>Ga0208975_1000006_pt1 | contig 166352 bp, 225 predicted proteins | sample GreLakmeER78MSRF_FD_187700 | JGI IMG/M metagenome (GOLD analysis project Ga0208975, IMG submission 187700) | Freshwater lentic microbial communities from great Laurentian Lakes, MI, USA - Great Lakes metaG ER78MSRF (SPAdes) | ecosystem: Environmental > Aquatic > Freshwater > Lake | place...
ACTAAGTTTGTGTCAAAAAATGGTGGTTGGAATCAATATAACAGATCATTAAACGCTTCTCTAAAAAAAGAAGAATATTTAGGAATAGTTTTTAAACCAGAAGTTGATAGTGCAGTATTTATAAATAGAGGTATAGAAGATATATTTGAAAGACACGGAATATTATCTGAAATAAAAACAAGTAATGATATCGACACAAATAGAGGTGGATTTATAAGAATATAAAAATAAAGTTATGGCTACAGGAAATTACGGAACTATAAGACCAGCGGATGTATCAATTGATGACGTTGAAATATTTTACAGTTATACCCCCAATAGGGAATCATTAACAACAGTAGAATTACAATCATTGGATCCTGCAGAGGTATTAATTCCAGCAAATAACCCAAACAACGTCAATGAGATTTTTGGTGGGTTATACACATTAAAATTACCTACTTCGGTATTTGGTTCTAAAGGGTTTTATAGTATTATTATAAGACCAAAACAAATTAGAACTACCATTCAAGATTGTGGACTATTAGTTGACAATCAAGATGTTACAGGTATTGTATTCAATATCAATCAAATACCACTTGAATTACAGAATAGATTTGAAAATGGTAATTTAGTTGGTTATAGAGTGGAATATATAAAAGAACAAACAGGAACGGGTCAAGATAAAATCCAAAATCTATTTAGGATTATAACTTCAAATAATAGGGCATTGCCTGTATCACAAAATCAGGGTAATTCTAATGCGTCACAGGCATATACATTTAATGATAACTCAACAAGTGTATTCTGTACTGTATCACCCTCTTCTGCACCTTCAATTAAACCAAACGCAATACCTTTTATAGGTAATCCTTTACAGGATGTAATTATAACTAATACGTTTTTTAATCCAGTTATGTTGGAGATAGAAATGGTGGAATTCGATGAAGAAACATTGGCTTACGCACTATTCTCTAACCAAACAAAATCTTTGGAAGATGGTATTTATACTATATACAATTTCGGTAATCAGATTTACAGACAATACAATTTATATGAAGTTAAAGATCAGTTTACTGGTAAACCGTTGTATGAAGTTAGGGAACAGAAATTTACTATCGACCCAACAAAAGATTTTGATGATATAACTAATTTCTAAAACGTAAATGGCAAAAAATAAAAGGATAAAAATTGCAGGATACGCTAAAAGGATATTTTTCAATGACAACATTGAGTATAGGAATTTTAGTCCTGACTTAGTAGGGTTTCAACTTACTAGTGAAGGTGGTACAACGCTATTCACTAATGGTAATTTCTCAATATCAGTAAATTTAGATCCAAAGCCTAATGTATTATTTACTCAGGGAACTAAATCTAAATTTTTTACGTTAGATGATATTGTATCTGAAAATAGTCCACAATTAGAAATACAAAAAAATTTAAAGACAAAACTTAATTTAGATTTAACAAATCCGATAAGTTATGTGTGGTATGGTTCGTCAAAAGAATTAATAAGAGCATCCTTAATTGAAATACAAAATAATTATCCTGCTGCAATTTATGTAGACAATAAAGTTGGTAGTGTAAGTGGTAATAATATTACCGATTATGTTTATGATTTATCGGCAGATGAATCTACATTTAAGGTAAATAGTAATTTCTTTGTTAATCCATATAATATAAAATATACTGTAGACGCTCAATTTACGCCTACGGAACAAACGGAAAATCCTTTAAGAAATTTTACATTAAAACATACTTCTTATGTGATTGAACATAATGGTATTTTAAAAAATATAAAAAGTATAACACCTGCAACACAAAAGACTAACTCTGAAATAGAATTAGTTGTTGATGGCAATCCTTTCCCAGAATTAACTGGATTAATATTACCACAAATATCTTTTTTAAGTGCACCAATAGATGCACCAATACCGTATTTTATAAAACCGAATGAATCTGAAATAGAAAAATTCTTTTCAGGATTAAATGATTTACAATTAAATTTATTAGATAGGAATATATATCCAAAATATACATCTCAGTTTTATAGTACACAACCAACCGACAATGGTGTTTTACTAACAAGTAAGAAACTATTTAATTTCCCAATCTCAGAAGATGGATATAACTTAAACTTTTTTGATAGTTACTATATTGCTTTCTTAGATAAAATGAATCAGTTAGGTGATGATTTAGATAATTCTAAAACTGACATAATTGTAAGAAAATATACTACTGAGGCGGTAAATAGTTTTGATACCGTGCCAATGGCGGACGGTAATGATTATATTTTAAATGGTGAAAAGGCGACTAAATTATTAAGAATATATGGTGTTGAATTTGATTATATTAAAAAATATATAAATGGAATTAAATTAGCACACGTTGTCACTTATGATAAGAAAAATAATGTACCTGATGTATTAGTCAAAGATTTGGCGTATATGTTAGGTTTAGATCCTGTTACATTTATTACTGATAATTCGTTTAGTAAAATGTTTTTACCGAGTAATGGGGCTGGTGAATTTAGTGGTACTTCTACTAATATGACACAAAGTGAAATAGATATTGAACTTTACAGAAGATTGATATTGAATATTGCTTGGATATGGAAAAGTAAGGGTACTAGAAAAGCAGTAGAATTTTTGTTTAGATTTATTGGTGCACCAGAATCTTTAGTTAATTTTAACGAATACATTGTAATGGTAGATAAACCTTTAGATGTAGAAGAGATAAAAAGATTATTGTATATTTACACTGGTGAAGTAAATTTAGATATTATACCATACGATGAAAATGGATTTCCTTTACCACCGATAAATGGTGATTTAGTTATTACAAATTATATTGATCAAACTACTGGACAATTAGTAGAAAATGATTATACTGAAATGTATTTCCAAAAAGCGGGAGGATGGTATAGAGAGACTTACGGTTCTAATGTAGTAACTAATTTGGACGGTAATAACCCACACGTTGGTCCATATGATGGTGGTAGTGAATACTTACAGTATTTTAGTAGGTGTTTTATACCTAACTTTAATTCAGAACCAACAGTCACTGTTACGGCAACAACTTTAGGTGAAAATTACTTTTTAAATTATAATCACGGTTTATTTAATAGTGTACCATCAGGTACCAGTGAATTTTATACTACTCAGTTAACATTTAATCCAGCGATTAATACATACCAATTCATAGAAGATTGTGTAGATGTTAATTATAGTATTATAGAAACACCATTACAGAACGATGGTAAAACAACATTTCAACAACAATTTGAGACTGCAGAACAAGCGTACTTAGATTATCAACAACAAATACTACAAAATAGTTATTTGTCTTATTCACCTGAATGGTATGTAATTCAAAATAACTATATGGTGGCACAAAATAATGCGTTATTAGAAGTGTCATCAGAGAATTGTGATATTAACCAAACATTACAAATTTGTGTTAATGAAATCCCACGAGACAATTTTCAAATAGACTGTTCATCTTTAAGTGCGATAACTTGTGATCCGTATATATATTTTGTTAATTCTGGTGGTACTAAAGTATCATTTAATGAATTTGCTTCTTGTTGTACATCAGAAGGTGGTAAATATGTGACATATACTAATGAAGAATGTAGAGTAGTAGAGTATTGTTCTAAGATAGCACCTTGTGTAGGGGAACCAGTGAATACATTACCTAACGGTATTATTGTATTTGATTTAACTAATAATACTATGCCTACTAACGTTTATTCATTTAATAATAGATGTTATCAACTAACATCTAATGGACAAACATACTTTTTTGGTTCAACATCATCATCATCTGTAACGCCACAAAATTATTTAAATGCGTTAAACCCAAATGCGCCTGGAAGCCAATTTACAATATTATTTACACAAGTTTCGTGTCAGTTATCTACTATAATTAGTAGTCCAGAATGTTGTGCGTGGTATGGATATAATTACCAAATAATAGAAGAAAACGATATAAGTTATATTGTTTGTACTTCAGGTAGTTCTTTAACTACAATACCACCAATAATAGATGATATTATTGGTTGGTTAGATGGGCAATTAAGTGGTACTACATCTACATCTGGAACCACAAGTCCTTCAGGACCTACTCCAGTAGGTCCAGTAGGTCCAGCAGTAGGTCCAGTAGGTCCAGTATTACCTGTAGGCCCAGTAGGTCCAGTATTACCTGTAGGTCCAGTAGGTCCAGTATTACCTGTAGGTCCTGTAGGTCCTGCATTACCAGTAGGGATATCAACTGGTTCAGGGTTTTCTACATCCTCAACATTTTTACCTTTTACTCCTGTTATAGGTTTAGCTGGTACAACCTTACCAAATACAAATCCTATTGGTATTATAGGTTTGGGTGCAGAAACAATAGAGACACCTTTGGTTGGTACAACATTTGCAAATATTAATTCACAGATAAATCAAAGTACTATACAAGATCTAATTCAGACTTATAATGGCATAATAACATCTTATCAAAATCAAACTTTCGCAATACCACCTTCATTATATAATACATCAATTGGGTATGTGGAATTACAAAACCCAATTGGTGAAGTACCACAATATTATTCTACTACAATTTTCGATGATTGTTTAGAAGAGGCTATTATAGTGATGGGTGTTGGTGAGGACTGTATAGATTGTTATGAGTCTATATTAAATTCGTTATTTGATGATCCTGACTTTATGAATCCTGAAAATTGGGTAGTTCATGTTATTGATGAATACGGTAGAGTTAGTTTTACGCCAGTAGAATATTATAATGATTTTATATTAGATTGGAATGCAACAGAACAACTGGCACAATTGTACCAATCAGTAGGTGCGTTGTTCACACAATATACTTACGGTTCATTTTATATTGATACTACAACAAATAATCTAATACCTTATGTGGATAATGGTAACTTATATGTAGAAAATCCTAATTCCATATCAAATGCGGTGGTAGATCCAAACCATATCGGTTGTGGAAGTTTAGATAATGTATCAATAGTATTTGCAAGTGAGGCTTGGTCAGGATTTAAATTACCTGAAGTTACAGATTGTTCTTGTAAAGTTGACTTTTCTTTTGATTATATGATAAAATATCAAACAGAAAATTTAAATGAATGTGTGACAAGAATTAATTGTTACCCTGCCATAATACATGATAATTCACTTAATAGTTTGTCTTGTATGAACTTTGTTTCATTTACAAATAGTGAAGAAGATAGTTCGTTATTAGAAAATAATTTTAACGATATTGAAGATGTTACTGAAGAGTATGTCATATGGCAAAACACACAACAAAACGAACCTATCGTTGAGTGTTGTAATGCCGTTGGCGGTAACATCACCCCAATGGAAGTATGGTATTCCGTAAATTATGATCATGGTTTATTTAATAATATTACTAACACATATTTAGAAATTACAACTACACCTAATAGTGAGTTATTAAATACATTAGATTTTGATTATAGTGAATTAATAACTTATGGTACTGATTTAAATTCCATAAAAAATGAATTAAGTATTACTATTGGTGAATGTTATTTACTTAATATAGAAGAACCTGGTTGTTTTATAGATTTTAATCAATATATTACTACTACAAATATTTGTATGTTACAAATACCATTAGAGTATGGACTTTGGACTAATTTATATCTGAATTATAAAAATACTATTGAAGGTATTAATGGGGTAATTTCACAATATGAGTCAAACTGTGTAGTAGAAGGAACTACCGAAAACCTACCAACTAAGTCGGTTTTAACAAATGAAATTATTAATTCGGAAAAACAAAAAAATAAAGTAATATCGGAAAAAGACGTACAAGTTGATATATTAGTTACTGAAAATGGAAAGTTAAAAACTACTCTATCAATTGTTGAAACACAGATAAATCAAAAGAATAGTCAAATAGATGTAATTAATAAAGCATTATCAGATGTTACATTACCTTTAGACTGTAAAATTTATGAAGATAAAATTACTGAAATAGACTCTTTTAATGTAGATGGTTACTGTAAGGCTCAAGTTTATGGTGTTAAAAAAGAAATTAATTTAAGTGATGGAAATTTATATAAAAATTGTGTTAAACTTGAAAATCAAAGATTACAGTCTGAAAAAAATATATATGTAGATTTATTAAATAATTGTAATGGAATTAATTTACTTGAACAAAAATTAGTTAATGCTAAATTCCAAAACAATCAAAAATCAATTAACTCATTAATTAAGGAAATAGGTGTTGGACAAAAAAATATTAATACTTTATCTAAAAAATATGAAGTTATTGGAAATGAAACAACAAAAACATCTCAGTTGGATCAAAATGACTACATTAATACTATAAATGAGACTGCGAAGATATTGGGTGTTACACCTAAAGAAATTACTAATAGTGAAGGATATATAAATTTGACAGATAGTGAAAAAATAACTTTATCTATTGAATTACAAAAAAACAAAACACAGGTTAGTAGTTTAGAAAATCAAAAAAGTGAATTAACATATGATATTACAGTAAATGATAATAATGTTTTAAAAACTACTTTTACTACGGAACAAGTGGTGGATGTCATAGTAGAAGATGTATCTACAGTACCTAGTCCTTGTGATCCAGAAATACCGAACCCATGTTGTAATCAAGAATTATTAAATTATTTAAATAATACATTAGAGTTATTACAAACAAAACTTTTAGAGATTGAGAATGTTACAGAATCTCTTTATGATCAATGGTATTCTGAAATATTATCACAATATAATGATTATATTAATAGTACTGAAAGTTACCTAACATTAATAGATAATTTAAAACTTAATTTTAAATTATTTGTAGATAATAATAATTTAGTATATACAAATCAAGTAGATTCAAACCTTACATATTTACCGTACACACAATCAGTTAATCCTTTTTGGGAATTTAACCCTTCTGTTGGGTACAGTGGTATTATTTTAGAAGGTACAGAACAAGATATTGCGGTAATAGAAGATTCGATATATACGGAATTATCTAATTCTAATACCCCATATAATTCAAACTTATTTGAACCTAATTGGGGTACTTTTAATTTCACAATACCAAATTGTGTGTGTGATGATTTAAGAAGACTATACCCTAACAAAGAATTTTTCTTCTCAGTAGAAATAGAAAATTATAACTGTTCAGTATGTCTATTAGTGGATAATATTATAATTAATGTATCCGACTGTAAAACCGAAAGGTTGGTTTCGTTAAACAATTGTTTAATACCACAACTTAGTTGTGTGATAGACAATAAAAAATCTTGGGTTTATACAGAACAAGGGATTATAAGAGAAACAATTTATCCTGATGGACCTTGTAATACTGCCTCCACAAGTAACTATCAAATAGTTAAAATGGGTACACCTGAAGAAAGGTTGTGGACTGATTTAGAGTATAGATATACAAATTATGACGTTAACCATTCTGATTTAATAATTAATGTTAAAAACACTACATTTAGTATTGATCCTGCAAAGGCAATTGAATGTGATGTATTTAATTATTGGAAGAATATAGATTGTAGTGGTAGTTGTCCTACTAGTTGTACATCAGCCAGTACGGTAGTGTACGATGGACAAGTTTACAGTTCAACAACATTGGTAGATTATACATTAGACTTATCTGCATCTACAACTGGATTAACATTTAGTTGTTCAACAATTACTAATAGTTTAGAAACTATTGTCACTAATTTAAAAAATCAATATTATACATTAACTTCAGATTATATTAATTCTTTAAATGCAACATATTATGATTTACAGAATTTAGGATATCCTTTATCTAATTTTAATATACAAAATAATAATTGTGGTACAGATACTATAGTTATAAATAATAACCAATCGACAAACAATCTTTTCAGTTTAATAACTGAAAACTATGATGGTACATTATCTGTTTATGAATCATATATCTTCTCAGGTAGTACACCATACACTGGTGGTACTTTAGTTGAGGTTTTAAGTGGTATTACTGCCCAAACATTCAACCAAACAACATTTGTTAATGAGGATTGTTGTAACACATTAAATAATTTATTAAATAGTGAAGGTGTAAATGGTTTAGGTATAGGAAAAAATTATCAGTGGGATAGTAACAATGGATATTGTGTGTGGAAACCTATTGATGGTTGTAGTGTTTGTGAAGGTGATTGTGAATACTGTGGGACATTAAACGAATGTTCAAACGGACATTACACTGGTAGTTCTTACAATATATGTATTAACCCATTAAATTATTTAGATATACAACCATCAGAAATTAATGTTAAAGACGTATTTGATCAATTAGTGCAATCAAATTTAATTGATGTAAAGAGTAGACAAACTATAAGTGACTATCCATTATTGAGATTATTCTATGAACTTTACTTAAATGCAAATAATTGTGGTAAAGAATTGTCAGGTAAATTCACATATAATACTATGTTCGAATTTATGGATAAAATTGGTGACTATTGGTTAAATTTATTAGAACAAGTAGTTCCCGCAACTACTATTTGGGAGGGATGTGATAATTCTGGTAAGGTTTATAGAAACACAATTTTTGATCAAAATAAATATCAATATAAAAGATACAGTTTAAATCTTATTGAAACTACAACAACTTGTCTGTTAAGTGGATATACTGATTTTAGTATTGGTTCTGAAGATGTTTATTCGTTAGTAGAACAAATACCATTATTCCCAAGTAATAATGTTATTAATAATATTAAAAATCAAATAAAAATAAAAACTATTCAAATAGATATAGTTAAAGATAATATAGTTGCACAAAATAAGATATTGTGTTCACTTAATTTACAGGATTTTGATACTCCTAATTTACAGACACAGATTGATTTAGTTACCGCACAAATTACATTATTAACAAACAATCTTAATAATTTAGAGACACAATTGAATGACTTATATACTAACTTAAGTAACGAAGAAACACAATATATATTACAACAACAAAATTATTATAGTAATTTTACTAGTTGTAGTGGAATTACAGAAACCTTAGTATTGGCAGAAAGTAATTTAAATAATTTCATACCAGGAACAACACTTTACGAAAGACAAAGAAATTATATTGCAATTTTGAGAAATAAGGTAAATAAATGTGTAAGAATTACTAATACTTTAATTAGCGATTATGATACAGTATTCATCACTCAAATTTATGATACTAATGAGTATGAGGGTAATGTGACAATAATTGGGGATCCTGATTGGGAAGAAGGTGGTTATTTTTATAATCAAGAATTAATACATAATTGTACAACAGAATAAAATTAAAAAGTATTTATAAATAATGGCTAGTATAAGAGGTAAAATAGAAAATCCTGTATATCTTTCAGCAAATGTGATAAGTGAAATAGAATCACCTGTGGATGTAAGAATATCTACTGATGTGCAATATAATGCCTCATCAGTATCCACATTCATTGAAACTAAGACGGCATTATTTTTACCAACAGACTTATCTAACGCTAAAAACTTATATGTTTTGAGTAATCCTCAAAGTTATGGGAATACAATTTTTTCTAATCTTTTGACGGAAAAATTTTTATTATTTTCTTTATCGGGTAATAGTAGTGATAGTAATATGACTATTTCGGTAGAACCTAATAATAATTTATTATATATAGATGGTGGTAAAAAATATAGTTTACTATCTAGTAGAAATGAAAGTAAGAATTTTGGTTGGGAACCTGTAAGTAATAGATACCAATACTCACACATAGAAAGATCAGACTTTGATAGTTTTGATTTTCCACAAGTTACTGTAAGTGGGACTAGGAAAATACCGACAACTACTGCAGACACTCTTTGTGGTCCAGTTACTTATACAGGATATACATATGATAGGTTAAATTATAATTGGTTTTTTGGTACTAATGCGGGTATCACATTTAATCCCATACAATCTGGTGGTACACCCACATCTATTAGTGGGTCAGTAATTTCTCAGGAAGGGGTATCTTCAATATCTAACATAGAGGGTAGATTATTATTCTATACAAATGGTGAAACGGTATATACTAGTGGTAATACTGTAATGGTTAATGGGACAGGACTAGCAAGTTCTGGTACATCAACACAGTCATCAATAATAGTACCTAGACCTAACACAAATAAGTACTATATATTTACAACAGACTATAATGGATCACCAAATGGTTTAGAGTATTCTATTGTTAATATGGACTTACAAAATGGAAATGGTGAGGTAGAAACAAAAAATATTAAATTAATTAATACACCTATAACAGAAAAAGTAACATCTTGTCTTCATAGTAATGGCGTGGATTATTGGGTTATCGCACACACTAGTGGAAACACCAACTTCTATTCCTATTTAATTACTCAAAGTGGTTTAAGTGGACCAATAGTAACTAGTATTGGTAGTACACATAATACTGCTAGAGGGTATATGAAAACTTCACCAGATGGAAATAAATTAGTTTCCTTACTTTATGATGAGGATATTGTCGATATTTTTGATTTTAATTCTTCTGCAGGTACATTAAGTAATTTAATAACACTTACAGGATTTTCATATAATGTTGGACCTTATGGTTTAGAATTTTCATCAGACTCTTCTAAATTTTATGTTTCTGAAGGTGCAGGTGAAGAAATTTATCAGTTTAATTTATCCTATACTTCTGCAACAGAAATAACTGAAAATGTTATAGAAATCACATCTTTAAGTGGGGCAAGTTTAGGGGCATTACAAATGGGACCTGATGAAAAAATATATGTTGCCGATTATAATAAATCTTATTTACATATGATACATAGACCAGATGGTTTAGGAGTGTTATGTAATTTTGAAGAAAATGGGTTTAGTTTAACTACATCAGGTGTAACTGGTACAACATCCAGTTGGGGGCTACCAAATATAGTTACGAATAAATCATTATCACCTGATAGGTTTGTATACCTTATTAATAGTGGTAGATTAGGTTATTTATTTAATGTTTTAGTTAATAACGTTAATGATGTTGTAGAACCTAAAAAATTATCATACTATGGCGAAGTATATAAATACGATCAAATAAATAGTGGATTTACTAGTTCATCGTTATATAATTTTAGTATTGGTTATGAAAATTTAACAGGTAATACTGGTAATACAATTTTCTTACCTTCAATTAGTTTAGGTGAAGGTGAATTTCTAATTAAATCATATTGGCAGTATGACGTAAATACTTTATTAGCGAAACAACAACAAATTAGAAAAAATAGTTTAGATACATATAAAAGAGGTATTCTTTATGGTTTATATTATCCTGAAACGGATTGGTATTTTATTAGTATGTTTGAGGCAGAAAAACCATTGTTTAATAATTCGGTGGCACCAGCCCCCCCTAGTATAGATTCATTAGTAGTTCAAACCGTATTTACCGATAGTAGTACTACACAATATAGTGTGAATGGGTTATCTGACCCAATAGTTAGTTACAATGGTTCAGTTTTAGCCAAAGGTATAGAATATAGTGCAAATACAACGGCTTCAACACCTTATGTACAATTACTGTTCACACCATTAGATAAACAAATATTGACTTACGCGTATGTAGATAATGGTACATCTAATAATTTGTATGGAGATGTATATAGTATTAGTACTACAATAACTAGTGGTGCAACTGGTACTCAAACAACAAATGATAGAGTTTTTTATAACATAACAGAAAGTAAATATGAATTTTATCTACTATCGTCACCTGCAAGTGATATAGTCCTTTCAATTAATGGTTCAATTTTATCAAAAGGTATAGAATATTTAGTGTCAAACTCTAATGATAGAAGAATTATTTTAGAAGAAACGTTAAATGTTACTGACATTATAGAAGCATTTTATGTACCTAATTCAAGTGTAAACGGACTAGTACCAACCAATACTCCTATAATAAGTTGGTCAATAAATTCCTCACCTTTAAGTGTAAATGGAAAGTTTACCATAGAATTTGCGGATGTAAACGACACTAATTTCCAAAATATATTATATAGTGGTGTAACTGACTATATTTTGGGTGAAAAAACATATATAAGTTTAGTAACATTGACAAATGCGGTGGCTGGTGATAAATTTATATATAGGATAAAAAATGAAAAATTTTATACCCCTATTATGGGTGAAGTCATATATAGTTTTATATATAGTGATGTTAGTAAAATAGAAATACAATATAATAGTGGAAACGCATATTAAAAATAATAACATTCAATATATTTATTAATAAATAAAAAAAGGAAAATGAGTTATATAAATAAACAAAGTACTACCTTAGTAAGAGTAAAATTAACTGATATTGGTAGAGAACAATTAGCAAAAGGACAATTAACTTTCGCCAACTATATGATTGGTGATTCGGAGGTCGACTACAATTATGTAAAAGGTTGGAGTGAGTTTGTACCTAGTATTGGTGCGGCGACTGGAGAATTTTGGTTTCCAGAGGCAGATGGGAATATAGTTAAAAACATATATTCTAAAGTTTTACGACCTAAAGACGATAACCCATTCTTTTCTTCCTTTTTACTTAATCAGTCTAATCAGTTCATATTTCCACTTAACCAACAGAGTAACATACAGTTAATAAAAGGTATTGTCACAAATGAAGCGGATGATAGAGGATTTTTCTCTGGTTCTACAGTTGATAGTGGTTTAGTTGTACAAACTAACTCTAATTTTATTTTAGAACAAGGTACTATTAATTTAAATAATTTTAGTGGTGCTACTGATTATACTACATTTACACAGGGTGTTTTAACATTAAACACTCCATTAACTGCAACAAGTGTAAACGATTATATTATTTTTAGATTTAGTAACCCTACATTGGGTAATGTTACTGGTTCAACAATGACATCTGCTACAATAAATACGGTTTATAATATAACCAACATTTCAGGATCAACCATTAAAGTGGATAGGGTATTACCAACACTTAGTGCATACTCAGGAACTATCATAACTTATTATACATTACCTGGTGGTGATGACCCTATGGATACATATTACGGTGCTAGTAGTTTATCTGCGTATTGGAATTCAGGTACACTATCATTCCAAAATAGTTGTGATATATGTGTAGATAACATTCCAGTTTGGAATATGAATAATGTTTGGACTGAAAATCCTGCGGGATTATATAAAGACTCACCTGTAAATTATCATGAAAACAATCTATTTGGTTCAGAACAATTTGTGGGTACAAAACAATATTTAGGATATAATAGGGAAATAACTGTTACAAATACCAACTCAATGATGGATAGTAAGAGTTATATGGATACATATAATAAATCTATTTCTATATTACACTACACTAATAGTTGTATTTCCAATTTCTACGGAGAACAATTCTATATTGATGAGGAAACGGGTAAACTACTTAATTTAGATATACCTGTAATGTGGCATAGAAGAAACAATATCGGAACTGGTAGTGGTACGACATTAGGTATGAGATTTACTTCAGACACTATTAGAAAAACATTATCGAGTAATAATGATATAGAGTATTATGATTTGATAGAATTCAGTGGTATGTCAGTTAGTCCTACATTACCATTGGTGGTTGGTAAGGTTTTTCCACAACTTAAGATAGTTGTCATTGATAACGAAGAGTTAATCGCTGGAATGTCTTATAAGTCTAATAGAAACTATACTTTACCTGATTTAGCGGCAGAATTACTATCACCTGTTAATGGTAACTGTACTGGCGTTTTAAAGGCGGGAGAGTCACTTTATTTAACATATTGGTTAGAAAATGTAGGTACAGGTACAACTGGTACTACTACAGTTACTACACCAATACTACCTTGTCAAAGATATACTGTTATTGATAACAAAACTAATACGGACAAAGATGTCCAATTCAGAATAGGTAATTTAAATGAATTACCATATATGAGAAAAAGAGAAAATGTAAATTACGATGGTTTTGGATTTTTTGCAGATACATTTAAAGTGTTAGCACAAGTTGTTGATAAAACAACACAAAATAGACCATTATCTTCTAATTGGAAAGTAATTGATTTTACATCTACTAATATTACAGTAACCTCTGGACAAACAATAAGTCCCTCATTATTTGAAAATCAAAATCCGAATACTACTGGATTTATTTTAACTGGTTCTTTATACACAGGAGGTACTACATTTAACTTAGGGGATGAATTAGATATGTCTACCGCTAGTTATTATGGTAAGATGACATTAGGTGACGAAAGGTTATTCTATGGTAACTTAAGAACTCACATAGGGGCAACAATATATAAAACTTTGTTTAATATAACTGTTGATGGGGCTAGTATCGCATCCACTAGTAATTCTACCTTTGAATTTGGTGATGATAGATATGTAAGTGAGATTGGGATATTAGATAATAATCAGAATTTGGTTTTAGTAGGTAAATTGTCGAGACCAATAAGAATTTCTGACTCTACAACCGCATCCATAGAATTAACAATAGACTTTTAAAAAAATAAAAAATGGGATTTATAAATAGTGCATCAACAATAACTGTAAAGGCGAGACTAACTAAGGTAGGTAGAGAAAAAATATTATTGAACAATAATAAAATTTTTTCCCACTTTACATTAGGGGATTCTGACGCAAATTATAACACTAGTGAAAAATTAACGACAGGATTAATACCGACAAACAGTGGTGATATCGGATATAATTTAAATACTAATGACAATATTTCTGAAAATGTTTTCATAAATAGTAAATTATATGTAACTGTTTCACCAAATACTAAAAAACAAGTTGAGCCTAACTCATCTACTATTAGTATGAATTCATTTAATGTTGGTGAGACAATAGTTAGTGGGACTTATTTAACATATAAAACTTTAGATAAAAGTGACACATCAAGTAAATTTACAAATTTATTTAAGAGTTTATCACTACCTGTGAGAAGTGTTGATACTAATATCTATACTGGCACCACATCTAGAAACGGTGGTTGGTCAGATACACCATTTAGTGGTTTAGGTGTTACTAATGTATTAATAGGTGTAATAGATAATAGTCAGTATGGGGAAATAATTGATGGTAAAAGTATTAAAATAAAATTACCAGTATATACTGGTTTTACTAGTGGTGGAACTCCTACAGGATTAACTACTTATGAAATTTATAGTACATTCCCTAAAACAACAATACCAAAAGCAACTTTAGATAGTCAGTTTAGAGATATAAGTTCATACCCTAAAGCGTTATTCGCAAACGACATCAATGTTTCATATTTGGTGTCAGACAAAATACAAAAACCAAACAACGACTCATCAAAAAGTTGGTCAACTGGATATGACACATTTAAACCATTTAGTTTAAACGGTAAAGAATTGATAAACGTACAGACAGTTGCGGATACAAAAATCTATTCAGATAAAATTGCTGGTGTAATGTATTTAGATAAAGGTATATTTGCAATTACTGATCCATATATTGTTAACAACATTGCTTTAAATTTTAGTGGGGCTACGGCTACAAATACTTTGAATAATGGTTTAGGACTTTACTATTATAGTGCTAGTACATATAATACGACAATAGATAGTATACAAAATGATTTTGTACAAAACATAGTGTGTATTGCGGCTAGAGGAGAATTCTATAACTCACAAAACCAAACATTGACAGTAACCGATGATGTTAGGGTAAGTGAAATCGCAATAACAGATGTGGCGGGAAATATTTTGGCTATCGGTAAAACAGATCGACAAATAGTAAAAAAGAAAAATGATTTTGTTGTATTTGATGTACAGATAATTATATAAGTTAAAAAAAGTTTTTTATGAGTAGAGTATTAGGGTTAGATGTGTCTACCAAAACAATAGGTATTTCACTTTTCGAAGATTTTGGGGAAAGTGGTAAATTACAATTACTTACACACATCACACCCAAAGTGAAACCAAATCCTAAAGATAATATAGAATTACTAATCAAAAAGGCACAAATATTTCAATTTGAGTTCTTAGAAAAATATAGTGATATTGATATTAAAAGAGTTATTATTGAGGAACCATTAGTTAGGTCTAATAATGTAAATACGGTAGCAACATTACTTAGGTTTAATGGTATGATTTGTAGATCAGTTTATGAAGTTTTAAATATAATACCTGAATTTATATCATCATACGATGCAAGAAAATTTGCGTTTCCAGAACTTATGCAAATAAGAAAGACTAATAAAAAAGGTGAAAATTATACAGAAAAAGAAATAGATGGTAAACAACCAGTTCTTTTTGGTGACTATGATTTTGAAATTGATAAGAAAGTAATTATTTGGGAAAAGGTGAATAATAGAGAACCACAAATTGTGTGGATGTACGACAAACACCAAAAGTTAGTTAAAGAAAATTACGATATGACTGATGCCTATGCATGTGTTTTAGGACAGATGAGAAAAGAAGGTAAGTGGGATTAATATCGTTTAATTTACCGATAATTTAATATATCGTCTTTTTAGACGATATTTTTTTGCCTTTTTTTTTGTTTATGTTAAAAAAATTACTATATTTGTAAAAGTTATGTCAGAACTAATAGTTGAAATATTAGAAGGTATTTTAGGGAAACCTAAAAATCATCACAAAAGTAAGGGACAAATGTCCTTTGACTGTCCTGTTTGTTCTTATGAAATTAAAGGTTTAAGTAAAGGTGACGGTAAAGGTAATTTAGAGATAAACTATGAACATAATGTGTTTAAATGTTGGGCTTGTTCAGAAACCAATGATACGCACGGTAGTTTATATAAGTTAATTAAAAATTACGGTAACAAAAATGATTTAAAACAATATAAATTAATTAATCCTGAACCTATAAAGGATAAACAAGTAAAAGAAAAGGTTGTATTAAAAGGATTACCTAAAGAATTTATACCATTAAGTTTAGAAGATAGTAGTCAGGACTATAAACTTGCAATGGATTATTTGGTTAAAAGAAATATTAGTTTAGATACTATTATAAAATATAATATAGGATTTTGTAGAACTGGTGAATATTCTAATAGGGTAATATTCCCTTCATACGACATTCACGATGATATTAATTACTTTTTAGGGAGAAGTTATGATAAGTATACTAAACTAAAGTATAAGAACCCAGATATCCCTAAAAGTGAAATTGTTTTTAATGAAGGTAAGGTAAATTGGGATGCGAATATATATATTGTTGAGGGTGTTTTTGATCACATAGTAGTACCCAATAGTATTCCTATGTTAGGTAAAGTTATAAGTGATGAACTATTCACTAAATTAGTAAAAAGGGCTGAATGTAAAGTAATAATACTATTAGATTCTGATGCATACAAAGATGCAATAAACCTTTATAAAAAATTAAACTCTACTAAATTACGTAATAGAGTTTTAATAATAAAATTGCCTGATGGGTATGACATATCGGACATAAATCAAAGAATTGGAAAGAAAGGTGTGATAGATATATTGTCAACCGCAAAAAAAATAAAAGAAAGTTTAATATAAAAAATATGAAAAGTAAAATCTATTTGGATGATGTAAGAACACCAATACAGGGTGATTGGGTTGTAGTTCGAAATTATGATGAGTTTGTGAAAAAAGTAGAAGAAATCGGTTTAGATAACATTGAAATTATTTCATTAGATCATGATTTGGGGGATACTGCGATCAATGAATGGCATAAAAATGTTTATTATAATTACGAATTAAATTATGAAAACATTACAGAAAAAACTGGTATGGATTGTACTAAATGGTTAGTAGAACAATGGTTAGACGGAAAAACTGTTGTTGAAGTTGTTATCCACTCTGCCAATGCAATCGGTAGTGCAAATATGATGGGTTATATTAATAACTACAGACATATAAATAGATTACCTCAAAATTGTGTTAGAGTTCAGATAGAACACACTGTTTAATTACATTTGTTGATAAGGATTCATAACAAAGGATCTTATCTTTACTTTATCCCAATTCTTTAAATCCTCACCGTTATTACCTAATAAAAGAATTGACATTGCTCTATGCCAACCTTCAATTAATTCGTATTTACCTGTGCGACTTCTTTCTACAATTATTGGTTCATTCATACCAGTAGATGTAGCGATTCTTTTTTGAGTTTGCATCCTTTCTTCATCGTTAGGTACTAAATATGCATCAACATTACCAAAGTCCCTTTCTATAAATCCATTAACAGTTCTATCATCAAAGTCTTCTGGACTAACATTAAGTATTTCTAATTTCCAAGGACCTTTTAAAAATCTATCCCAATAACCACCATCAAATCTCGCTAAAAATAAAATAGGATCACCATAATAATTTTTATTAATGTCTTCCATAGCGTTAACTGCAACATTATTAAAAAATATATCTTTTAAAACATATTCTGGTGTACTACTATAGTATTTCCTTAACCTATCGTACATTTTTTTGTTGGTAGATGGTTCGTATTCTTTGTAAATGGGAATACCTTCTTTTAATATATCTGAGAATTTCATAACTATTTTATCTACTTGATATTATTTCACCAACTATACGCAACCCATCCCAATGACATTCTAAAGTACTTTTGAATCCCATTGCCTTACAATTTCTTTTTGTTCCTGCCACATTATTACCTGTACAATTATCACTATTAGTAGTACCTAATATATTATTTTTATTGACACCTGAGTTTGTCACACTATCAAATGTACCTGATGAACAAGTATAAGGATCAACTATATACATTTTAGATTTATCTGTTACTAAAGATGCAATTGAATTAGATTTACTACAACCAGCACTAAACAATACAACATAACAATTAGGGTTTCTTATTATAGATTCTTTCGCAGCCTTTACTTCAGTATAACGATGAGGTATCACAGTAAAATTATTACCTAACCCACTTTTTAATATTCCCGTTTGTTCTTTAATAGGTTTGTATTTAGAATCATCTCGCCCACCAACAAAAACTACAACTGGTTTAGTTAAATCTAACTCTTCTTTTAAAATTTTTTTTATAATATTTTTTATCATTTTTTCTCATTTATTGTTATTTCATGATCCCAAGTATCTCGAATATCTGACTCAACATTATCTTCATCTATTTGATATTCAGTTATCGCATATTCAAGCATTATTGGTAAATATGTACTATGATGATAATATTCATTATATATTACAGTCGCACCGTAATTTCTAACACCCTCATACATTTTTATTTCAGGTCTAATAACCTCACCATATATTTCAGGAAATGAACTTGTATACATCTCCCAGTTAAGACTAAAACTCGCATAAATAAAGTCAACCTCATCATCCTCAGTATGAGACAATTTGTCATGTATAAACATAAAAATGTCTTCATAGATAGATGTTTCATGAAATAAATCGGTAATCTCAAAAGATGGGTCATATTCTTTTATATGGTTATAGATTATCTTAAATATTTTTTTTAAATAAGTGTCTGTTAAATGAGTCATAATTTGTCTTTCTAATTAAATTTCAGTATAATTGTTAATAATAAATATTATGCTAATGGATATAATTAAGGAATTATCAAAATTTAATCATATAAAATACTACGATGAACCCCATAAATATTACATTGACGGTGTTCAAACACTATCTTGTACTGGGTTTATCGGTAAATTTGAACATCATTTTGAAGATAATGTAGGTAAGGCAGATAAATGGGCGGAGAGACAGGGACATATATATGATGCCAAAAGTATGGCAGATAAATATGCCCATAAACAAAACTTCCTTCCGATGGAAGACGATCCTTACGGTAGACCAGACTATTCAAAACCAAAACCAGAATCTGAATGGGTTACTGAATCAGACATAGATAAACTATGGAAATACAAAAATCATCATGCAACTTATGAGGGTTCTACACTACACGACTACATTGAAAATTATTTGAGTAATAAAATAAAACCATACCCTCAGTTTAGTCCTGAAGGATTAAAATTTGATGAAATTAAAGATACATTTGAAGTTATGAAGGGACATTTTCATAATTTTTATGAAGATACTGTTATTAAGGGTAAATTAATCCCTGTTAAGTCTGAGTTAGTGGTTGGGGATAGTGATTTATTGTTATGTGGAATGGTAGATCAATTATTTTGGAACGAAAGATATCAGTGTTTACAGATATGGGATTGGAAAACTAATACCACTCTTAGAATGAAGAATGACTTCGGTAATAAAATGAAGGACTGTCTTTGGATGTTAGATGAATGTGAGTTTAATACTTATTCATTACAGTTATCTATATATAAGAAAATAATTGAACGTAACACCAACTTAAAAATTGGTAGTTGTCACTTAGTATGGTTCAATGAGGAAAATGATAACTATAAAGTAATAAATTGTGATGATTTTTCCCATCACGTTGATAATATGTTTGAGGTGTTAAAAACTAATAAAGCATTTTTCAACTAACTCTTTGAAATAATAAAAAAATATATTATATTTGTAAAATGGTAAAAAAGTTATTCCATATTGCGGACTTACACTTTAGGACGTATAAAAGATTGGATGAGTCAGAGATAGTCTGTCAAAAATTTTTAGAAGAGGTTTCTACTTATATTAAAGATAATGAATTGGAACATAGTGAGGCTAGGATAGTAATTGCGGGTGATATAGTACACCAAAAAATTACGATTTCTAATGAACTATCTGTTTTAGTGACTTGGTTTTTAGATGAGTGTACTAAACTTTGCCCAGTTATTGTCATTGCAGGTAATCACGATTTATTAGAAAACAATAAAGAAAGAGTTGACTCACTTACACCTGTAATTGAAAAGAGAACATTTAGTGAACACGTATCCTACTTTAGGGAAAGTAAGTGTTACTTAGATGTTAATATTGTGTGGTGTGTTTACTCTATTTTTGAGGAGAACGCCATACCAAACATTAAGGAGGCTAAAAAACTATATGGTAAGGATAAAAAATATATTGGGTTGTTTCACGCACCTGTTAACGGTGCAATTACTTCTGTAGGTTTTGAATTTGAAGATCATTCGGAATTAGAACAATTTGATGGTTGTGATGCGGTACTGATGGGTGACATTCATCATAGACAAAATTTCGTTAGAAAAGGTAGTAACATAACATACTGTGGTAGTTTGATACAACAAGATTTTGGGGAAAGAGTTAGTGGACACGGATACCTTGTTTGGGATGTAGAACATTTAGATTATACTGAACACGATATAAAGACAGATTATGGGTATTATGTTTTTAAAATAAATTCATTGGAAGATATTGAAAATGGGAGAGAATACTTAACAAATTCGTAATGGAAATACCTAAAAATTTAAAAGATGAAATATGGGAATATTGTCGTTTGAACGACATATCAAACATAGATGAATTTATCATTAAAATGATACGTCAAGGTTATACTATTGAAAAATTCGGTTCAACACCCTTAGGTGGTAATGAAGTAAAAGAAATCGAAAAGATAGTAGAAGTCATCAAAGAGGTACCTGTTGAGAAAATTATCGAAAAAGAAATTTTCATAACTGACGATATACAGATTACTGAGTTGACTAATAAACTAACACAGTTAGAGGAAGAGAAGAGAATATTTTCCACTAAAACTACCGAAATCGGTACAATTAGACAAGAATTTTCCACTAAAATCAAAGAAATGGAAAATATTTTTCATGATAAGTTATCATTAAAGGATAATGAATTGGAAAAACTTAAATCAGAATTAGAATCCGAAAAGAAAAAAATAAAAAATAAAACTGATTTATATGGTGACGAAAAAAAAGGTGGATGGTTTGGATCTAATATTTTAAGAAAATAATATATGGAAAAGACAAAAGAGAAGAAAATTAAATTGGTGGAGGTGCCAGAAAGGGCACAAATTAGAGTTGATTGGCAAGACTATCCCGAAAATAGGTCAATAGAAACTGTTAACACTGTTAAAACTTATTTTTCAGAAAAGTATGGTGTCCATAAATCTGCGATTAAGATAAATTTTATACCTATTCTTAAAAATAGTGCGGGTAAAGTAATAGATATTAGTGAGGGGTTAATTGATAACATTATGGATACCGCCTACCAAAGGGGATTATTTGTTGAATGGTTAAAATTAAATGAGGTTACTATTGATTACGAAAGACTTTGTAGGTTAGACGATAAGATTAATGAGATATTAATCGACAATGAAGAAGAAGACATTAGATACCGTAGATGGAGTATTAAAAAGTTATGGTTAAATAACTTTCTTTCTTTTGGTGAGAATAATGAAATAGAATATAAAAATTTAGACGGATTAACAGTAGTAAACTCAATACCTGCCAATCAAGGGGGTAAAACAATTTTCACTATTGATTCATTACTATTTTTGTTTTTTGGTAAGACAACTAAAACCGAAGTTAATACAGAAATATTTAACACGTTCTCAAATAAAGACGATGTATTGGTAGGTGGACATATTGAGATTGATGGTGATGAATACATAATTGAAAGGACACTTAATAGAAAGTTATCTAAAATTGGAGAATATAAGGTTACTACAACATTAGAGTTTTATAAAATTATGTCTGATGGTACTAAAGAAAATTTAGAAGGTGAACAAAGAAGAGAGACTGATAAGTTGATTGAGGATACTATAGGTTCTTACGATGATTTTATGTTAACTATTGTTGCAACTGCAAAAAATTTAGAAGATCTTATGGAAACTAAACCTACACAAAGAGGTAGGTTATTAACTAAATTTATTGGGTTAGAAATTATTGAAAAGAAGGAGGAAATCAATAAAAGTTTGATGTCTGAATTTAAAAGTAAAATGAAGTCAAATCTTTATAACACTAAACAATTAGAATTAGATAATGAAGAATACAAAAAAAACATTAGTGATAATAGGATTACCAATAAAGAAAATGGTACTAAGTTAAATGAAGTTTTAGGTAAGATAAATACTGCAAAAGAAAAGAAAGAGGATTTACTAGGTAAGAGATATAGTATTGATGATGAAATAAAAAAAGTAAATCCCGATACATTAAAAAAGGAGATTGAAGGTTTAACTATTAAAGGTGTAACTCTTAAGAATACATTGGATGGTATTAACGATCAAATAAAAGTTATTCCAAAGTTCTCATATGATGGGGATGTACATGAAGAATATCGTACAGAAGAGAAAACATTATTGGTTGAAAAGAATGGTATAGAATCTACCATTAAAACTATAGGGAAATTAATAAAGGACTTAAAAGAAGGTGAAATATGCCCCACTTGTAAAAGGGCGTTAGATGAGGTTGATCATAGTTCTGAAATTAAAGAAAATGAAAAACTTTTAAAAGTAAAAGAAAAAGAATTGAAAAGTATTGTCACAAAAATTGAAAAGATTTGTGACAAATTAACTAATATAAGTGAACAAAAAAAGAACTCTGATTTAAATGATAGATTAAGTCTAACTAAAGATAAGACTGAAATTGAGATTGACAGAATGAGAGTTGACTACAGAGAAAAAACATCATTACTTAAGGACTATGAGAGAAATTCAGATTTCATAGATGAAAATAGAAAGTTAGAAAGTAAAATCTTAGGTTATAATCAGTTGATTGATACGTTAGAGGTAGAAAAAGATAAAATTAAATCTAAGATTCAAAATATCGAAAACGATAGTAAAAACAAAAAAGAGAAAATTACTGAGAACAATTCTTTAATTGAACAGATTAAGAAGGAAGAGGTGGTGTTGAAAATATTTGAAGTATATAATAGGATGATAGGTAAAAATGGTATCTCTAAATTAGTTCTTTCATCTGTTATACCGATTATTAATCACGAACTTAGTAGATTATTGGATGAGGTTTGTGATTTTGAAATTCAGTTAGAGATTAATGATAAAAATGAAGTTGATTTCCTCCTTATAAAGAATGATATCATAAAGAAACTTAGGACAGGATCTGGGTTAGAAACTACATTGGCATCATTAGCATTGAGAAGTGTTTTAGGGAGAATATCGACATTACCAAAACCAAACGTAATAGTGTTTGATGAGGTTTTAGGTAAGGTGGCAAACACCAATTTAGATCATGTAAAGATATTTTTTGATAAAATAAAGAAGATGTATGAAATCATATTTTTGATTAGTCATAACCCTATTGTACAAGATTGGGGGGACAAAATTATTACTGTTGAAAAAAATAATGACATTTCTTCTTTGCAGATTAGATAATTTTTACTATCTTTGTCACTATAATGAAAAAAGAACAATTTTTGGAGGTATTTATAATAAAATAATATGGAAAGTACATTTTTAAAAAAAGTATGTTTAATAGGATTGGGAGAGGTTGAAGGAGTTAAAGAAGACTTGACAGTGTTATCTGAAAGTAGTGTCAATTTTGTAAGTGGAGAAGGGTTAATAATTGCAACATTCCAAACTGCATTCACAATAGGTGAGTTAGAGGAACTATTAAAGATGAATGGACGTTCTTTTATAATTTTTGAGATGACATTAGGTTTTTATTCTGCAAGTATTGCAGATAAAGAGTTTCAGATGGCATTATTTGGTGGTGAGATAGATAATAGTAAGACACCTTATAATCTTATTGAAGAATCACTAAAACAAGTTAAGGAAAAAATTTTTAATGGTGATTTTGGTGTAGATAAAACAAAAAAAATATCACCGAAGAGTGATGAGGAATTACTTAATGAGGCTTTGGAAAATGAAGATTATGAGACGGCAGCCAAATTGAGAGACTTAATAAATAAAAAACAAAAATAAATATATGTCAAATAAGTATCTAAACCCAAATGAGGATTGCATCAGCATTTATATGAGGGATGTAAGGAAATCAGATTTAATTACCGCTGAAAAAGAAGTGGAGTTGGCTAAAAAAATTCAAGATGGGGATAAAAGAGCCTTAGATGAATTGGTAAAGGCAAACCTTAGATTTGTTATTAAGATTGCTAAAGAATATCAAAATCAGGGGTTGGCAGCTGCCGATTTAATATCTGAAGGTAATTACGGTTTAATTACTGCAGCAAAAAAATTCGATCACACTAAAGGTTTTCGATTTAACACATATGCGGTATGGTGGATTAAACAATCTATAATGCAATCATTGAATGACAATTCTAGAACTGTTAGATTACCAGGAAGTGTAATCAATAAATTATCTAAAATCAGAAAAGAAGTTGATGTATTCGAAAAGGAAAACCAAAGATCCCCTTATGATGATGAGGTAGAACAAATATGCATACCATCATGTACATCACTTAATACTACTATTAATGAAGATGGTGATGAGTTGTTAACTTTGATTGAAGATAAAACATTTACTCGTCCAGATCAAATGGGTGATGAAGACGATATGATGAGAAAAAATGAAATGAAAAGGGCATTAAATGGGTTAAGTCATAGAGAAATAGAAATAATTAACTGTTACTTCGGACTCAACGGGGAACCAATGACGTTAGAGATGATTGGTGAAGAAGTAGATTTAACTAAAGAAAGGGTTAGACAGATTAAAGAATCGGCAATTAGAAAAGTTAGGAATAATTTAGGTGGTATTTTTAACATATAAATTAGTATAAGTTAATATGTATGGGGGAACATAAATTCCCCCATTATTTTTTCTATTTACTATAAATTAAAAAATTATTATATTTATTAAAAAAGTTAATTATGAAAAATGTTATTGAATTCGTAAAAAAATATAAGGTATATGTCTTATCGACATTGTGTTTAATATTCTTTTTTAGATCCTGTCAAAAATCAGGTGAAATAAGAAAGATGGGTAAAAATAATACTGAAAATAGTACCGTTGTCGATAGTTTAGAAAACGTAATCAGTGTTCAGAAAAAAACAATCGACTATATACCTAATCTGATTATAGATGAAAAAATAAAAGTACATACTGAGTATGATAATTATATTTCTGGAAAAAACAGAAGTGAACAGTTGATGGAGTTACATATGTTAGTGAAAGATAATATTAAAAAATTAAAAAAATAATATGATGTCTATTTGGAAATGGGTTAGGAATAACCCTAATAGATCTATGTTCTTAGTACCGATTCTATTGGTTGCGGTAATTTCTATTTCACACGTTGTAACTTGGTACGACATTGCGAACCCTATTAGTTGGGCAATTTATTTATCTATTGCAATTGAGGTGGGTGCTATGACGGCACTTGTTGCTGCTACTAATAAAATTAAGGGTGGTGTTTGGTTTATGTTTGGACTAATTACATTTATCCAAATGATAGGTAATATATTCTTCTCATATAAAGAAATTGATTCAAATGGGGATTTATTTAAGTCTTGGGTTGAGTTGACAGGACCTATATGGGAAATGATTGGATCTGACACATCGGACATACCAGCAATGAAGAGATGGTTGGCATTTTTGGAAGGTGGTTTACTACCGATTATATCATTAACATCATTACACTTCTTTGTGAAATATGAAAAAGTCAACCCCACAAAAGTTGGTGACCAAATAACCGACATACCTAAAACAGAATCAGAAAAAGTTGCAGATAGAGTTTGGGAAAAAGTTAACGAACTTAGAAAAGAAGGTAAATTACCTGAAATAAGTGAAGAAGATTTAATAGATGAACCATCTGCATTGGCTTTCACACCATATGAAGTAGAGGATGAAATCGAAGGTAGTATAGATGAAACAATTCCTCAAACAGATGAAGTAATTACTTTAAGTGAAAAAGATAGTGAAATATTAATGGGAGAAATTGAAAATCCTAAAGAACCTAATGACATTATCAAAAATGCGATAGAAAAATATAAACAATCTAGAGGTGAAAATACAGTAATTAATCAACCATATAGACAAACTAAAACGAATATAAAGAGAATTGACTAAATGCTAATTGATAGTGAGAAATATCTTTTAAATGAAAAAAATTATTATAGTACCGAATTTGAAAAAAGACAAATCGTATTAGCAAATACTTTCTCTGAAAAAGACAAACATATTATTGGTTGGGGAAAAAGAATGGGTGGTGAATATAAAAAAACCTCACCCTATACCGTTTTTAGGGACGGAAACATATCTCAACATTACGAACCAACCAAATACTCTGATTTTTTAGGTAATAAATCCGTAGATAAAAAAATAATAGTGGTTTTATTAGAGAATCAAGGGTGGTTAGAAAAAGATTTAATAAATGAATTGTATTTTAATTGGGTTGGTAATATTTATAAGAGGAAGAAAAGTGTGTTTGAAAAAAGGTGGAGGGGTTTTACATTTTGGGACTCTTATACTAATAAACAAATGGAATCTTGTGTGGAATTAATAAAACACTTATGTGAAACATACAATATCCCTAAAAAATGTGTTGGACACAATACTTTTATAGACGGTATTGAATACTTTGAAGGTATAGTTTATAGAAGTAATTATTATAAAGAAAGTACTGATTTAAATCCTAGTTGGGATTTTAATAAGTTTAAAAAATTAATTGAAGAATAAAAACAAAAAAATTATGAGTCAACACGATGTAACAAAAAAAATGTTAGAAATTATTAGAGAATCTAAAATTGTTTCTATTAGAGAATCTAAAATTGTTTCTAATAGGAACAGTAGATTGTTAAGAGAGGCAGATGAAAGAAATGCAGAAGATAAAGATTTAAGTGAGGATGATCCTGCAGCACTTTCTGAAGAAGAAAAGAAATTCAGAGATACAGTATCACCTAGAGTATCATTTAATAGATTTAAATTATACCCTAAGGCACAAAATGTAGAATTTAGTGGTAAATTTACTGATAATAATGTAGAGTGGTTTTATTCTTTAGACGATTCTAGAGGTGTTTATATTACCGCAGATTTATTACAACTTAGTGATACTACATTAAAACAAATTCAAAAACTAGTTGCGTATTACGAAACTTGGTCGAATGAATGGGCAACTAAAATCGCAGAAGAATATTCTAATGATTTAAAAGATGAGGAAAACGCAGAAGAAGGTCCTGAAAGTGTAGAATCAACAGAATTTGATATTGATCAAGAAGGTGGAGAACAATAAAATTAATATACTTATAGATATTAAATCTATTGTGATAATTTTATTATCGTTATTAGTTGTTGGATTAATATTTTTTAAAAATACCAATAAAGATATCGAAAATTATGGACAAGAAATAGATAACTTAAATAAAGTAAATAAAGTATTACTTTTAAGTAATGATAGTTTGAAAAATCTTAATTTGGAGTTATCAAAAGACATAATTAATTTAAACGATAAAATTGGGGATATAAATTTAATATTAGAATCCAACGAAAGTTTAATTAAAAGATTAAAAAAAAGAAAAAGTGAAATACCTACTAACGTTAATGTTATGGATGCTGATGGTGTTGCCAGTGGCATCTCAGACTATCTCAAAAGGAGAGATTAAGGCTATAGTAAACCCTAAGGGTGATACATTAGTTGTGATGCACTTAAATGATGCAAAAAAAATACTTACCGATTTATTAAAATGTGAAGTTACGGATAGTTTACTGAATGTATATGTCGAAAGGGATAGTTTAAATACAGAAAAAATTATTTTAAAAGACAATTTAATTGAAAAATTAAATTTACAGAATGAAAATTATGTAAAAATAGTTTCTAATTTAGAAACGGTAGTTAAGAACAAAGATGAAATTATCATCTATAAAGATAAAACAATCAAACAACAAAAAAAAGAGATAAGAAAACAAAAAATACTAAAGAATTTAGGTTTTGTTGGATGTGTAGTTCTACCAGTTATCACTTTAATTATCCTATTGTAAAATTTTTACCATAAACCTAATATTTATTATATATAATTAGGATATGGATAACCAAACACTTAAAAAAATAATCAGAGAATCATTAAACCAAACAGATGAAAATCAAATTGGTGCTATGATTAGAAAAGAAATTAAAAAGTCATTTGGCGAAGATTTGGAATCTAAAGTATTAAAAATTTTAGAAAAAGAACTTAAAAATTCTAAATTAAAAAAACATATCGTAGAAATTAATAAAGACGTTCTCGTACAACTTTACAAAGAATTGTGGATGAGAAGAAATATGTGGTTAACTGCAATAAAATGATGAGTAGAGAAAAAATGATGGGTGATTACGAAAGAACAAAAGATGTTATTCTTTCTTGTAAGACACCAGAACAACTAAACGTTGGGATAAAGATGTTCAGCCAACTAACTAAACTTCACAACCTACCTACCCAACATGTAGATAAATTAGATAATGTAGTTGAGTTGATGAAAATAAAATGTGGTGTACATGATGTATACGAAGGTATTTCTAATGTTGGTAAAGAATTCAGAAAGGCTGCGTCCACATCTGGACAACCTGAACTACAAAAAATTATGTTTTCTGAAGAAGAAGACTTAGATGGTGGTGAAGGTGATGATATGACTGTAAAAGATATTGCGAAATACCATAACGAAGACACAAAAAAAATAAAAAGGGAAATTGAGATAGGTACTAAAATAGAGATGGAACACACCGACTCAAAAAAAATTGCTAAAGAAATAGCCACTGATCATATATATGAAATTCCTGATTATTATACTAATTCAGAATATGGTATTTTAGCCATAGAAGATAATATGGGTAAGAAAAAATCTATTAGAATTTCTAAAAAAGAAATGGATAGATTACACAAAACTGGAAAAATTGATTTAGATGGTGTTTCATTATCTTACAGAGAAGATTTAAGTGAAGATTTGGATAGTAATGATATCGCACAAAAACTTAGAGATCAATTAAGAAATAGATCCACCAAAAGATTCTCAAAAGACGAAATCTTTGATGAGATAAGAAGAAGAAGAGAGGAAGAAATGGAACTTAGAAAAAAAGAGTCTGAGGAATATAGAAAATTTATTGATGATAATTTTACTGAAGAAGAAGATACTGATGAACCAGTTGAAGAGGCATCATCTGCTGGTTCAGTAGGTGGTTCGTATGTTGGGGCATTATCCCGTAATCCTATTAGAAGAAACATTAAAACAGATATACCTGTATCGGTTAATGGTATAAATAAACCTATTGGTAATATGACTATGTTAGGAGAAGAGGAATTAGTGGAGGCATCTTCTGTCGCAACTGTCGGTGGACAATATGCGACACCTGGTTTTCCACCTAGTGCGTTTATGGGTACTGCAAATAAAAAAGGTAAGGCTAGAGTTAAAAAAGAACAACCATCATTAGACAACTTAGGTTATCAAAAAGTTAGGGTTAAAGAAAAATGTAAAACATTCCCATATTGTAATCAAAGTCCTGAAGCGATAGAATTTTATAGTGAAAGTAAAATAATAAAAAAAGGTAATTTAAAAATAAAGTAAAATGGGTAGAATTAGTAAAATGAAAAGAGATTTGATAATGGAATCCAATAAGAAAATACTGAATGAGGTAGAGGGTGGTCCTGATTTAAATTGTGATTGGTTTTTAATGGATGTAACTTCTTTAGATGGTAGAATTGGTGAATTACAATTAAATCAGGAGAAACTAGGTTTTTGGCATTTATATAAATATAGTAATCCAAATGACTTTACTGACTACACTGAAGATACAATAAAAGTACCACAAAAAGAAGAAATTCAAGTTATATGGGTTGAGGACAGTGAAGGAGAAGTGGATAAACAAAAAATAGAATTAGCTGGAAAAAGTTTGGATGGGTTAGCAGCATATAATAAAATTACAACATCTAATTCGGATAAGTATTCGGGTAATTTAATTTTTGCTAGTGATCAAATACCTTCAGAATGGGGTATAGTTAGAGATTATCAGTATTTATATTTTACAAAACTATTTTTAACTGAGTCTAAAACATTGCCGCCATGGTTAGAAAACGGTAAGGAAGTTAAAATGAAAAAAGGGGCCTCAATTGACCCCGATAGTTATTATATTAAAAAGAAATTATTTGGAAAACCAACATATTATTATATAGGATTTGATGATAATGAGACATATAAAAATAAGATTAATAAATGTGATAAATATGATCCTGGTAGATACTAATAATATTCTACTAAAACCAAAGTTGTAACACCATCTCTATAAACATAACCCAAGTGAAATAGACTATGAGGTAATTTATTCTCACTGATATTCTTATCATAACATTTGATTATTTTATCTCTATTATTAACAGAATAAACCCTTCTAGAATAATAGTCCCAACCTTTTTCGTGACATACATAAACTAAATCGGTAGGGTAAGACCATTGGATACTATCTGTAGAAACACCTATCGATTGAAACATTTGATTGACAAGAGAGTCACTTACACCGTCCAATTTTTCGATGAACCATTCATATACACCTTCATTAGACTTTGCCCTTGCGGGGATATCAAAGTCATATTGTCTTTGAGAAAATACACTTAAAGTTGTAAGTGCTAATACTGAAGTTAAAATTAAATTTTTCATAGTATTTGTTTTTATAATACAAATATAGAATAAATATTTCATTCCACCAAATTTTTTTGGAAAAAATAGATATTTATAATAAAAAACAAAATGGGAAATAGATTTTTAACTAAAAAAACAAAAGTAACTATCAAAGAAGATAAAGAACCTGTTGGTTTGAGAACTGCATTAGGTGCACGTACTAAAAGTGGTGAATTCAATAAAGAGGCGACTACTGACTTTGAAAAAAGAATGTCTAAGTATTATGAATTTGATAATGATGAGGATTTCGACACACCAAAATATAATAGAAGTGACTATGAAGAGGCATATGAAATAGAAGATTTAGGTGCGGGTAAAATGTACGGATTAAAATATGATAATGAAGATACAGAAGTTTTTAAATCTTTTTCTGAAAGAATGGATAATTTAAATGATACTTCAGAGTATGATGAAAATTTTGGTACAATTGATGGTTTTGGTGAAGGGAAGAAAAAAGATACTACCTATAAGAAATTAAAAGATAATAGTGAAAAATATATAAAACATAAATACGATAAACCTGACGAGTATCATTTAACTCCTAAAGTTAGAGTAACAAACGAATCAAAAAATGGTAAAATGAAAAGACTAAATTATAAAAACGAATTCACTTCAGAAAAAGAAGTACTTAATTTGGTACCTGAAGGTTATAAATTTGATGGTAACGTATTTTTAATGACAGATGGTAATCAGACTTATAAAGTAAGATGGGATGAGTCAATTAATGAAGGTACCGTATTGGGTTATAGAAACAAATCTATGATAAATGAGGATATGGTTAAAATGAAAAAATTATTCAATTACAAACATTCAGATTCTATGAGTAAAACTAATGATTATGGTACAGAATCAAAAACATTTTCTAAATTATTTGAATCTGCAAAAGGTAAAAGATTAATATAAACTAATTTGGTTGATAATAATTAATTTAAAAGGTACTTTATAGGTACCTTTTTTATTTTACATAATATTTATTAGTGATGAAAATAATTATAACAGAACAACAATTAAGTAATATAGTCAATAAAAAAGAATGGGGCCGGAATGATGATGGGCCCAAAAAATTTAAAAAAATTAAAAAAAAAATTTATTGTCTTTGTGATGATGGTACATATAGTATTGAATGTTGTGAGACATATAAACAAGTACCATCAACAGAAAAACATGTGTCCGATTCTTTAAATGTTATTAAATATGCGTTAGACCAAGGATTAGATTTAAAACGTAGTGCTAGTGATAGTAAATATAGAACATCATGGTTTGATTTAATAGGTGGAACTCAAAATCAAAGAAATGATATTTTAAATATTATACCTTCAGAATATAGAAATTATATACCAGAAATAGTATCAGGTGTAGACAAAAATTTTAAATTTGATGTTAGATTAATTGATATATTATCGGAAATTGAGAAAATAAGTGGGTTAGAATTAATTATTACAGGGGGTAGAGATTATTTCCATAAACCAAGAAATCCAAGTTCAAAACATAATACTGGAAAAGCAGTCGATTTTGTACCAATAGATGGTATGAACGCTAAAAATGATAAGAAAATAGAGGAGGCAGTATTACAGATAATTTTAAGTGGTAGATATGGTATGGAAATTGGTTTAATAAATGAAAGGGTATACCCTTCTGGTCACGCAAGCGGACCTCATTTTCATATAAGTTTAGACACTAATGTAGAGTATAGTAATTTTGGGTTTATTGATATGAATGGTATTTCTTCTGATACTAAAGTAAGTAGTGGTTTAAACTTAAAATGGGGAAATGGTGGTCCGTACCCCACAAAAATATTGGATAGAATTCATAGTATACAAGTTCAAAAAACAAAAAATATTGAAAAAGAAAAAGAAAAAATATCATTAGAGAAGATAAATGCCGAAAAAGAAAATAATATGAAGTTAGAAAAAATAAGATTAGATAATTTATTTTCCACATTAAAATCGGATAATTCATATACATCTTATTGTGAAAACTTAATTAAAATAAAAAATGAAAACCCTAATGACGTAAGTAAAATACCTACAGAATTGTTAATTAAAAAAGGTGATATAAATGAAACTTTAACTTTTTGTGAGATGTTACTAGAACCCTTAGTAAAATTGGATATTATGCCGGCACAAAATGTATTAAGACCAAGTGTTATTGGGGTAGAAAAAATAGAAAAAGACATAGAAGAGTATAATAATTTATTAAATTTAAGTACCGTACAATTGATTAGGAAAAAAATAGAATATAAAAACGATCCGACAAAATCAAATTTAATTTTTAAGATAAATCAAATTTTAAAAGAAAGAATAAAATTAAAATAATTATAAATAATATACTGATTGAATCTACGTTTGTTCCTAAAGAACAGTAAATGATTAAAAATCACACTATAAAAGGGTACCAAAAGGTACCTTTTTTGTTTTATAACATATTTATTAATATGAAAATATCCTTTAATTCTTTATTAACTGAGACAGTAATCGATAACTTAAATATAACTAAAATGGATAAGGCGATACTTAAGTCATTTCATTTACTAAGGAGTGAAAAAATTTATTCACCTAATGGTAAAGAATTTAATTTAACTGTTGCAGATAAAATAGAGAAGGTAGAAGAAATGTTAAACACTGGTGACTACCAAAGACTATACACAGTATCTAAATTTTATGAAAAATACGGTAATTTTCTATTTAACGATATTCCAGATTTAATCGAGGATATAGATATAAATTTTTTAGAGGATCGTGAAGTGATAGAAGGTATTTTATATACATTCTTTTATAAAAATTATAAAAATAAAGAAATCTATAGTTATAGGGGTAATTCTTGGGTTTCGGATACATTGATGCCACCTTATGAAGCATCGTTAGAGGAAACATTTGGTTTAACTATTTTTAATAATAGTGAGGTATATCCCCCTTGTTCATTATTTTTTGACACACTACCAAACAAAAATACTAATAAAATTGGGGTAGATTTTATTATTCAGGATGATGAATTTGCGGTGTTTAATGGTGAAAAATATACATACAGTGGTGGTTATGATGAAATAATACATTCTGAATGGATTGACTTTAATTACCCCAAAGATTTAAAGAATGAAACACTTAGAACATATTTCGATAAATTAATTAATAAAGTAGTTAACAAAATTATCAAACCAAACGACTATAAGTTTGATGAATTTCTTAATTATATGAATCAACAATAAAAAAAAATAAAATGTATACAAAAGAACAAATTGAAAAAGCAGTTAAATCAAAAGAATATGTATGGTTTGACGGATCAAATGGAAAAGGATATGATGTAAATATAGTTGGTGTAAGAAATAACGCACCTAACATATACAAAAAAGTGACTAATGTATTTGATGATTATATAACAATAACATTTAAAGACGAAAATGGTGTTCTACAATACTATTGTTGGTCCGCAACTACTGATCCAGGTAAAAAAGGTGTACAACAATTCCATAATAAAAATGGTGTTGCAAGATTAGTGCCGGGACAATATAGAGGAACATACGCATTATCATTACATCAAGGAAAATATGAGGCGGTTTGTCAAAGATTACAAGAAGTTACTGTGTGGAGAGATGGTAATAAAGATTTAACATTTGATGAAGTTAAACAAGATACAGGAATGTTTGGTATTAACATACATAAATCTGGTGTTGATTCTACTTGGGTGGAAAATTGGTCAGAAGGTTGTCAGGTTTTTAAAAAGGTAAAAGATTTTGATGTGTTTATAAAGATATGTAAGAAAGCCTCTAAAATTTGGGGTAATAAATTTACATACACATTAATAGAATCTAATGATATAAAATAAAATAAAATAAAATAATAAAAATGGAAATATTAAAGTTAGGATCAAAAGGTAAATTGGTAGAAGATTTACAGAAGTACTTAAAAATAAAAGTCGATGGCGACTTTGGTAGTAAAACTGAAACTGCAGTAAAGAATTGGCAAAAAACAAATAAATTAATTGCGGATGGGGTTGTTGGACAAAAAACATGGAATGCTATGGGGTTCCAAACAACAACGGATTTATCTGAAACATACCAATCATCAGTAAATGTCACCATCAACCAAAAGTTTATGGATAAGGATGAATATTTAGTTGGACCAACTAAAAAAGAATATTTGTTTTTACATCATACCGCTGGTGGTAATGATCCGTATGGAGTTGTTAAAATGTGGAATAATGATACTAGAGGTAGAATCGGAACTGAATTTGTTTTAGGTGGACAATCAGTATTTACAGGAAACGATATATACGATGGGACGATAGTTCAATCATTTCCTGAAGGATCATATGGGTGGCATTTGGGTGATAATGGTTCAGAATATATGCACTCTCATTCAGTAGGTATTGAGGTATGTAATTTCGGACCGATTAAAGATGGTAAAACATACACAGGACAAAAGGCAAATTTAGAACAAATTGTAGAGTTGAATGAATCTTTTAGGGGACATAAAACTTGGCATCGTTATTCTGATAAACAACTTTTAGTTTTAAAAGATTTAATATTACACATTGCAAATCGTGATGATATAGATATAAGAAAAGGTTTGATAAGTGAAATTAAAAAAAGTGGTGTTAAAGGATTTGATTTTAATTCAGACGCGTATTACGGTAAGGTTAAAGGTATGTGGACGCATACTAACACTAGAAAGGATAAATCCGATATGTTCCCACAACAAGGATTAATTGATATGTTATTATCTTTATAAAATAGTATATAAAGTTTATAATTACGTTTATGGAAAATTCAGAATTCGTGAACTATATCACAAATCCTTTGACTATTGATCAAATGAATTTATTATATAAGGCAAATGATGTAAAATTTGATAGATGTAATTTATACTATGATTTTATTAAATCACTTAACAAAGTCATTGTAGACACTTATTTAGGATCAGAGTATATTACAACAGATAGAGAGGTTAATGAACATTATTTATGGTGTTTTAATAATATAGTAGATAACTTCAAAGAAGAAAGTATTGTATTTGATGATGTAGTAAGACTAAAAGAATATTTCTTTTATTTTTATGATGAACTATTTTATAAAAATAGTGATAAAGTTTTAAATAAATTAGATAATTTGGCAGAGTTATCATTTGATTTCCATAAGATAAAATCTAGATCAGACATAGATATTATGATAGAATTATATAAATTATTCGAAAAAAGTCTTTATTTTAAAACAAAAAAGTGACTTTACTATTGATTTTATAGTTTTTTTGTCTTATAGTTGTTTATATGAATAGTAGATTAAAATTTTTACAGATAGTTTTATCGGACTTAATTTCTAAAAGAGATACATTAGAGTTAGATTTAAACAGAGTATTAAATGATGAAAAAACTCAAACTGATAATAAAAAAACAGAGTTTGATTTTATATTATCAACTATAACCGTAACCAACAACAAAATACAAATGTTGAGTGAATATATGTCCGTATTTAACAATGTGGATATTAATAATAACAATGAATAAAAATAAATTAAAATGGAATTGTACGAACAATTAAAAAATTTAGTAGCAGGATTAGAAGAAGATTTTTCTAAATTCTATGAAAAAAACAATAAGGCTGCTGGAACTAGAGTTAGAAAAGGTTGTCAAGATGTTAAAAACCTTTGTCAGGAAATTAGAGTTAGTGTCTCTGATAAAAAAAATGTCTAATACAAAAAAGTTATGATTGATATAGTAAAAGATGTATATTTATTTCTGTTCTTTTTATCACTATCAGTGATTGTGAGAAATACATTTTTCTTAATAAGAAGTGTAAGGATGAATGAACGTTTTAAAATTAATAATGTATCTTTGATAACATTAGGAATTTCTATATCATTCTTTATAACATCAATAATATCGTTTTTAAGGTAAAAAAATGTTTCAAGAAAAATTAAGTGAATTAAGACCTTATGTAACTGGAATTAGATTTGTAAAAGACTTACCAGTTGTAGATGTTTTATTATTAGAAAATTGGGATATGTTCGAAACAGAATCTATAACATATAAACCTAGTAATAATAACAATAATTATTATATGGTTTTCCCCAAAAATTCTGAAGACTCTATTGATAATGTTTTAGAACACGTTGAATATGTAATAGATTTTAATATTGAAAAAGAAAATAAACTTTCTTTATTGAAGGCTAAAATTGAAGAACTTAAGTTCTTATTTAGTGATAAACCGTTAAAGGAATTAGAAAGATTAAAGTTTGTTATCGAATCAATTGATGAACCAACTCTAAAGGACATTAAAACTGATGTTAATAAGAAAGTTCATAATGGAATCGAATTACCACCAACGAATAGTAATGGTAAATTAGTTGAAGATGAAAAAGAGGGAGTTTAATCCCTCTTTTTTTATACTTCTATTTTTTCTTGAATTGTGTGTAGTAACCAAGTGGTACCTGATAAAAGACACGCATCTAAAAACAATGATAACGGAATAAACCCAACACCTAAGTAACTATACGTTGGTGATAGAAGTGTGTAACCAGTAATTTGTGCGGTAGTAGATATGAATAAACCAACCCACCACGGAGTACACATCATACAGTTAACCAATTGTCCGAAAAAATTAGGACTGTAAACTTCGGCAGTTTTTCTTAAACCGTCAAATATAGAACCAAAAACAATAATGTTTGAAATTCCATAAGTTAGTAAAATAATTAATAATAATTCCATAATACTTTTTTTTTTAATTTTTTTTTTAATATTTATTAATAAATATAGGTACAATGAAAGTTATTGTGAATAGAAAACAATATAATAAAGTGATTAGTGAGACTAGAGGTTACTCTAAAGTTGTTGAAAATTGGGCGGATTATGTCACTGATGAAATATTGGGTAAGATATTAAAACAGGATGTTAAAGAAGATGTTTATACAATGACTAATTTATCTAATAAATTAAAAGGTAAAAGTTTTTATGAAGAGTTTCCTGTTGATAGTCTGATATTAACGGTTATCATAAATGAAGTGGATGGAGATGACTCATCAATCGATATGGAGTACTCACCTTATTTTACACAAATAATTGAAAATGACGATAACACATATAATATATTAGATGCGGAATTCGATGTTGTAATGACATTACCTAAAAATAGAGAAGATATAGATATTAACACTCTATATTATTATTTTTCTTCATTTTTATCACATGAATTTATGCATTTATATGAGTGGGTTAATAGGTACTTAGAGACACCTAAAGAAATAAAAGGGTGTGAGGGTATATATACTAATGGTGATATTAATGGTGATGCGGTAGATAGAATAGGGTATATGATATACGTCAGCCAATGGTATGAGTTAAACTCTTTTATACAACAAGCGGGTACTATGATAACTAAAAGAAACCCACAGGATCATAACGAATTTATGGTATATTTAAAAGAATTACCATTTTATAATTTTGCAGAAATGATGATTAACTATAAAGCGGATATTTATATAAAAGAGATTGAGTCACTAACAAAAGACAGAACTAATGAATTATCTAAAATCATACTTTGTTTTTATAGTGAAGAAAATAAATTACCTAAAATGAAATCTATAGATAAGTTTTTAAGTGATGTGGAAAAAAGATTTAGAGTAAGGGGTGAATATTTTAAAAAGAAATTACTAAGATTAGTGACTATAATATGAAAAGAATAATTTTAACAGAAAGTCAATATAAACGTTTAATCAAAAAAAACTTAAACGAACAAAAGATAGTATTCAGTAATCCAAAAGATGAATTTGATATTACAAATCAAATGATGCAATTATTAATTCATTTGGAATTTTTTATAGATACTATTGCTAATAAATTTTTATATATTGATAAAGTAGAAAATGGTATAATATATATTGATTCTGCAAAATACACTAAAGAAGAAAAAGATTTAATAAATACAGAAATTGATAAATGGATTGTTTTCACAGACTCAACTAGAGATAAAAGAAGTGAAGATTTAACATATAACTTTGGTGTTGATAGTGATTGGGATGATCTTTACCCTGATGATGTTGTAGTTGTGGACAATGACAATAATAGTACAACTGATGACATTGATTTAGATAATAGTGATGTAACTGATGATATTGACTTTGAAGATGATGGTACTACAGAAATAGATTATGATCCAACTAAAAAATATTCAAGAACAGAATATATTGCTTTAGTTAAAGATAATGCTATTAAACAGATGAAAAAATATAAAATACCTGCGTCTATAACTATTGCTCAGGGAATAATTGAATCTGGTGATGGTAATTCAGGTTTGGCTAGAAAGGGTAAAAATCATTTTGGTATAAAATGTCACAGTTGGACGGGTGAAAAAATATATTTAGATACTGGAGAAGTAAATAAAGACGGGTCTAAACGTATAGACAAAAATGCTTGTTTTAGAAAATATGATAATATTTCACAATCATTTGATGATCACTCCAAATTCTTAGTAGATAATTCTAGATACGGTAGTTTATTTGGGTTAGGTACTACAGACTACAAAGGTTGGGCTGAGGGGTTACAAAAAGCGGGATATGCGACTAGTCCCACATACGCTAATCTTTTAATTAGTATTATTGAGAAACATAATTTAAATAAATTTGATAGTAATACTACTTCCCCTGTGGTTGGGTGTACTTTTACATCTGCAGAACTTAAATACGTCAGCGAAAACATAGTAACTAATGATGATAATCTAAATTTTAGATATTGGGTTAATCAAGACCCCAATCGATTAGAAAGGGTAAATAAAAAATTGTCGGACTGCGGATTAGTGAATCCAATATTAGATAAAAAAGGATCTATTAATGATTATTTAAGACATTCATTTGTTTTAATAGGTAAAGATTGGATTAATGCAAATAAACCAAAAAGACCTGATGAGGAAGTAAAAGTTGAAAAGGATGAGGATAATAAAAGAGATTATAATAAAAACGGTAGATTAGATTTAAGTGAATTAACTAAAATAATGAATGACACTAACGGGCGAACGGAATACCTATCTAAAGCAGCTGCAATCCAATTTAATAAAATGGTGGTAGATGCGAAGAAAGAAGGTGTAAATATTACTATCTCTGACGCATATAGACTTTGTGGTTCCCCAAATGGTAAGGAAAACGTATTTACCCAATGGAAGGCATGGAAAATATATTTAGGAGGAGGTAATGTTGCTGCAAAACCAAATCCAAGCAAAGCAGAAAAGTGGAATGAACTACCTGTTTACCCCAATGCCGGATGTGGTTATTGTACATCTAATCATGGATGGGGTAATGCAATAGATGTTGCGGACGGAAAGAAATGGATTAGGGAAAATGGTGAAAAATATGGTTGGTATTGGGGTGAGGCTCAATCAGAGTCATGGCACTTTACTTTTTGTGGGGAGGGTGTAGTTAACACACCAAAATACTGTAAAGGTAAAAAAAAGGTAGAAACTGAACTCCCTAAAAAAGTTGTAAAAACCGATTGTGAATTAACTACTGCAGAACTTAAATACGTCAGCGAAAACATACAAAACGATGATGATAATCTAAATTTTAGATATTGGGTTAATCAAGACCCCAATCGATTAGAAAAGGTAAATAAAAAATTGTCGGACTGTGGTTTATCTGACCCTAATTTAAGTAAAAAAGGATCTATTAATGATTATTTAAAACATTCATTTGTTTTAATAGGTAAAGATTGGGTAAGAGCAAATAAACCAAAAAGACCTGATGAGGAGGAAGAGGTAGTTGTTGATGATGTGATATATGATAGTAGTGAACTATTAACTTGGAGTAAAAACGCTAAAAAAGACAGAGATGCCGGAATTATCAACCCAACATTAATTAGTGATATTATTAAAGCGTTGAAGGCTATTAATATGAGAGCACAGATAAGTTGGGCTAGAACTGGACATAATAAATATACGTCAGATGGGGATATTAGTAGACACTGGAGTGGTAATGCGGTAGATATATCTGTTATAGAAGGTATAGGTAACCCCAATGGAAATGGTAGCAATAAAGGTATTGGTAACGCCAATTTTATGAAAAATGGTGATAGATTGGTAACAGAATTAAAAAAATTAGGATACTCTTTTGGGGAATCAAATATTAAAGCATTTCTATGGAGAACAGATACAGGTGGTAATCACTGGAATCACGTACACGTATCCAACAAAAACAGAGTTAAAAAAAAAGTAGAAACTAAACTCCCTAAAAAAACTGAGGAACCTAAAAAATCTGAAGACGCACCAACAATTGTAGGTAATAGTGGATATATTTTGGGTAAACAAATAACTGTATCTAAAAATGGTCCAGCGGCTCATGCTACTAGGAAGTTAGGTAATTGGCAATCAGATAATGCGACTGACATATTCGGTAAACCTGGAACTACGGTGTATTCTATTACTAAGGGAACCGTATCTAAGATAGGTGGTAACGATAAGGATCATACTGGTAAAATATATGGTGGTAGTATTACAGTTAAAGGTAAAGATGGATACTGTGATATATTTTACACCCACTTACAAAAGATAAAGGTAGTAAAGGGGCAAGAAGTCACATTAGGTACACCATTGGCAGAAATATCTTTGTGGCACACAAGCCCTACAGGGTCACACGTTCACGTTGGTTTGCCGTATAAGAAAAATTTAAATTCTCTTCTTAATTTAGATACCGGTAAAATTAAATGATAAGAAATGAAAAAAAAAATTATGGTGGTGTACTACTTTTTTGTACCACTACTAATAGATTTTTATTAGGGCAAAGAGGTAAAACAATAACTTTCTCAAACTCATGGAGTCTTTTTGGTGGTAAAATAGAAAAGGGTGAGACAGTATTAGAAGGTATCAAAAGAGAGTTATATGAGGAAACTAATATAAATTCAGATGACATATTTTATAAATTATTTGAAACTCAATGGGGAATGGGTTATCCATATCATTTCTACATAGGATATTGTAATGAAGAATATGAGTGTAAATTAAATGAAGAAAATCAAGATTGGGGTTGGTTTGATATAAATGATTTACCTAAACCATTATTTCCTACGTTATTTTCTTCACTTGTTAGAATTTTATAGTTATATTTGTTAGTATGGATGAGTTTATTAAAACAAATGGGGATATTGAAGCGGAAAAAATAAGAACCCAACTTAAGAAGGAACAATTTATAAAACAGATAAAGTCTGGTCTCGGTGATCATATCAAAAATAATGGTGGTAAAATAAAAAAAATTAGAAAATCTTTTTTAAGGAGATTTTGGGATAGATTGATAAATGTTTTTTAGTATGAATTTAGAAAAGTTATTAGAGATTGCGAATGAGTGTGTTGAAAATAAAGTAATAGAAACAGAAGGGTTAACTATTATGTATAAATTAGACGAACCAACACATAAAAAATTAGATGAGGAATTATTTTATAATACCAATAACAATCTAAATAATTTTGTTCATAACGATTTGATAGAAATCAACATCGCAGGCATTACATTTATTTTCGAAATAGTTAAAGTTTGACATTTTAATCTTTAAACCATATAATTGTCATATGGAAAATAAAGATATACACAATGATTTTATTGATTTCATCTTAAATGATGAAAAAGAAGTTTACGACAATGGTTTAAGTCACCCTAGTGTCGAATTTGAGGAACAAGAAAGAAAGGTTGTAGATACAATACTGGAAGAAAGATTAATCGACTATTACTGTTGTGGTAGATTCTATGGTAACGAAAAACTTGTTTGTGATAACATTAAAAAATTAAGTTCTTGGGTTTGTGATAGAGATGGTTTAAACATGAAAGATGTTATAAACAAAATCTTAGATGAAATTAGAGAATGTGAGGATTTGAATCCCGCCTATCAAGAACCATTATCCTATTTATATAGAACTAAAAAAGTAGAAGACATCATTAAAAAAACTGATGGGACATACTTCAGTGACAAATTAAAAAATTGTTGTTTGGTTAAGGATGAAAACGGACAGTGGGATTATGTTAACAAATTAAATTCTAACTACAGTGACGTTTCCGAATTACTAACTACCTTATTTCTAAAAGGTGGACAAATAGAAATGTTATCTAAACTTAATGTCACAGAAATTAAAAATTATCTATTATCACTTAAAAAAGGTAATACTATTTATAAATTACTCACTAAATACTTTACCATTGACGAGTATAAAGATTTCACATATAATACCAAAAATAATACTAAGGTTGGTGACTTTGTTGAATCCTTAACTAAGGACTTATTCATAAAAGATGGGTTTACTATTATTTTTGAAGGACAAAATGGTAACTTCATTGATATGATGTACGGTATCGATTTCATCGTAGAAAAAGAAGGTGAAATATTTTTAGTACAAGTAAAGAGTAAATCTAATGCGGCGTTATTAAGTTCTACTAAAAGACAATACAGATACATCGACATATTCGTAGGACAGTCTAAAGATTTAAATGGTATTAACTTATATTATAGAGAAGATGAATTCAAAGAAAGATTTTTTGGGAAAGATGTACTCAAAAGTAATTTGGAATATTTAAAAATAAGATATAAGTAAAAAATTTGTATATTTATAAATAAAATAATATATTTGTAAAAAAAAAAGATTATGGGATGTGATGTTCATATGTTCGCAGAAAAATTTAACCCACAAAATAAAAAATGGGAAAAGGTGAGTAATAAGTTTTATGACTCATACGCACTAGACATTATAATAGAAAAAATAATACATAGTTTTGGTTTAACAGACAAAGAGGCAAAAGATATTATCTATAGATATTTGAGTGGTAAAAATAATCCTAAAAATAAAATGGAGGATTATATTATGAATAAATTTTTAAAACCATCAATTAGTGATGATCCAAATTTTCAATACTGGAAAGATGAAAGTAAATTCCCACACCCATATACGGATCAACCTTATAGTGGGAGAAATTATGATTTATTTGGTGCACTTGCAGGTGTTAGAAACCCATCTATGGAATTAATTGCGGATATGGATAGAGGTTTACCTGATGATGTTTCCGATGAACTATGTGATATATTTGATGAATGGGGTATGGATGCACATTCTGCAAACTATCTTTATTTAGATGAGATAATGGGTAGTTCTTACTATAAGATGTCTGACAGTAAGTTAAATGACATTGGTGTGGGTACATATTTCTTTAGAGATGTTGTAGATGCATTGTTAAATATAGGTGATTCTAAGGATGTTAGATTAGTTTTTTGGTTTGATAATTAAAAAAAATTATTTTTTCTAAAATATTTGACTTTTTAGGAAATTGTAACTATAATTGTAGTCAGAAATTAAAAAAGTTTTATTATGAGCGACTCTCAAACAATTTTGGTAGAAAATAAAGGTAACGTAACATTAACTGATAATGGTATGGTTACAAACAACACCACATTGAATAAATGTGTAGATTTGTTTTTCTCTATTGGATCGATGAGAGGAAAATCAAAAGATAAAGTAGTTAAAGTTTTCGAAGAAGCCTTTAATGAAAATCCTTTGGTTGCGTCTAAAGTCTTATTTTGGGCTAGAGACGTTAGAGGTGGGTCAGGTGAAAGAAAAGTCTTTAGAGACGTTATCTCATCCTTAATCACCAACTCACCACAAACTATTAGAAAGAACATTGCTTTAATACCAGAATTTGGTAGATGGGATGATGTTTTAGTTTTATTTGGTACAGAGTTAGAGGACGATATGTATTCACTTATTAGAACGGCTTTAACAAACGGAGACGGTCTATGTGCCAAATGGATGCCGAGAAAAGGTATCATCGCTAACGGACTTAGAAAATTGTTTAAGGTTACACCGAAACAATATCGAAAGATGTTAGTGGAACTAACTAATGTTGTGGAGACTAAGATGTGTGCTAGAGATTGGGAGTCAATTGATTATTCTAAACTTCCTTCTCTCGCATCATCTAGATATCAGAAGTCCTTTAAAAGAAACGATTTGACAAGGTATGAAGAATATAAAACTGCCTTAGTCGATGGAACTGCAAAAGTTAATGCTGGTGCACTATACCCATATGACATCATAAAATCTATGAATATGGGTGGTGACGATGTTGTTAATGAGAAACAATGGGAATCATTACCTAATTGGATGGAAGGTTCTGAAGAAAGAATTTTACCAGTTGTTGATGTTTCAGGATCTATGGTTTGTGAGGTAGCGGGTAATCCTAACCTAACTTGTATGGATATTGCAATATCGTTAGGTATGTATATTTCAGAAAGAAATACGGGTAACTTTAAAGATGCGTTCATCACATTCTCTGAAAATCCTGAATTACAATACCTAAGAGGAAGCCTAAATGCAAGACTACACCAATTGAGGAGAGCAGAATGGGGTATGAGTACTAATTTAGAAAAAGTGTTCAGTCTAATTCTAACACAGGCAAAAAATAATAATATTACGGAGGAATTTATGCCGACTAAGATATTAATTTTGTCAGATATGCAATTCAATCAGGCGAACAGAAGGGATAGTTTGGGGGCACAATCTATGATTGAAGAAATGTATAGTGAGGCAGGGTATAAAGTACCTGATATCGTATACTGGAATTTAAATGCGAAAGGTGGGAATTTCCCAGTTGAGTTTGATAAAAATGGTACTGCATTAGTATCGGGATTCAGTCCGTCAATTCTTAAATCTATATTAGGTGGAAAGAATATGTCGCCAGAATCAATACTGATGGAAACTATTAATGATATACGATATAGTTTAGTTACTATATAAAACGTTCTTTGAAGATATTTGTGGTAGTAAACGAATCATTGCAGCAAAATTTAAAACTATAAATTTAACTACAATAGATAGGGCTTTGATAACCCACATAACTACATGGGTGTAAACCGTGAAAGCGGAGGAACCACTCAGGGTTATGAGAAAAAGTGTCAGACGATTCCGATACCACAATGTTATTAGGTGTAAAGGGTTGGGGGTTATCGAACTCCCTTTAAGTCCAATAAACGAATGGTTTCTGCAACTTTAAAAACTACAAAAACAAGTTCAGAAGGGGTTTTACCACTTTACTTCGATAAAAGTATAAAGTGGACGACCATAGGTGAGTTAAAGTGGGTGTACCCCACACTCTAGGTCGTAAAACATACCTCTTGTTTATCTCATGTGAAAAAGATAGTTGGATTTGTCTCAACTAAAAAAACAGACACCCAAACCTATATGGGTTAAAAATGTGGGGGTGATACTATATCACTTAAAAAAAATAGGATCACCATTCCGACACCGAAATTAAAGAGGGAAGAGAAATCTTCCCTTTTTTATTTTATAACGTTTACAGTTAAATATTTTTTTAGTAAAATTATGGAAATAATAAAAAAATAAAAATATGAATTATGAAAATAATTACTAAAAATAATAAGTTAGAAAAAGGTATTAGACATTATTTAGTTTATTTAGTTGATGATAATAATAACCCTATTGAATGTATAGATGCAGTGGGTGAAGAAGAAAGAACTCAAAAGGAAAATGAACTCAGTGGGAAATATGAAATATCTACAGAAAATGTGGAATATGTTTCATTAGAAAAATTTAGAACACAAAATAGAGATTATACTCCATTGATTTTGGTGTTTTACTTAGAAAAATCGTTGTTTAATAATACTGATATGATTAGAAGTTACGGTGAAAACGTTAGATCTTATTTAGAGAATAGAGGGGATGACGTTAGAATATTCTTTATGCCAACAGAAGGTAAAGAAGAAATTAAATGTATTAACCCATTATACATTGATGAGGTTAGTGATATTGAAAAATTAAATGATTTAGTATCTGATTTAGAGAATAAATTTCAAGTAGGGGTTGAGTAATTAAGGTCGGGTGGATGTACGATAAGTTTTATTCATACTCCACCCAGTCTTTTCTGAAATTCTCTTATATAATTTAGTCCTACCCTTATCCCCAACTAACCCAGTGAATACTACATTATTAATTTTGTTATGATCACAAAATTCCTTTATAGTTAAATATAATCTTTTTGCGTCATTACTATTTTTACAAGTTATAATATCAAAGTCACCATTTTGGTGAATTAAAACTTTATTGATAACGTAGTTTACCATTTTAATGTTGTCTTCTTTAGACTTCTTCAGTAAAATCCGTTTTATTATTTCTTTGGTTTCTAATCTATAATCAAAACCAAATACGGTAAATTTTTCTTCGTAAAAATATTCATCTTTGTGTACCATAGTCCAACTATCACTGTTAATTGTGATAGGTATAACTCTCCCTAAATCGTCTCTTTCAAAATAATCACTATCCCTTTCTTCTTTCTCTTTAAGGAAAAGAATTTCGTATGTCACAGATTTAATTTTTTTATACGCGTTATTTTTTTTAGGGAATAATACTTTATTGTTATCCCTAATTTTATAATATTTTTCTTTTACAATATCTTCACTATTACCCTCATATAGTATTTTTTTCTTTTTACCATTTTGGGTGATAATAATTCTGTAGCGCATATCTTTATTTTTTATAAAAAATACTTATTATTTGTAATAAATAAATAGAAGTAATGAATAAAGATTATTATAAAATATTAGAAATTGAAAGAAACTCCACTGAAAATGATATAAAAAAGTCATATAGGAGGTTATCTAAACAGTATCATCCCGATGTAAATCCTGATAATAAAGAGGCGGAAGAAAAGTTTAAAGATATTGCCGAAGCGTATTCTATATTATCAGACAAAGAAAAAAAAGTAAACTATGATAGGTTTGGAACTGCCGATGGTAGAACTAACCCTTTCAGTGGTATGAACGATTTTGCATCTTTTTTTAACGGACAAAACAGAAGAAGAAAAGGTACTGATATTAGATTAAACGTTAAAATAAGTTTAGAGGAGGTATTTGAGGGTGTCCATAAAAAAATAAAATACCGTAAGTCAAATGGGTGTAATACTTGTAATAATACAGGTGGTGAGACAACACATTGTAATTCTTGTGGTGGTAGTGGTATGGTTTCTCAGATACAAAACACTCCGTTTGGTACGATGTCTAATGTGACTACTTGTCCCACATGTTCTGGATTAGGAGAGATGGTTATAAAAAAATGTGAAACTTGTTTTGGTTTGGGTACTAATACTGGTGAGGTGGAATTTGAATTCGACATTCCCAAAGGGATAATGGACGGAGAATCATTTAAAGTTAACGGTATGGGTAATTCCATTAGAAAGGGAATTGATGGTGACTTAATATTAAATATTATTGAAACTCCACACGATAAATACAGAAGAGTTGGTAACGACATACATCAAAGAGTTAGTTTAGATTATAAAGATTTAGTGTTGGGTAACGATGAAATACAAGTAGATACTTTGGAAGGTAAAATAAAGTTTAAAATTAAGGAAGGTACTAAAGTAGGTAGTATGTTAAGAATACCGAATAGAGGTTTATTTAGAAAAAATGAAAAGGGTGATATGTTAATTGAGGTATGGTTAGATATACCAGAGAATGTCAGTGAAGAAGAAAAAGAAAAAATAAAAGACTTAAAAATTTGATTTTTTTAAAAATAATGTCTATTATTAAACATCAATATAAAAAAAATATAATTTATGGCAAAATTTGAAGAGGTCTACGAAGACACATTAACGTTGTTTCAGAAACACATTGATCAAACATCCATTCCTAGAATGGTGAAAATTAAAATTTTATCTAACGACGCAATTAAGAAAGAGTTCGGTAAGGTTTCAAAGACTAGTGACATTGTTAAGTTTATGACAGACTATGATGTAGTTATTCAAGTCAATGAACCAATTTTCGATCAATTGGAGGACAAACAAAAAGAATACGTTGTAAGAGATTTGTTAGCACAAATTGTTTACGATATGGAAAAAGATAAAATCAGCATTGTGTCACACGATATCACTACGTTTAGTGGTGTTTTAAGAAACTTTGATATCGACACATACCTTTCTATTAAAGAAAGTATAATAACTCTTCTAGAACAAAAACAAATAGAAGCAGATTCAAAAAAATAAATTATGAGTATTAACAAAATTGCTACAGATCCTAGTTTAACGGATCAAGAAAAGAATTGGGAGTTAATGAGTGTTTTAGGTCTAAAATGGTCAGAAACTAAAGAACTTTCAGAAGAAGATAAATCTTTTCTTTTAGAAAAAGTAGAATTGATTAAGGTTCAGATGTCCCAACAGGCATCATACGAATCAAATCGATAAGACTTATTTAAAGGGGTATCATTTGGTACCCCTTAATTTTTTAAAAGATATTTATGAACGGACGCATAAGAGTTAATGCGGGCTATAGTTTTGAGAGGGATGTGAGAAAAAAATATAATTTTGAAAGGTATATTAAATCTCCTCGTATAAAATGGGCTGGTATCGGAAGAAATAATGTGGATAAGATAATGAGTCTAAGTAAAGATCCAGAATTATTTAAACCAATAATGGAAGAGTCTAGATTCATAAAGGCGGATGCTAAAGATAAGAAAGGTAATCTTTATGAGATAAAGAAATACTCTAAAAAAGATTTAAAAAAATACAGACTTTATTCAGAACCTATTATAAAGGTAGCCCCAACTAGAAGTAAATGGGGTAAAGGAAATTCTTTTTTCGACAATTTTAATGGGTCGGATGATTATAATAATTTTATTGAGAGTATAATCAAATCAAAGTGGTGGAAGAAACTTAATAAAAAAATTTTAGAGAATATTTATAAATCTAATTGTGGGTTGTTTACTAAAGACGGTGCAATCCCAAATGAGTTGTTAGAATATAAATGGGTAATAAATAAAGGTGAATATGGGACTATATTCGATAATTATCATAGAATAAGTATTATAGTTAAACTTAGAGACTAGGTTGACTATTCAAAAAAAAATAATTATTATTAAAGAAAAAATAGATGATTAGTTATATTGGTGGTAAGGCTAGAATATCTAAATGGATAGTTCCGTACATACCGAGAGATATTGAAACATATGTTGAACCATTCAGTGGTATGTTTTGGGTATTTTTTAAAATGGATTTAAATCACTACCCTAATTTGAAAACGGTAGTCTATAATGATTTTAATGGACTTAACTCAAACTTATTTAGTTGTTGTAAAGAATATGATAGAATGTGGGACGAAATGTCAAAGTACCCCTGTCAACAATTAGGTATTGAGGACACACCAACCACATATGAAGAAATGTTCGATGAGTATCAGAAAGAAGTTTTTCATAGTGGTATAACAATTACTGAAGATAATAAATTTGAGGTTGCAGCAAAATATGTTTATGTATTAACTCAAATATTCTCTGGTTCTAAACCAGAAACATCGTCATATATGGACTATAAAGGTAAATACAGATGTAAGGTATTAATCTTTATGGATAAACTTAAGGATAGAAAATATCGTTCACACTTTGATAAAATTACATTTGTTGAAAATATGGATTTTCAGGAAGTGATTGAGAAATATGATTCTGAGAAAACATATTTTTATGTTGATCCACCGTATTGGAAAACTGAAAATTATTATTCTAATCACGATTTTGATAGAAACGATCATGAAAGATTGGCAGATTCATTAAAATCTATTAGTGGTAAATTTTCTCTTAGTTATTATGATTTTCCTATATTAAGGGTTTGGTTTCCTAAACACGAATATGTTTGGGAAATGAAAGAATTTGCTAAAGCCGCATCAGCAAAAAGTGGTGTGAAGCAAAATATGGGTGAAGAACTGTTAGTTATGAACTACGGAGAAAACCAAAATATATTACCTGTTTTCGGAGAACAGTTAGATTTGTTTAAACATTCATTTTTATTATAATATGGCAAAAAGACCAAAAAGAAAAGTAGATGTCGTTCAAGGAGTTTTGTTCGATCTAAAAGAGTACACAACTGGTGTTACTGAGGTTGAAATAACTAAAGATGTCTTTAGTGATGTGGAAGAAATATATGGGGTAACAAATTCTACTGATGTAGGGTTACTCACAAATGAAATATATTGTGGTGATACAGTTGAGACTATGAAATTGATTAATGATAAATCTATAAGACTTATATTAACTTCACCACCATACTTGGCTTCTATTAGGAAAGACAATCATAAGTATCCTGGTGCTAAGGATATCATTAAAGATAACCAACCAGTTAAAGAGTATTTAAGTTGGTTGGTGGAAGTATTTAAAGAATATGAGAGAATATTAACTGACGATGGTGTTATTGTTTTTAATTATAGTTATACCACTTTTAATCCTTCGTTACCATACATTTTGATTAATGAAGTTTTTGAAAATACGGGATTAGAGATATATGATACTGCATCTTGGAAAAAGAAATCTTGTGTACCAATAAGTGGGCACCCAAATAGATTGACTAGAATTGTTGAGATGGTGTACATATTTGCAAAGACACCTAACTTCAATGCGAATAAAAAAGTTGTAACTATTTCTAAAACGGGTCAAAGATATTACAAAACCTACTTTAACTTTATTGAGGCAAAAAATAATGATGGAAAGGTTGAGGGTCATGAGGCGACATTCTCATCTGAATTCGCTAAGTTCTTTATTGACTTATACTCTGAACCAAATGATATCGTTCTTGATAATTTTTCAGGTACTGGTACCACACCATATGCGTCATCTAAAATGGGTAGACAGTTTATTGGTATTGATTTAGTTGAGGATTACTGTGATTATGCTAGAGATCGTATGCAAAAACTTTATGAAGAAAGAAACAAATAAATTTTGTTTTTTATAAATATTTTATTAACTTCGTACCAAACTATAATAAATGAGTGAGACGTTAATTAAGAAACTTAAAGATTATTTAGATGAAAAACCAAACTACGAAAAGTTTGTAATTCTTTATGATGAGATGTCATATGATTTAGATTTCATTAAAAATCTTTATCCAGATGAACTTAAAACGTTTCAGGATTTAAAATTTACCCCACACAAAAACAATTTTTATGACACCGATAAAGGAGTGCAAGCCCTTCTTAACTTTGATAACGGACATTACGTATCTGTTATTGGGGGAAGTGTTGGGTTTTATGGTGATGGTGTTAATACCTTTGAGGTAGGATATCCTTTACCTGATGATAGTATTGATGTTGCTGGTTGGTTAGAACCTGAAGAGGTGACAGAAATGATGTTTAAAATACAAATGAGAAAACCTTTAAAAAATGAGTAGTAAAAGTGAAATTATCGGTATTTTAGAGGAAATGGTTTAATAACGTCCGATGATAAACAATCGTTTTAATGTTGTTTATCATTTGTTATATTTTTAGTTATTAATTTGTTTTATCCTATGAATTATAGATATAAAAAAATAGATGAGAAATCAAAAATAATTACCGATGGATTGGGTTGTGGTATTGATGAAGGTATTAGAGAATTAATTGTTTTATTGAATTATAACAACATTGGGACAACACAATCTTGTTGGGGACATAAAAATTGGGGTGAAAATTTTCCTTGGTTTGATATTGATAGTAGTTATTATAAGAATATTGAAAATATTATTTTTGATTTGGAAATTGAAATTGAAAAACTCGGTGTTGATACAATACGATTTTATCCAAAGTGTAAAACATTAATAAAGGGTAGAAAAGAGTTCAACAAGTTAAAAGACAAACTAAAACAAATTAATAATTAAATATAACTATTGTATCACCGTCCACTTCGATTTTATATTTATCTGGAGATAAGTTAGTGTAATAGATTTTTAAATATTCTAACATGTCTCCTTTTTTTTGTGGGACATCTAATTGTCTTATTTTAGATTTTTTATCTTTTGGTTTTACCCACTCTTCTATATTAGATTTTTTTGAATTTTTTAAGAAGTCTATTTCGTCAGTAAATAACCATTTTTTACCCTTACCACATTTTTTATAATAAACGGAACCACCGATATCTCTAACTTGAAATACACATCTTTCTTTTTCTTCGTTTAAAATATCTAATAATTTTAATGACATATGTAATAAATATTTGATTTTATAAATAAGTATCAGTATACTTATATATGAGTTTAACGAAACAGTTATTTGAAAAGAGTAAGATGTACGATGATCGTGAAATTGATCATTATGATATTATTTCTTATAACAAAGGTTACGATAAATCATTAAAGAAAAGTTCTTTGAAAAATGGGGGTGTATTGGCTTTGACTTCTCGTAAGAAGAATAGGCGTAAGCGTGTCGTGGTAGAGCGTTAATCTAAAACAAACAATAGTCGGCAACGATACAAAAATGGGCTTAGCCCTAAACGAAAACATTCTTTTGAATGGTACTGTAGGTACAATTGCAAAAGAAGAGGTTGTATTCGCCTAATCGAGTAATACATACAGGTTATTATCTTTTTGAACCTTTATAAATAAGAAGACTGAGGATTAGTTGTTAGTAAACCGAACAGTGTAATAAGGGAACTGTCTATTTTGTCAATTTAGAAAAATTGACTACACACGTAGAAATCCGTTTGGACATAAGAAGGACGGGGGTTCGAAACCCCCCACCTCCACGCTATAGGTTTCTTTGTTCCTTAAAAACAAAGTGGTGGAACCGTCAGATAGAAATCCTATCGGCCCCAATTTTATAATACCCCCATATTTTTTGGGGGTATTTATTACTGAATATAAACTTTATTTATTGATTTGACTTTCATTATAAAAACGTTATAATTGTAATATGGGAAAGTTTTTTAATTATCATAAAAGTAAAGATATTTTTTGGTTTAGGTTATTCGGTTACGGAATATCCTTAACAAAACGATTCACATTTAGCCAAAGATACGGTTTAAAAAAATATATTTATCTTTTTGGTTATGTTATAAGTTTTTTAAAACCATATAGTTATCATAGATGAAAAAGCGTTTAAAAAAAATAAGTTGGGAGACTAGAAAGTTTCATTTATTATTTAACTTAATTACTTTAAAGTTAAATGATCACTTTAGTAGTTGGGGTATTAATTTTTTTAATATTATTAAAAATCATAATTCATACTCACTATTTTCTTTTGAGTTTAAATTACCAAACAAAACTAACATCCCTAAGTTTAGAGTAACTAAGTGGGATATATTATTTTTAAGGACTCCATTACTTTCAGTTTATGAGGACTTATGTGAAAAAAATATTTGGGGTGATGATTTATCTCGAATAGATAAAATAAATTTAAAAATTTTAGAAAGATTATTTAGATAATATGGAAATAAAATTCGCAGACACATTCAGTAAGAGTTTAAAAAAATTAATGTGGCATGAGAGTAAGATTTATAAATTTTATTCTTTTTTTAGACGTGATATTTGGCGTTTTATAAAAAACGTATGGAGATTTAGAAAACCATTGTCGAAACACTACTGGTGGGATCATCACGGGACATTAATGTTTATGGAGGTTGGTTTAACCCATATGTCTGAAAACATAGAAAAAAAGGGAATAGAAATAGAAATATCAAGGTTGAAAAAGGTTGAGTCTATGAAACGTGCCGTACAGATAATTAAAAATTATAATGAGGGTAACTACATTGAAATGGCAGAATCTGAGATTGGGTCATTACACCTTCACGATTGGGAGTTTGAGGAAGTGCCAGATAAACCTAAGTTATCTAGATTAGTAGAAAAGAATACTGAAGAAGAAGATAAACATAATAGTAAAGTTTTTGAACTGTCCCGTAAAATTGAGGAAAAAGAATGGAAAGAACTATTCAAAATTTTAAAAGGTCAGGATTATAAAGATTATAAAAAGTTTGAGAAAACTTTAACTGAGGAAGAGAAAAAAGAAACAGATCGATATTACAAATGGTTTAATGGTTCAGGACTTAAGGGTTGGTGGGACTAAAATTTTAAAAAATAATATTATGAGTAATATTAAAGAAGATAATAAATTGGCTATGATAGTAATAGTATTGGTATGGTTTATTTTTATCGGAATTGTTACTTATGTTATAACTATTTAAAAAATAATATGTATATTTGTAAAAAAAAATACTATGCCACCTAAAGATTATTACAAAAGAAAGTTTGATAAGATAGTTGATTCTTATATAGAGATGATGTCAGATTTAGATAAAGTTAAAAAATTAGATAGGGAAAGGTTAATTAAATATTTGGCATTATCCGCATTAGATTATGTTAACAAATACCCCAACTAAATGGTTAGAGTAATTTTCCCACATGAAACTTATTATGATGAAATACTTAATTTCAATTGGGATGAATTTAAACCTGTTAAAATTTTAGGTGACTGTGTTTTTGGGTGGTATCAAGAAGTATATGTTTGTGTAAATAAAAATGATTATGAATCAAAAGACGATAGGACAAATGACGATAAGTGAGGTATATCCTCATTTAAAGGTTATAGCACACGCATATGGTTTGCGTTTAAATAGGGTAAAAGAATTAAAATTCGCTAGATTAATTTTGTCAAACTTATACTGTAGAGATTTATGTTAAAAAGAATAAAAACAAAATTAAAGAGTTGGTGGAGAAAACACATTATTAATGTTTGTCCATCTGAATTAGAGGATATTGAGTTTTCCGAAAAATTTAGAAAATAAAAACAAAAAAACATAAAAAAATGGGAATTAAAAAAAGTTTTATTGAGATGATTAAAAGTGGGTATCCTGATTTTGATCCACAAAACGACACAGTTGAAATTGAATTTGAAGGTGGTGGAGACTCTTTTGGGTCTTTTTCATATATAGGAATCTACCCTCACAAACACAATGAAGGTAGTTTAGATTTGAATGATCATTTGAATCTATTATTTCAAATTTTAGATGAGTCTGGTGTCGAATATAATTGGAATAACGCAGGTACTTCTGGTAAGATAGAATACAATATGAATTCTGAACAAGAGATTACTGTTAGTACTATTGTTAGTGAAGAGTATTGGGGTGAAATTTATGAGGAAGACGAAGAAGATAATAAAATTTGGGATACAACATTAGGTGATGGTTTAGATGATGAAACGAATGAAACCAATCATCAAAACAATGATACCATCTATTGGGATGGAACAGTAGAGGGTTCACCTATTGAAACTAATCAAGAAGATATTGATAAATCAAATACTGACACAAATGGCTAACCCATTAGTACATTCCAAATCTTCCGTAAGACTGTGGGGTGGTAATGTAGAAGATTACTTACCACTACATAATAAAATGGATGTCTCTAAAAAATACTTTAGTGATAATAGACATAGGGTGTTAACCCATAATATGTTTTTCATATTTGAAGTAATGATACCTATATTTGGGGAATATATAACAAACTCTGATGGTAAAACTGTATCAGTTAAAGATATATGTGAATACCATATCTTAGAGGATTACGGTAAAAAGTTTATACCTAATGTATCCGATTTTTTACAGGAAATGGAGATTAAATCTTGGATGGCGAATGGTTTGGGTGAATCACCTTCTTCACAAAAAAAAGTTATCAGTGAAGTGGGGAGAATACATAAGATGGTTTTAAAAGATTAAATATGTTTGAAGTAATTGGTAAGGTAACTGTATTGGTTTTATTTTTTTCGGTTATATTCCTCCAATACCTATTAATGATCACAGGTGTGGTAAGAAAAGATTTAAATAAAATAGAAAAAACTATTGGTTGGATACCTTTATTACCATTTATATTAATGTTTTTAGTGTTTATTATTTTTATAATTGAAAATATGTGGTACAGTTTTAAAAAATGGTTTGAGATTAATTTAGGATGGTTTTTTATTAATGGTAGAAAACAAAATCAGTGGGGTGAATATTTAAGAGACAAATATGGGAATGACAAATAAAAAAGGTTAAAATATTTGTTTTTATGGAAATTAATAACTATATTTGTTTACTAAATTAATATAAATATATTATGGGAGTTCCACAAATTATCTTACTAAGTCTTATTGGACTTAACTTATTAATCTCTTCTTATTTACACGGTAAACCAAAGGAAGGGAATCACAGTGTCTTTGTTTCAATCGTAGGTGTAACAATATATCTAACATTGTTATATTTTGGAGGTTTTTTTGATTAATTATGAAAAAGAAGATATCATTTATTAGTGATACGCACACCAAACACGAAAAACTAAACGGTTTTTTACCTGGCGGAGATATCCTTATTTGTGCGGGTGACATATCTAGTAGAGGGTATATTACTGAGATTGAAAACTTTTTAAAGTGGTTTGATAGTATAGACAATTACGACTTTAAAGTTTTTATCGCAGGAAATCACGATTTTGGGTTTGAAACCGATTATGAAAAACTTATAGGTTTATTGACAGGGTATAAAAATATCGACTATCTTCAAGATGAAAGAATGGAACTTTGGGATGGTGAAGATCAACAGTTAGTAATCTATGGAACACCTTGGCAACCAGAGTTTTTTGAATGGGCATTTAATTTACCTAGAGGTGAAAAGTTAAAAGAGAAATGGGATATGATTCCTGTGGATACGGATATACTTATCACTCACGGACCACCTTTTGGGAAGTTAGATTATGTTCGTTATGGAAATGAGAACGTTGGTTGTGAAGAACTTATAAAACGTGTTGAGGAAATTAAACCTAAAATTCATATTTTTGGACATATACATGAAGGTTATGGATATGTGTTTGATGGTAATACTCACTACATTAATGCGGCAGTATTAAATGGTAGATACGAATATCGTAACAAACCAGTTAATGTGATTTGGGATACTGAAACAAATGAAATGGAATTCGTATGAAAGTAATATTTTTAGATCATGATGGTGTTATTTGTCTATCCACAGAGTGGGGTGGAAGACATAAGAAACAAAAAAAATGGGATGGACGTAAGTTATCTATGTCTATGAGGGATATTCCTTTGGAGTACCGATTTGATAATTTTAATAAGAAATCCATTAAAGTACTTAATGAAATTATTGAGGAGACAGGTGCGGAAATTGTTATTTCATCTGATTGGAAATTACATGGAACACTTGAAGAACTTAGTAACTACTACGAAAGTCAAGGGATTGTTAAAAAACCAATTGCATTAACAACTAATTTAGGACAGTGTACTTGGTACAATGATATGGTATGGGTTTGGTCTCCGAGATGGGATTTAGAAATGACTAGAGTTATTGAGATAAAACAATTTTTATACGATCACCCTGAGATTACACATTGGGTTGCAGTCGATGACTTGAATATGGGTAAAAATGGTGAGGACTGGAAGGACTGGGGTTTAGATAATTTCGTATTAACACCTTCATCTGATCAAGGGATTAAACAATCGGGAATCAAAAATAAAATATTAAAATTATTAAAAGGTGAATAAAGAAAAAATAATGGATAAAAAAATATGAGTAAGGCAAAATTGGAATTTGATTTAACAGACTTTGATGATAAAATGGAATTTGAAAGATGTAATAAGTCTACTGATATGTCTTTTGTTATTTTTGAAATGGTTTATAATATGAAAAAAAGATTATATTATGAATTTGAAGAGAGGGAAGAGAAAGGTGAGAAACTTACAGTATATGATGGAATAGATTCAGTTTTTGAAAAATTAAGTGAACAATTATCGGAAAGAGGTATTAATATTGACAAACTTATAATTTAAAATAAAATAAATGACAGAAGAAGAAATGAATGATTTTCTAATTTCTATTGGTGGATTAGAAAACGGTTGGAGAACTGATAGTCCACCAATTAAAGATTGTGGTTATTTTGTAGTGGACAATGGGTGGTTAAAACTTATAAAAGAACTTATAGAAGATTTAATTAAATTGGGTTGGGATAAACAAATAACTCAAGTTAAAGAAAAGTTCGGTGGGTTAAGGTTCTATATTAATGGTGGTAGTGATGAAATATTTGAAAGAATTACGGAGGCGGAAAATAAAAGTTATGAAATTTGTGAAGTGACTGGTGAACCTGGTACTTTGAGAACTGACATAGGTTGGTATAGAACTCTTTGTGATGTAGAATATGAAAAAATAAAAAATAGAAAAGATGGAATATAATTTTAAAAATAGATACAATGAAAATATTAGTTTCATTGGTGAAGGTGAGACATTTGAAATGAACGGTGGTGAATATTACAGATACCTATTCAATGTGGATAAAGACGGTAATTTTGAAAGTTATCACGCAGTTGATCCTTCTGGCGGACCATTCATTGGTGTGGGAATGGATATGGGTTATATACACGATGATTTAAAAGGTTTGATAGTAGAATCTATAAATAGGGTGGAAGAAAAAATAATTTTAAATACTAAAAGAATATGAGTTACGAAGAATTTTTAAAGGTATTGATGTCTTATAAAAAAATTAATGAGGATATCAGTGAATTATATGATATAGGATTTGATTTTTTAGAAGGTAAGTATCGTGTGTCAGATAGTGTTAGTATAATGTTTGATGCGGTTTTAGATTCACACTTTACTGATGAAGGTGTTGATTGGATAAATTGGTTTATTTTTGAAAATGATTGGGGACAAAAAGATTGGTCTTTGGTACCTACATTTGATAGTGTTACAGGGAAAATGGAAGACAATACTGATCCAATGCGTAAATATGGTGCAAAAGATGAGAAAGGTGAACCGATATGTCATTCATTTGAATCAACATATGAATTCGTTAAACAATATTTAAAATATAAAACAGATGAATAAATTAGAATTAACAGATGAACAACTTTTGTTAGAAAGAATACTTAACGCTATGTCAGATAAATTTGATATGAATTATGATAAATTGTCTGATGAAATAAAAAAAATGTTTAAAGAAGAAAAAATATAATGAATAAAATTTGGTGGAATGAAAATTATTCGTATCTTTGTCTAAATAAATCAAAAACTATGAAAAAATTTTTTAAGAGATTATGTAAAAGAATCTATGTGAAGTATACTTTATGGATACATTACAGAGCCTTAGCCCCAAAAGGGAAGAAGACTCAGAATGAGGCTATTTGTAATGCCATCTGTAGAAAGATGATATCACACAAAGATTCTAAATTTATGATTGCCCCTCTATCTGAGAAAAGGTACATTAAAAACGCAACACTTAATTTGTTTGTCGTATTTGAGGATCGTCAGGTTAGTATAACTAATCACGTTTACCATTATGATGTAAGATTATGTGAAAGAGATTGGTATAAACTTATTCGTAGTTATAACGAAAAGACTGAGGATCTTAGAATGGGTTATGAGAATGAGATTAAATCTCAGATAGTTCATTCTTTGTCTAAAATATTAGATAAAATATCGGAAAAATAATTATCAAACCTATTGTTTTTCTGAAAAATAGTAGTTATTATTGTAAAAGAAAAAAAGAAAACGTTCTTTGAATAATATTTAAACCAACGCAAACTGCTGCCATCGTCTAACGGTTAGGACCTATGGTTTTCATCCATAAAATCGGAGTTCGATTCTCCGTGGCAGTACAAACATTGCGGGATAGGGAAGTTGGTAGCCCGCTAGGCTCATAACCTAGAGGTCGTAGGTTCGAATCCTGCTCCCGCTACTAAAATAGTTCTTTGTTTTATTGGTTATTACTTTTGATTAGATAAAGTTATATATCATCTTTTAAATTTGGCCCCATAGTTCAACGGATAGAACAGTGGTTTTCTAAACCTCTAATCCAAGTTCGATTCTTGGTGGGGCTACTAATTACTATGACGAATCCTCCACTAATAATGGGGAATTTTTATTTATAAACATTATTATAATGTGTATACTTATAAAAAAAACAAAAACTATGAAAAAATTAAAATTACTACTAGTGGTTCTACTACTATTGATCACAACTAAAACATTCTCACAAAATACTTACTTTACCCTTTACATTCTTGGTGCAACCGATTGCCAGTACTCCATTACAGGAAATTGGATTGATACGGTAGGACAACCACAACAAGGGTCTTTGTCCTTTGCTGCTGGAGACACATCTTCAACCTTTCAAGATATATGGTATTGTCAAGTGGAGTCAACCAGTACTACGAGTATCTTATCAATTTGTGTTGAACCAGATACACTATGTAATTGCCCAACGGTTTGTATTCAACAATTACCAATTACACAAGGATCAATTACAATTCTGTTATGTGATAGTATTGTAGGAGTTGAAGAACAACAAATTTTGTCATTAATGGATAACAAATACTATGATTTATTTGGAAGAGAAATTAAAGATATATCAAAATACCCAATTAATTCTTTTTATATTAAGAACGGTAGAAAATATATTAAAGAATAATACATTACACAAATAAAATAATAACTAATCCTACCTTGACAACAAAAAAATATTTTTTTGTTGACAATTAAAATAAATTTAGTTATAATTGAATAAAAAATAAACTTATGGAATTATTAAAATCGTTAGAGTGGAGATACGCCACCAAAAAAATGAATGGGGAGAAAATCCCACAGGATAAATTAGAAAGAATCTTAGACGCAACAAGATTGGCACCAAGTTCATACGGACTTACACCATATAATGTTATTGTGGTAGAGGATCAAAAATTAAAAGAAGAGTTACAAGGGGCATGTTACGGACAAACACAATTAAGTGAGTCATCCGCAGTACTTGTATTTGCAACGTGGGATGAGGTTACAGAACATTCTGTAGAGAACTACATTAATGAGATTGCAAAACAAAGAGAAATCCCTGTAGAGTCATTAAATGGTTTACAAGACATGATGAATGGATCATTAACCAACATGTCACATGAACAAAAGATTTCTTGGGCTCAGAGACAAGCATACATCGGATTAGGGTTCGCATTAACGGCAGCAGCAATAGAAGAAGTAGACTCAACACCAATGGAAGGATTTGTTCCTGAATCAGTGGATACTGTTTTAGGTCTACAAGAATTAGGATTAAAATCGGTAGTAGTTCTTCCATTAGGATATAGAGATACAGAGAATGATTATTTATCAACACTAAAGAAAGTGAGATGGGATAATGATAAGTTCTTTATTAGAAAATAAAAATTTAGTTAGTTAGATGGCGTGTTGGCATACGCACCCGATCATAAGGGAGATAATGGGTTCGATTCCTGTGCTGACTACGCAAAAAACATTGAACTGAGTTTCCTTGCTGCAAAGTGGGTTTTACAAGTTCAACATAGTCAGGTGGTGGAATGGTAGACACATAGTGACACGCACGGCAGCCTTGAATAAGTGCATTTTGAAAAGGCAATGCGAATGATGAAGAACACTACCTCACGGTGCGTAGGTAAAATTCAAAGTGTTCATACAGGTTCGATTCCTGTCCTGACTACAAACACATAAACTTCGGTACCCGTACCGCTGACGATGGGCTAAGTAATATACAATTCCGTACTGCGGGGAGTAGAATGCCGAAGAGTGTGTTTATAAAAATAAATAAAAATAAAAATATGAGTGATAAAAAATTTGTAGAAGTTTGTGTAGGTATCGGAATGAATCAGTTTTTTCCTGAATATACATTAATAGAAATACCTAATGATGTGGTAGTGGAAGTTAAAGAAAAAAAAGTTAGGAAAACTAAAAAGAAAGAAGAAAGTAAATAATTTTAAACATAAGGTGATTTTTTATCACCTTTTTTTTTGTTATATGAAATATTTTACCTATATTTGTCTTAAATAAATTCATATGCCAAAGATATTTGAAGTAGGTGGTTGTGTCAGAGATGAATTGATGGGTGTGGAAACAAATGATATTGATTTCACATTTGTCTTAGACAATTTGGATAGAACCGTAGAAGAAGGATTCCAAATAATGACTGATTGGTTATTACATAAGGAATTTACTATTTTCTTAAGTACACCTGATTGTTTTACTATTAGGGCAAAGTTTCCTAAAGATCACATTCATTCTGGTTTGGTTGCAGATTTTGTTCTCGCAAGAAAAGAGGTGGGGTATGTTGAAGGAACAAGAAAACCTATTTTGGAATTGGGTAAGTTGGAAGATGATTTGGTTCGTAGAGACTTTACGTTGAACGCATTGGCGAAAGATGAAAACGGTTCTATTATAGATTTGTTCGATGGTATTTGGGCATTGGAAAATAAACTATTGTTAACTCCATTGGACGCAAAGGTAACTATGTTAGATGATCCATTAAGGCTGATTAGGGCATTTAGATTTTCTATCACTAAAGGTTTTGAGATATCACCTACGATTTGGGAGACTTGTTTAATGGATAGTGTTGTAGATAAATTAGAGTTGGTAGTATCAAAGGAAAGAATCAGAGAAGAACTTTTAAAGATGTTAAAACACGATACGTTAAAGTCTTTGGAATTGTTTTCAAGAATAAAAATACTTAACCCTAAAATTTTGGATATTATGTTTGGTGGGGATATGTGGTTAAAACCAACATTTGAAAAATAATTATATGAAAGAGATACTTAAAAAATATGAAGAGGATGGATTGTTGTTCAGACAATTCTATCAGACATTGGATTTAGAGATTTGGAATTATTCTGAAAAGGTTCAATACGAAGGACTATGGGATGACATCACATTAATGTGTCGTGGATTAGTCACAAACTCTAATGGTGATATTGTGGCAAGACCATTCCGTAAATTCTTTAACATCGAAGAGGGTAGACATACACCTACAGAACAGTTTAATGTCTACGAAAAAATGGATGGTTCTTTGGGTATATTATTTTTCTACAATGACGTTTGGGTTATGGCAACTAGAGGTTCCTTCACTTCTGATCAGGCGGTTAAAGGATTTGAGATGTTGAAGAACTATGACTATGAGAAACTACATAAAGATTATACATATCTGTTTGAGATAATATATGATGAGAATCGTATTGTGGTAAAATACTCATTCGAAGATTTAGTATTACTTGGGGTTATTGAAACCAAAACTGGTTATGAAGTTGATTTATGTGGTGTAGAAAACGATATCAGATTAAAAAATTTAATAACTAATATTGGTTTTAAGGTAGTAAAACAATATGATGGCATAAAAGACTATTCATTATTGAAGGGAATGATAGGGGATGATGAAGAAGGTTTCGTTGTTCAGTTCTCTAACGGTGATAGGATGAAAGTTAAGGGTGAGGAGTACCTTCGTCTACATAAGATAATGACTAACGTATCTACCACTGCGATATGGGAAATGGTGAGTGAGGGTAAAGATGTGTTGGAGTTATTAAAAGATGTTCCAGATGAATTCTACGATAAAATTAAATTATATGTTAGTTCTTTAAACTATGGGTATTACCAATACTGGAATCAATTAGGTAAAACATATGATTACTTTAGGTTTGGTAAATATGGTGTCATAGAAGTGGAACCGACTAAGAAAGAGTTTGCGGAATTCATTAAAGATAATCATCCAGTTGCGAAGGCAATTATGTTTGCGATGTGGGATGGAAAAGACTATGATAAAATTATTTGGAAAGCACTCAAACCAGAATTTAAAAAGTTATGATAGATAATATAGAATTAATTAAACCATTATTAAATTTCACAGAAAAGGGTGACTTTTATATGTTATATGTGTTTAAAAGAAAAAAAGATCAACCAGAAGGTGAGAGAGATAACCACCAATCAGTTAGAACTATTAAAACTTATTGTATTGATTCGATAGAACATTTAGAAAGAAGATATGATGAGGTAAAACAATTATGTGAGATGTTTAAGGCTAGGGCATACATTCATGTTCAGAAACAAAACCATAAAGATGTTTCTTTAAATATGTTGACAATACTTGCGGAACGTATTAGAGACGGTGTGTCTAATCAGAAAGGTTTGTTTGACTCTGTTGTTGGACAAATAAAAACAATGGAGAAAAGATGGATCATCGATGTGGATGATATGATGCAAGCCAGTCCCATAATGATGGCATATATTGAATATGAATGTACACCAATTACTAAAGTTAAATTTGACGAGGCTGGATTTCCGATTGGTTATGAAGTTGGACCAAAGATTGAGACAATAATTCCTACAAAGAATGGACACCATTTAATCACAAAAAAATTCGATGTAAATAAGTTTAAAGATAAGTATCCTGACGTAGACGTACAAAAAAAGAACCCTACATTACTTTTTTTACCTGAAAGTTTGTCTAATTAATAAATTTTTAATATATTTGTAAAATGAAATTAGTTTTAGAAAAAGATCAACGACTATACTTTACGAGTGATACACATTATAATCACGCAAATATTTGTACTGCAACTACAACTTGGGTTGGCGCGGAAAACCTAACCCGTAAGTTTAATACACTTAACCATATGAATGATACATTGGTTAACAGTATTAATGAGGTGGTTGGTGAAAATGATGTCTTAATACATTTAGGGGATTGGAGTTTTGGTGGGTTTGAAAAAATTTCTGAATTCCGTAATCGTATTATTTGTAAGAACATTCATTTAACCTATGGTAATCACGATCACCATATTCGTAATAATAAGGAAGACATACAGGAGATATTCTCTACCACACAAGATTATTTATTTTTAGATATTCGTCGCCCATCTATTGTTGGTAAAGGTGTTATGGATAAATACTCTTTTGTATGTATGCATTATCCTATTGCATCTTGGGACAGTATGAATGATGGTACGATACATTTACACGGTCACGTTCATTTACCACCTAATTTACGATTGGGAGAGGGTAAATCATTAGATGTAGGTGTTGATGGTAATAACTTACACCCTATGACTTTAGATGAGGTATTATCGATTGTAAAAAATCAACCGATTAGAAAATTATCCCTACCAAAGGATCATCACGAAAAAAGAATTTAATTTAAATTAATATATATGAGTGGAGAAAATAGTCATAGAGGAATTGGAATCGGGACGATTCTTTTCCTTATTTTTATGGTTTTAAAATTGACAAACCATATCGATTGGAGTTGGTGGTGGATCACAAGTCCTCTATGGATACCAGTTTCACTTCTAATTTTATTTTTAGTGATAGGGTATATAGTTTTAAAACGATGAGTGAAAAAGTTCTATACATTGTAAGAGGAGTACCTGGTTCAGGTAAATCTACATTCGCTAAAAGATTAGTGGGAGACGATTTCTTAGTTTGTGAGGCAGACAAATATTTTGTCGATAAAGAGACTGGAGAATATAATTTTGATTTTACTAAAATCAAAGATGCACATAAATTCTGTCAAGATACAGTTGAAACTTATATGAAGGATTCATTGGTTAATGATAACTTCTACAGAGAGATTGCAGTCTCAAATACATTCACACAGGAATGGGAAATGGATCGTTATTATGAATTGGCAAAACAATATGGGTATAAAGTGTTCTCAATAATCGTAGAGAATAGACACAAAGGTATAAATGAACACGGTGTACCTGAAGACAAAATTCAGATAATGAAAGATAGATTTGAAATAAGTCTATAAAATACTTTACTATGTGGTGGAGTGTTATATAATTAAATAAAAAAATATTATGAGTAAAGTTGAACTAAATAAGAATGTAACAGTCCATTACACAGGAAGATTAGAGGACGGAACAGTATTCGATTCTTCACTAGATGAAGGAAGAGAACCATTAAGAACTATTTTAGGACAAGGTAATTTAATTCCTGGTTTTGAAAAAGGTATTTTAGATAAGAGTGTTGGTGATAAAGTCACTGTAGAGATCGAACCATCTGATGCGTATGGGGAATACTTAGATGGTTTAGTAACCACTTTAGAGAAAGGTAGATTCCCTATGGGTGTCAGCGTCGGTGACGTTTTACAATCTGAAAGTGAAAGAGGTACTATGGTGGTAACTGTTACTGAAATTACGGATGATAGTGTCACTATTGATGCTAACCATCCTATGGCAGGTAAAAAATTAATATTTGATATTGAGATTCTTAACGTAGATTAATTTTTTTTAGGGTATTGACATTGTAGATTTTTTTCATTAATATTATAAAAAATAAATATATACATTATGAAAAACGTTAAAAAAGTGTCTGTAAAGGCAGTTAAAAACAGAGAAGAGGAATTACTTTCTCTATTCGGGCCCTCTAAAACAAATGTCCCTACAGAATCATTAAGTTACATCAGAAAAAATCCTAAAAGATTTGTTCAGAAAATCACTGAAATTTATGGACTTAATTCTGTAGTTAAGTGGGTCGGAGAGAAAGCCTAATTCTCTAAAATTTTTATTTAAAGGGGGGGTACAAATTGTATTCCCCCTTTATATTTATATAATAATAAAAAGATAAAAAATAAAAAAATGAATTTAGAAGAAATTTTGAAATCTGACAAACCAGTTTTGGTGGATTTTTGGGCGGCTTGGTGTGGTCCTTGTAAAATGATGAACCCTGTGATTGAACAAGTTAAGAGTAATAATGAAAACTTAGAAGTTGTTAAAGTTAATGTGGATGAAGAAAGAGATTTGGCGGTTAAATACCAAATAAGAAGTATCCCTACATTAGTACTATTTAAAGAAGGTGTACCAGTATGGAGAAATAGTGGTGTACTTACCGAACAAAAAATAAGTGATAAGATAAAAGAAGTACTTTAAAATAAAACCCACATCAGTGGGTTTTTTTATTTTATAGAATATTTATAGATATATAACAATAATAAAGTTTTTTTGTGTGAGAAAATTAATACAAAAAATTATGAAAATTTTTAAAGACATTCTAACAGAAAATGGAATGTTCTCTCAAAGTAGAATTTATTTATTATGGGCTATTATTGCATACTATGTTACATTAGGTGTATTAATGGTTGCTGGTATGAATAAGACTACTCAGTTAGACATTGTAAAATTTAAAATTATTATTGATGCACTTGAATATGCAATGGTTCTTTTTGCAGGTTACACCTTTGGTGGTAAATTCTTAGGGGTTATTAAAACTATAGGTACACATAGAAAAGACGATAAAAAAGAAGAAGTAGAAAGTAACTAAAATGAAGATTAGGTTAACAGAAAGTCAATATAAAAGATTACTAAATGAAGATGATAAGTCATTTTTAGATGGCGATGTGGATTTTACTAACATAGATAACAAAGTTACACCTGTCATTGCAAAAATATTTATGGTTTTGAAAAATAAACACTTTGAACCTAGTAGTGAATACCTCAAACTAAAAATACCTTTAGAATCTCCATACTTTGTAAAAATTGCTGAAGAAATAAGAACCTTAACGGGGTACGAAAATGATGAAGTTATGTTGTTAACGCACAACTATAGTACTATTTTAACGGAAGTTATTAAAAATTCGGAAGATTGGAAGTCTTTGGTAGGGTTACCTTTAGAATACTATGGTAAGATGAATCTACCTACTTCAGTAAACTGGACTGGATACTTAAGTGGTTGGGGTGATGGTACAGTATCGGCTTATGCCACTAATTACGATGATTTCCAAAGAAAGATTGAGGACGGTGAAGTTGTGATAGATTATGATAATAGTGAAATAGAATATGACAGTGGTGATATACAATGGGAAAGAAATTACGACGCTGACTACGATAATTTAAGTGATATAGAAATCGATTTAAATAATATTTCTTTTAACGGATAATATGAAAATAAAATTGACAGAAACTCAATACAATAGATTACTTACTGAAGATAAAAACTACGGTAGGTTAGGTGATACCTTCCAACAATATATGGTTAGGGTATTTAAATTGTTAGGTAAGAAAAACTCATCTGATGAGGAAATAAAAAAAACAATTATAGAGGATTTAGGTTTGTCTGATCATGAAACTAAAATACTTTTATATAACTATAAAAATAAATTCTTACCTATACCTATTTCAGAGTATGATAGTTTAATAGGAGAACCAATAGATTTTGTTGGTACATATAAAATTGCAGTTGATATGCCAACAGTAGTATCTTGTAGAACATATATTGCTGGGTTTGTTGAAGTTACTGCCAATTCAAAAGAAGAAGCAATAAATAAGGTAGAAAATGGTATTTATGAAAGAATGTATTTAGATTCGAATTCTCTTGATTTTATGAATCCTGATTTAGATTATGATTTACCTTCAGACGCAGAAATAATGGAGGAGATGACATTAGATAATTTTAGAGATGTAGATTGGAGTGATGAAGATGAGGTTGAGTCGAGAGTAAATTTAAAAATATGAAAATAATAATAACTGAAAGTCAATATAAAAAAGTTTTACTAAGAGAATTTGGTGAAACCGTTGATGACCCTAAGAGATGGTATAAGATGATACTTAAGTGGGTAGATAATAATCCTAAGAGACTTAGTTTTGATAGTAAGGAATATGAAACTATTGCCTACGATGATAAAGGTATATACTTAGGTTATTACGATAAAGAAGGTAACTACGGTTTTGTTGTTACAGAATATGGTATAGGTTTAGATGACTATACTGAAGAAATATTAGATGAGGTAGATGCGGCTGGAGGAGATGCACCTGCTGGTGGTTCTTCTACTGTTTGGCCTCTTGCCGATGTTGGTAGAGGACCTGCGAACCCTATAGATAACACACCGTGGGGTGTAAGTCCGACTAGAGGGCCCGCAAATCAATTAACGTAATTAAACGTTATTTACCGTTATTATTTTGTGTGTTCGGTTGTGTAGTGGTTTGAGTACTACTTTGAGTCACTGGTTTCGCAACTGGTTTTTTGCTTTTACATCCGCATCCCATAATTTCTAATGTTTTTTGTAGTGTTATTATATTATAAATATCCTCTATTTTTTTTAATTGTAAACATTTTTCAATAAAAATTTGGTAGTTTGAGAAACATTACCTATATTTGTAGAAAATATAACATATGAATTTAGATTTTTTGAAAGAAGTTTTGTCCTTACCATCGATATCAGGTGATGAAAGTATGGTTAGAGATTACATTATAGAATATGCAAAAACTAACGGTATAGAGTATTACACCGATAAAAAAGGTAATCTCTATCTCACTAAGGGTATGTTAGATTCTACGGACGAATATTTCCCTTGTGTTGTTTCCCATATGGACACCGTACACAGATCACATAGAAACCTAATTGAAAATAAAGTTAGGTTAACCATCAAAGAAGATAATTTAGGTTGGTTAACTGCTCACCATCCAGAAACGGATAAACAAACTGGTATTGGTGGTGATGATAAATGTGGTGTCTATGTTTGTTTAGAGTTATTCAATAACTTTGATAAATTAAAGGGTGCCTTTTTTGTTGAGGAAGAAATAGGTATGTTAGGTTCTAAAGAATCGGATGATAGATTCTTTGAGAATGTGGGATACGCAATTCAATTCGACGCACCCTCATCCAATTGGATTACAGAAGTTTGTAGTGGGGTAAAATTGTTCGATGAAGATTTCAAAACTGAGATTAAAGGTGTGTTGAATGAATCAGGTTACAATAAATTTAGTATCGATCCATTTACGGATGTTAATCAGTTGGCTAAAAAATATGACTTTAACTGTTTGAATTTAGGTTGTGGTTATTACAGACAACACAGTGATTCCGAATATGTGGTTATGAGTGAGGTTGGGGATTCTTTAAAGGCAGGTGTGGAACTAATTAACAAATTAGGTGTTACTAAGTATGTTCACAAAAAAACTGTGGTGAAACCAATTGTGAATGAGACATATAAAAACGGATTGTCTTCACAGTTTGATGAGTTTGATGAAGATCCATTTGTAGATGAGTTTGATGAGATAGGTGCTGAGGTTACTGAAATGGTTATAACTATGTTCATTGGTGGTATTGGTGAGAAAGATATTTGTGAAGAAGTTTCAAAATATCTAAGAGACTATTACACTAATTATTAATATTATGTTTAATTTTGATTTTGATGAATTAGATAGAAACCAAATTAGAACATTTGCATTAATTGCAGTTTTAGTTTTTTTTATTATTGTTGCAATACTTTTGATTTTCCCAATAATTTTTTATATAATTGTATTCTTAGGTATAGTAATACCATCTTATTTCCTTTATAAAAACTATAAAAATAAATAATATGAATAGTGACATCTTAAAAGAAAAAAACATTGTAGATAGAATCCTTAATGATTTATCTAAGTACGGTGAAATTCCTAATAAAGGATTTTTATCTGGTGGTGCAGTTGCTAATACACTAATGGGTTATGTATGGGACGGAGAATACCCTATCAATGATTTAGATATTTTTATTGACGATACTGATAATATGGTATTCCGTAACGTAACTACACCATTAAGATCAAATAATTTAATCATTGAGGGTGATGGTTATATGGTTACTAAATTATCTTATGATCACGGAAGTAACTATCAAATAGTATCTGTGGAAAGAGAAGGTTTTTTGAATACAATTTTTATAAGTTCAGTTCAACAAAAAGTTGGATATGCTTTTATCCTTAACGGATTCGATTTTAATTGTTGTCAAGTTGGGATTGATTTAGAAAATAACACTATATGTTATACGGACTCTTTTGAGAATTTTCTTAATAACAAACAATTAGAGGTTACTGCAATTTATACTCCTGCACACACTGCCATTAGATTGTTTAAAAAATTAGATGAACTTAAATGTTTTTGTAATGTTGAGGAGTCTATGAATTTGTTATCCCAACCGTTATTGATGGAAAACCTAATCAATCTAAGTCCTAGACATTTTGGTTTATATTTTAGTACAAAGTATAAAGAAATGTATTTCACATACTATAGTAAAATAAAAGAATATTTTAAATTAACTAAATTCTTTGAACATAAGAAAAGTATGTGGAATTTAAGAAACGGTGTTAGTCAGATTGAGAACTCTAATCATGTGGCTAATTGGTTGAACCCAAATGTAAATATACCTACAGAGGTATTAAGTATGTGGGCTAAGAACAACGATATAATGTGGACACTCACACCCAAAAAATATGTTGATTTAGATTTAGAAATCAGAAAAGTTTTATTCGGTGTTAGTTTTAACCCATTAACATTTATGAACGCCTATAATATAGTTAAAGGTAAAACTAATAAAAAGTTAAAGGCTAAGGCAGAGAAAGTGGTTATGGGTGATTACTACCTATGTAAGGTTATTTCTTTGGTAGATAATAATTTCTATAACTGTGATTTTGATTCTTCACACGTTAAAGAATTGGAATCTTTTATGGATAAGGATAGGTGGGTAGTACCATATATTGCAAAGAATAGATTAAACCTACAAGAATCATTAATTTTAAGTAGAGAGATTAAACGGGTTTACAACAACGAAGGTGAGTGGGTTTCAGAATTAGTTTCGAACTACCTAAATACCGTTAATAAGTTCTATAAAGTTACATATGAAAGTATTGTTGAGGGCATTAGGAAAGATAAAGAAAAATTCAGTCACAACCTTTTTGAACCATTAGATTTTAGCGATTTACCTTTACCTAAAGGTGTAAAAATAAAAGAGTTGATTACTGAGTTAGATTTACAATGGGCGAGTAAAAAACTAAAAAATTGTATGAACAATCCCGGACAAAATTATAAAGGTTCAATAGAGGGTGGTAATACTAAACTCTTTGTAATTATAACACCAAACAATATGTCAGGTTTAGAACTAAGGTTAGTCGAAGACTCAGTTTTTAAAGAAACACAATTATTGTCATATTGTAATAGAGTGAGTAGTGAATATCATAAAATAATTTCTACTATTTTTACAAATTACCTCAATATGTTACATTTGAAAAAAACTTATGAAAGTAAGATTAATAATTTTGTGACTATTGATATGATGAATAGAGGTATTCTCGTTAATGTAAAAGATGAAGACACCTCAAAAAATAGTAAGTTGTTTGGTTTGGTGGATGAATTTGATGGGTTTGGAGAACCAGTACCAATGGATCAACCTGTAATGGAACAGGAACCAGTATATAATGTAACACCTGTTATGGTACGTGATCATCAAAATGGATTTCGTAGAAGGATACGTAATCAAAATAATACAGTTATATTAGGGGAAATACAGGATCATTTAACAGCGGAAATAAATCGTATTGGACAAACTTTAGATACAGATAATGAAGTAAGTGATAATGAGGTAGATGGGTATGATTACGATTATCCGGATCACAGGGCTTAGAAATTTATATATAAAATGTATCAATAATCCCATACTCTCCGATATTTATTATTAAAATATGGGGAGATGGGAACTAACGAAAAAAAGGGGTGTGTTCTATTCTATCTTGGTAAAACCAAAGAGGAAGAACTTATGTTAAATTTCGATCGAATTTATGACAACCACAAATTTTTGGCATTAAAAAAGGGATTCTTAGGTGAAATTAAATTCGTAGAATCCCTTGAAACTATATACATTTACGTTAAAATATCTTAAACTGTTTTAGTGACGTTTAATGATTTGTTTATCTCGTACAACCCAACTTTATCGTCACCAACAATCTTTAAGTTGTCAATAATTTCTTTAAATTTATTTTCTTCTTCTCTTTGTTCAATAACGAACCACTGTAAGAAATTTTCTGTCGTATAATCCCCAACTTCTTTACACTTACTAATAATCTTATTAATAGAATTAGTAACCTTTCTTTCGTTGGATAATGACATCTGAAAAAGTTGGAGTATGTTAAACTCTAATTCCCCTTCATCCATAAAATTATAATTTGGTACTATTGGATTTCCCTCTTGTTCTAAAACATACTCAAACAATTTAACCATATGTTCTCTTTCTTCATTTGATTGATTGAGAAAAAATTTAGATATACCGTAATAATGATTTTCACTAAATTTTTTAGATAGGTTTAGGTAAAAATACGATGCCGTATTCTCTAACCATATTTGTTCGTTTAATAACGATAAAACTTCTTCATTCATGTTAATTGTTTTGTTCTTTTTTTTTCTGATTATATATTGCCTTAATTTTCTCTTCTCTTTTTCTGACAGATTCTTTTAAATATTCCTCTCTGTCTTTACATTCTTTCACAATTTTGGTTTTTACGAATTTACCTTTCAACTCCTTTAAACCTCTTTCGATGTTACCGTTTTTAATTTGTACTATTAACATTTATTTATTTTTATTATTAAATATGGTTATTTACTCAAAAATTAATATTTATTAGTAAAATGTAAAGGTTAATAATGAAATTTAGTGAAATATTAAGTGAGGAGTTAGATAGAAACGGAATTAGGAGAGTACTCAATACAATTCAGAGACGTTTTATAGATAAATTAGAAAAAAAACCTAATTCATTGTACCCGTTTGATGGATCTATGGTAAAGGTAGATTCTGTATATATACCATTATTTGATTTTATCAAAGAATTCATAACGACAGAATATTCTGATATGATGAATATATTTTACACTTTCATAGTAGAGTACAATACTGAAGGTAACTATGAAAATGTTGATTCATTAGTAAAAATAAGTGAAAGTGAAATGGAGTCTATGTTTTCCGATGAAGTTATTATCTTATCTAAATATTTTAGAACATCTCCATTTTTAATTAGTAAAGAATCTTCATTATATTATGGTTTGCCTATATATTATGTTTATGAAGAAGAAAATTTTTATTGTATTGGTGACTATCGGAATATGGTTAATGCTACCAAAGAATATCTTCGTGATCGTTTTTCAGATAATACAGAAATTATTGCTAGTATAGGTACAGAAGAGTATATAAATTATTTGTTTATAGAAGACTACGACAAAGATAGATTGTCGGATGAGATGGCGACAGAGAGAGAATCTGAAATGTCTGATGATCAAATATTGGGATACTTAAAAAGGTTTAGTAAACCACATATAGTCGATTTAGTTAATAGTTATGAAAATTCTTCGGAAGATGAAAAAGGTAAAATAATAGAAGAATTGAGAAAATATAGTATTGAGTTTTTATCTAATCAATATTATGATGAATTAGATGATGTTTTTGAATATTTATTAGAAAGAGGATTCATTAACACAACTAATGATGGTAAAATTGAAATAAATCATATACCATACTATATTAGGTTTGATTGGAATAGTTTTATAGATGATGAGTCAGGTAACGTACATTTTGAACAATTGAGTGTTTATGGGCAGGTGTATAGATACGGTGGAGATAATCCATATTATATGATTAAAATAGATTATTAAATGAGAAGATTAATATTAGAAAACGAAATAACTCCCTTTTATAAAAGGGTTTTAAAGTTACTTAACAAAAAGTTGGGTGAAGGTGAAGATGCTAGCGTAGTTTGGGATTTATTAACCAAAGAATTATCTATAGATGATACAGATTCTAAAATAGAAATACTTCATCTATATACAAATCATTATGATGAATTAGGTAATTACGATAATTTAACTGATGTAGATTTAGAAGGTGTAAGTGACACTTCTTCATATAATGATGAACAAATTGCATTGTCACTATTTTTAGCCATACCACCGATATTAATAGAAAGTGAATATAGTCATCATGGTTTAAATTCATATAAGGATTTAACTTCAGATGAGATATATGCGATAGGTGATGATGATGAGGTTAGTAATGCAATGGAAAACTATTTTGATGGGTACGTTGATGAAGTTGGTGGGATAGAAAATATGGATAGATATACAATTGATGATTTTATAGAGTTAGATGATTATGGTGTACAACAATACGCAGAAGAAAGTGCGGACAATAGAATAGATGACATGAGTGAAGAAGATGTAATATCAGATGCAGGGTACGATAGTAGAGAAGAATATGAAGATAAGTTGTCAACATTAGAGGAAAGAATTGATGAGTTAAATAACCTTTTAGAAGAAAAAGAAGGTGAATTAGATGAGAGGGTAGATGATGATGAAGATTTTTTTGGTACTGAAGAATACGAAGAATTAAAAGAAGAGATTAATGACTTGGAAATAGAACTTTCGGACAAACAAACTATTTACGAAGGATTGGGTGATGAGTTAAGAGAACTATTTGACACTGCGAGACAAGAGTTATATGATACAATTGTATCAGACATAATTAGTGAGATTGACAATGATGGAGTGGATTATTTTATAAATAATTTAGGGATAAGTTTTTCTGAGGCAGTAGATTATTACTGTACATTTGATGAGTCAGGTTTAGAGAAATATCTTGCAGAAAATGAAGACAGAGGTAATACACTATCTGGTTATGATGGTAATGAAAATGAAATAGAGTATAATGGGATAACTTATTATATTTATAGAACAGATTAAATATATAAAAATGAAAATAAAATTAAACGTAAGTCAATATAAAAGGTTACTAGAAATGAGACATGATGGTAAATCCACTGGTTTATTTGCTGATGAAGAACCTAAAAAGGAATTGGGTGATGAAGATAGTACAGAAGAAATCATCGAAGGTAAAAAAAAGAAAAAGAATACACTATGTGCTAGAGGTATAAGTGCGGCAAAATCTACATATGATGTTTATCCTTCTGCGTACGCTAACGGTTATGCAGTTCAAGTATGTAAAGGTAAGGTTAAAGGATTGGATGGAGAAAAAAGATGTAGTGGGAGTTACTGTAGAGGTAAAAGAAATGAAACATATAATTTTGATGATATAGAAGTTGCGGAAAGATTAGATGAAGATTTGGCAGTTTGGTTTGGAACAAAGAAAAAACCAAAAGGTAGTAAACAACCTAATGGGCCTTGGGTTAACATCTGTAGAAAAAAAGAAGGTGGCGGACATCCTGAATGTGGTAGAGGTGATTCCGATAAAGGTGGTTATCCAGTTTGTAGGGCAAAAAGTGTTGCAGCGAATATGAGTCAGGAGTCTAAAGATTCTGCGTGTAGACGTAAGAGAGAAAAAGAAAAAAATGATGGTAAATCAGGGAAAGGACAATCTCCAAGTCCTATTAAAGTTAAAAACTATAAATCTAAAAAGAATGAATCCTTAAACTACGATAGAATGTTAATTACTGAAAACAGAACTATTATTAGTGAAGGTTTAAGATATCATATAGATAATGAAATACCATTAACTGAATCAGTTTATAGATATGGTAGTGAATCTTTCTTTAACTTAATAAATGAAGTTAGAGAATTGTACACCAAAGGTAAAGTCGACTTATCATTTAGTGACGAAGAGATTATAAGAACCGACATTGGTAAACAAGGTATCTATGAGGGTAGAAAGGTTTGGTTGGACATACCAAATGAGTATATGGAAATAAATGAGGCAGAATATAAAGGTAAGACTGTTGAGTTGAGTAAACCTAAAAGAGGTGGAAGTAAAAAGTTTTATGTTTATGTGATGTGTAATGGTAAGGTTAAAAAAGTTTCCTTTGGCGCAAAATCTGGTGGGGCAAATTTGTCTGTAAAACTTAGAGACCCTAAGGCTAAAAAGGCGTTTTCTGATAGACACAATTGTCCGCAGAAAAATGATAAATGTAGTGCGGGTTATTGGAGTTGTAGATTACCTAGATATGCAAAACAATTAGGATTATCAGGTGGAGGTACTTGGTGGTAAATAAAAAATAAAAAATTAATATTATGAATAGAATAGTTAAATTAACAGAAGAAGACATTAAAAACATGGTTAAAAAAACTATGAATCAAATTAATGTACAAGGTGATGAACATCACGATAGAGGAAATAGATATATGTTTTTCTCAAACCTACAACAAATGAGAAGACAATGTGATATATTATTAGATATGGATCCAGAAATGGTTGAGGGTGTTTTAGAAAATGGACACGATTGGGCACAAGATCACATTGCAGAGGCAAAAAACAATATTGATCAAGTATTTGATTTCTTAATGAATGAAACTAAAAAGTATGGTATGGAGTTATCTATGAATATAGATGATAATGATATGATGAATGAAAAGTGGAGTAAAGAATATAAAAATTCCATAGATTGTAATAATCCAAAAGGATTCTCTCAGAGAGCACATTGTCAAGGTCGTAAGAAAAGATAGTATGGATTTCCCGTTTGAAGAAAATAAAATAAATGGTTTTTATGTTCGTAAATTTTCTGATAATGTAGAGAATAGTGAATTGGTTTGGCATAGAGATAAAGAAGATAGGATTGTTGAGAGTGTTGGACATACAGATTGGATGGTACAATTAGATAACCAACTACCTATCCCATTAACAGAAACAGTACTTATCCCAAAAGAAGTATATCACAGAGTAATTAAAGGTACTGGTGAATTAACAGTTAAAATAAAAAAATTAAATGATTAAGTTAACTCAAATATTAAATGAATCTGAGGGTAATTTATCTTATTTAGATAATAAGGTTTATAGAAAATACTTAAACGTTCTTAATAAAAAATATCCTGAACTTCAAAATGAGGTAAGGCAGTATATTTACCCTAAGATAGAGTTGGGGCAACAATTTAATGAAAGCAAACCCTATAACAAAATGTTTAATTTTTTTGGTACGGGTTTTTTCAATTTAGATGTTGACGATAAATGTGATTTAATTTTTCTTTTTATTTTAAATTTAGACGTTAAAGATTTTTTAACTGAGGAATTAAATGTTGCTAATGGGTTATATTTTGTGACAATGGAAATGGCTCAGGAGGGTTATGATTATTACAGTGAAACTGAAAATCTTACGTGTGACGAATGTAACGGAAGGGGATCTGAACCTGTAACATGTTCAGATTGTGATGGGAAAGGCAAAATTGAGGATTCTGATGGTGAAACAGAATCGTGTTATGAATGTGATGGTAGTGGTGAGAAAGAGGAAGAGTGTGATTATTGTGGTGGTGATGGTGAATACGAAGAGGAAATTCATAGTGTAACTAAGATAATACATAAATGGTTTATGGTTATGACAGAGAATCCTGACTTCCCACAAGTTGAAGATGGTTTTGATTTTATTGAAAAATACGCTGATAAAGTGTATGTAATTACGGCAATCAAAGGTGATGAAGAAGTTGCCAGAGATGAGTCAAATTTACCTGACGACTTAGAGATTACGGATTATGATGTTGATGAACCAAATAAATTCGGAATAAGATATATTATGCTTTGATATGGAAATAGATTTTAATGATATAACACCTTTAGATTTAAGAATTTTAAACCATTTAAGAAAGAATTCTATAACAGATGAGTGGGAACCACTTTATGACTATTTAGTTAACAATTTTAATAGTGATCCTGAAGATATACAAAAAATCATCTTAATTTATAGTGATAAAGAAAATAAAAATATAGATTTTAAAGACGTTAACAATATATCCATACCAAATTTTGATTATTCATCGTATGATACTAAAAGATTGGCGTTTGCAGAATTTATTGACGTACATCCTGTTTTTGTTAAACCATTTGAAACATATCTTTCTAATCTTACTTCTTTTAAAGTATTGATACCCTCTATTGGTTATAGTATTAGGTATGTTTATTATGTTGGAGACATTGATGCGGTACATAAAGAGGCGGATATGAAAATTCGTGAAAAAATAGATGAGGAGGGATGGGATTTTTTTAGTAATAGTTTTTTAATAGATTATGTTGAAATTAATCAAGAATATTTAGATTATAATGTAACTGAAATTGCTAAAAACGAATATGAATATGGAATAAGTAAATTTAAATCTAAAATTGATGTGGAATTAAAGGAAAATCTTTTAAAAAATATTGATAAATATGATGAATACGAAGATTTGAAGTATACATTTGATGAATTGACTGAAACTAAAAAAGAAATAGATAAAACTTTTTTAGGGTTAGATAATAACATCAATAAACTAGAGAAAGAAAAAAAAATTATTGAGATAGAAATAGAAAGGTTAGGTGATATTACAGATTATGGTGATGATGAAGATAGTTACTCAACAGAGTTTGATGATGAATTAGAAGATTTAGAAAATAAATTAAATAAAATTGAAAACAGATTAGAAGAGGCGGAGTATGAATATAATCAATATTATAAGGATTATGATTCATTAGTAGACGAATTAGAAGTTGTAACCGAAAAATTAACCAAATATGAGGGTGTGAATTTCGAAAAGTTATATATGACTATTAGGAAAGAAAAGTTAAAAGAAAATTATAGTTATGATATTGAAAATTATGTTGATGAACTAAGTTTAACTATGGGTGAGGCAATAGCCGACAACGTTTTAAAGATAGGTGATGTAGATTACCTAATAGATGAGGCAATAAAAAGAGATGGTCCTGAATATTTCATTGGTGACTTAACAAAAGATGTTTTTATTTATAACGGTGAGGAATATTACATTCTTTGGTAATATTGACATTTTAAGAAAAAATCCTTATTTTTGTAAAAAAAGATATGGAGAAACCAATTAACCCAAATGAAAGGGTAGTCCACCCAACCCACTACAACAAAGGTATTGAAATGTGGGATTATGCACATTCACATAATTTAGATTTTTTTGAGGGTAATATTGTTAAATATGTTACTAGATGGAAACAAAAAAATGGGATTGAGGATTTAAAGAAGGCAAAACAATATTTAGATAAACTTATCGAATTAAATGAGAGTAATAATTGCAGGTAGTAGAAATTTTAATGACTACGAAATACTAAAGAAAAAATTAAATGCAATTCTCAAAAATCAAAAAGAAGTAACTATAATATCTGGTACCGCAAATGGTGCAGATAAGATGGGTGAATGGTATGCAAATGAAAATCACCTTAAGTTAGAACAGTATCCTGCGATGTGGGATTTATTCGGTAAGAAGGCTGGGTATATGAGAAACGAAGAGATGGCTAAAATCGCAGATGCCTCCATAATATTTTGGGACGGTAAGAGTAAAGGATCCAAACATATGATAGATATTTCAAAAAAATATAATTTAAAACTGCGCATTGTGATGTTTTAACATATTTATTTTCAAAAATATGTTATGGATTATATTATAGATGAAATTTACGAAATTTTTTGTGACACTGACAAACTACTTACAGTAACCTTTAAGGTTGAGGGAGACATTGAAGATTCTTATAGAGAATTGATTGACAGTGAATATTACAATTGGTGTAACGAACATTATATTACCGAAGGTGAAAACTTAGTAGACTATGGTTATTATGATGATGAAGATGAGAACATACCAGACTTCTTTAATCACAACAAATGGAATATGTACTACTCCAATGAAGATATGATTATAGAATACCTTTACGAGAACTATTCAGATTTGAGAACTTTACCTTCACCAAAGGTAGATTAATCTCTCCAATCCTGAAAGTACCCATCGGCAAACTCTACATAAATAACATCATCATTGTTAGTTTGAACCCTCCATTCCGTTGCACTACTAACAGAATTATCGAGACTATAATGATGACTATCATCATAAATGTATACGTGGAAACCAAATAGTTTAGATAATATTAATTCAGAATCTGAATAATCAAACCCCATAGAAAATAAATTGTATATATATGGTGGTTTTAATTTAGATGATACTTTATCAATTAAGTCTTCAGTAACTGATTCGTTTATATCACCCATCGTATGAATCTGTAGATTCTCAACACCTTTATCGAAATCTGCCCAATCACCATTAGTCCATTCTCTATAAACTAATTCACTATTGTTTTTATTTATAAGTGCAGTACAAGTTTGTGTTTCACCATCTACCATTAAATCTTTACCGAAAACAATATTGAGTATTGGTACCCATTCAGATACAGATATACCTAAAGATTTTAAGTCAGAAAAATATGGTGGGTTAATTATATTTGAAATTTTTTGGTAAAATGTTTTTTTTTTATCGATAGACTCGTTAACTAACTCATTATCACCACCTACCAAATTAACTTTTAAATTGACACCATTTTCTTCTCCCCACTGTTTAAATTCAATGGCGTGTGGTTCTCTATCTTCCCACATTTCGATCTGATTAACATTAGGGAATCTATTCAGTAGACTTTTAATAGTATTAATTTTACTAGACAAAGTATCACCATTACCCTTATAGTGGTATTCGTCAAACGATATATTATGTAATAATAATAATTCCTCTATTTGTTCTGCCTGATGTGGTATTCTACCCGTTAACATTATTACTAAAGTATCTGGATTAGATTTCTCTCTTAGGTAATCTGTAACAGTAGTTTCTATAGGTTGTATATCGAATACCGCATCGTCCAAAGATTCAGGTTTACTCCACCATCCTATATGTGGGTATTCTTTACCAGTAAATTCCTCCCATTGTTTCTTACCTTCTTCGGGGTGTGGTGTCTTCATTAATGTACCGTCAAAATCGAATATTGAAATCTTATTAATTAGGTTGTAATTTTCTTTTAAAAGTTTTATTTTCTTATTGTATCTTACACTTTCGTTTAAGTCTAATACACTACCCGAAACCCAATTAGATAATTCATCAATAGGGACAATATGTGTTTGATCATCGTATGTGAATTTAACTTTATTGTTTTTAAAGTCGATATCGTTACTGTATAATGATATTATACCATTTCTAGCCATATAATATTCACCTTGTGAAGTAGTATCAGATATTTTTTTAAAACCTAACTTATTAAGTAAATCTAAAACATACTTTCTATTTATTATTAACTCCTCTAAGTCTATATCTTCTGATTCAGTAATTTTTTCTATTGTGGATTTTAATGATCTGTTTAGTTCCGTAATTACATCATTTACACCATCACTATCCATCCATTCACCATAGTAGGCATCCTCCAAACCAACCTCAGGTTGTATTTCCGCATCTTTTAATTCAGAAAGATTAAGTAGATTCTTTTCTTTTACTATTTCTATTAATTCATCGTATGGTATGTTAATACAATAATTACCGTACCTACAACTACTTTTATTGGTGTCGTATTTAATTTCTTCACTATAGGTTTTTCTTACACTATCTTGTCTAGCCCTAGTTACTACAATACTCATCTCACCTATGTAATCATCAACCACCCTTTCGTAATATTCTTTAGGTAATACTTTCTCTAAAAAATCGCTAACCTCTGTTTCTACAATACTTTTACCGTCTTTACCTGGCCATTCAGACAACCCTGACATTATTGCCAAAGTTTCTAAGTGTTCTACTGTTTCATCATTAGTACTGACATAATCGAACTCGGATGTTTCTATATCTTCATATGAATCACTGTAAGAACTAAACGCATCGTAATACTTCCATAAGTCATCATCACCTAACCCTGAGAAATAATTTTCCCAGTCATCCCTTTCTAAACTTATTGAGATTTTTCCATCCTCAAAATCTAAACATGGGACATCACCAGAATTCGAACATAATTTAAACCACCCTCCGATTAGTGAATCTAATTTATTACGATTTTCATCATATAATGTATCAATATAATTATTTAATTCTTGACTATTTAATAAAGATATATTATTCAAAAAATTGAGAAGAGGACCTTCTCTATCTACTTCCATAGTATCGTAATCGCCAATACCTTTATTATAGTACCAAAGTCTATATAAATCTAATACCTCAGATTTATCCAACCCAAATTCATCTTTAAGTATTTTAAACACTTGATCCTTATTGGAGGTATCGTCAATTTTTTTATCCAAATAGGAAAGTATTTTTACCTCAAATTTTGTAAGTTTGTCCATATTAATAAATATATGAAATAAATATTAAAAAAAAAGTATAAAATGTTTGGTAGATTGAAAAAAGGTCCTTATATTTGTAGAAATAAAACTAAAAGATATGAGTTACTTAAATTTTAATGAGATTGGACAACGTTGTCCTTCGGCTTTGACACAAGAACCGTCAAACCATTTGTCGAACATTTATCGTTTCATTCCTACTACGGAAGTGATCGATTTGTTAGGTGAGCAGGGTTGGTTACCCACACAGGCAATGCAAACTCGTTCTCGTAAGGGATATGAGTCAAAGATGCCATTTAAAAAACATATGTTACGTTTCAGAAATGAAAATAACATTAACATCGCCAGAGAGATTGGGGACACACACCCAGAAATCCTTTTGACGAATTCACACGATGGTTCATCATCGTTTAAGTTTCACGTTGGTTTATTCCGTTTGGTGTGTTCTAATGGATTGGTTATTGCCGATAAGACTTTTGATGAGTTTCGTGTAATGCACAAAGGGTTTCAAAAAGAAGACATCCTTAAAGTTGTTAATATGACAACAGAAAAAATTCCTATGGTAGTAGGTAGAGTTCAAGATATGATGTCTAAAGAAATGTCTATGACACAACAGTACGACTTCGCTAAGATGGTTGCTGACAACTATTGGGGTGAAGATAAAATGATTGATGTGAATCAGATGCTTAAGGTTCGTAGAATTGAGGACTCTGGATCCGATTTGTGGAGTGTATTCAATAGAGTACAGGAGAATGTCTTACAAGGTGGTATTATTACAATCACACCGAAAGATAATGGTAATCTTCGTAGATCACGAAGTAGAGCAATTCGATCAATCGATCAGAACATTGAGGTTAATAAAATGTTATGGGGAATGTCAGAGTTAGTTTTGTAATAGGTAGTTGTTTTTTTGTTAAAGGTGGGGGACTTATCCCCCATTTTTTTTTAATATAATACTGACTTTTACAAAGAAACATATATTTATAATAAAAAAGTTTGGAATTATGATAGAGTTAATTATTGCTTTCATAACAGGTGTTATCAGCCCAATCACTATACTGTTATTTAAAAATTGGTTAGATAAGAAAAAGAAACCTGATATGGTGGCGGATACACTAGAATTAGGTGAGGTTGTGACACATAAAATAGAAGAAATTAGAGAAGAAATAGGTGCAGATAGAGTTTGGTTGATACAGTTCCACAATGGAGGACATTTTTACCCAACAGGTAAATCGATGGCAAAATTCTCAATGATATATGAAACAGTTAATATCAAAGTAAATTCTATACAAAATAATTTTCAAAATATACCTGTTAGTTTATTCTCAAAATCGATAAATGAACTATTAAAGAATGACATAATAGAGATAACCGATTTTAAAGACGAAACAGTATTGACATTTGGGTTAAAGCACATTGGAGAAGAATATGGATGTAAATCGGGATATTTATTCTCAATAAAAACTATCGATGACAAGTTTATTGGTATATTAGGTGTAGACTATACGGGAGAGAGAAGGACACTTAGTGATGACATCATCAATAGGTTATCGGTTAAAGCAACATCAATTGGAGGTGTGTTGATGAATCATCTGAAATCGTAAACCAGTTAGGAACATCTCTATTTTTCCACTTAGCAAAATCCTTTTTAAAATCAATGTAATACTTCCTATATGAAAGAATAGGGTTATTATCTATTTTACATTCATCTGGCATCGCCAATTTAAAATCTGTAACACTACCATTCTCTTTGATATTAGGTATGTTTAGAAGACACCATTCGATTATCTCTTGTGACTTATGTTTCTTACCATAACGGTAAGTATATTCCTCACACAACTCTAAACCTAAATCACACAACCAAACATAGTTTTCAACACACTCTCTAGCCCAAATGGAACAAGGGTGATTTTTATGTGATAGTTTATATGAGATCATACGTTGACTATCAGTCATATGGTGTACACCACATAAAAGTTGTGCCGTCTCTAAAATCATTTTTACTACGTGTTTATCACAGTGCATCTGCGCACACGACTTAGGGTCGTAATCCAAAACAAAAATATTCATAGTTACAAATTTACAATTTCTTCTTCCACTACACCATCGTTGATTCTGTAGTAACTTCCAGTTTTCCTAACTTCACCTTCTTTAATACCAATTAATCCTTCCCATTTTCCATCAGGAAATTTGCATAGGTAAAATTTTGTAAATTGATCACCGTGTGTTTTTTCTAAAACAGTCTTTAATTCTAATATTAACTCACTTACAGTCTTTTCCATAAAACATTTATTTTATAAATATCAACAAATATACTATTAATTTTTAAAAATACAAACGATTATTGATTTTTTTAATAAAAATCCATATAATTGTAATATGGAAAATGAAGGAGTAACAAACTCAGTGATTAGATTCATTAATAAAAATGGTGAACTAACTCCACAATACTTATCCGATATGAAAGATAAAATATCTGTGTTAAGGGATTTAAGGGAAAAGATTGATAGTGCGTTGGATAGACTAAAAATTAATATCATAAAAAGTAGTACACACTTATTAATTGATAAGATACATAGAGGTGATATTGAAACCAGTTTAAAAATTTTAGAGAACACTAGAGATAGATCAGTATTTTATGATTTCATCACATTATTTGATGAGTTAGTAGTATTAAATGAACAGTATCTACAAAAGTATGAGAATGAATATTCAGATATTAAAGACATTAAAGATAATTTGGGGTTGAATGATTATAAATTGTACAAAATAATTAATGAGATAAGTTTGGATAAGTAAAATATTATTTCTATATTTGTTTCAAATAACACAATTATGGAAAATAATCCTTTGAAAAGTGAAAGAGTGAAAAAGTTTTTAGAGAAGTTTTATCCATCCAAAACAGATAAATTAGGATTACCTTCTTTAATTACAGTAAATGATAGAGATCATACATTGACTTGTTCTATCGATAGATCTTATTTGAAAAGAATTATAATTGTAGAACTAATAAAAAATTTTGGTTATGATAAGGAACAATCCAATACCATTGCGGAGTTCTATTGTGACGAAAAATATGAAATTTATAAAAAAATAATATTATCGTTATGAAAGATTTTTATTTTTCAGATGAAGAAGATGAAAAAAATTTTTTAAAAAATCAAAAATGGTTAATACATAGTTTGATTATTGAAGGAGTGAAACAGTCAATCAAAGAAAGGTTAGATGAAATAGTTTTATTTAGGATTATCAACCCAATCAGTAACTTTATTATGGTTTCAGAATTAAAGAAGGATGATTGGGAATCTAGTCTTAGTAAAAGTTTAGAGTATTTTGAATCTGTTGAGGAGTATGAGAAGTGTGCGGACATTAAAAAACTTTTAAAAAAAATAAAAAATGGGAATAATAGAATTATTGAAGGCAAAAAATAAATGTGTTAGAGTTATTGAAAGTTGTATTACATTAGAACAACTTAAGGTTGCCAAAAAATATGCAGAACTTTACAATAAAAAGTATGAAGACTTTTTGGGTTATAATATGTTAATAAGAAAAATAAATAAAAATGAAGAGAGCCTTAACTTACGATGATATTCTATTAGTACCTAAGTACTCAGAAATAGAAACCAGAGGTAGTATTAATTTAACCACATTGGTTAGTAGAAGATATGGAATCCTACAACCATATGTCGCATCTTGTATGGATACAGTATGTGGGTATGAGATGGCAATTAAAATGGTTGAATTAGGTGGTGTTGGTTGTATACATAGATTTATGACTGTTGACAAACAATGTGAACAAGTATCTAAAGTTTTGGAATATATAACTAATAACCATATGTACGAAGAATGGGGAGTTATGTACGATGATTGGCACTCAGAAATTCCCAATATCCCAGTTATGGCTGCGGTAGGTATTAGTGAGTCTGACATTGAACGTGCTAAACGATTGGTAAGTTGTGGGGTTAATATCATTCTGATTGATGTGGCTCACGGACATCATATAAATGTTAAAAAGATGATAAAGTCTTTAAGGGAATCACTACCTTCTAAAGTTGATATCATTGCGGGTAACATTTCTACTGAAGAATCGGCAATTGATTTATGTGAGTGGGGTGTCGATGGATTAAGAGTTGGTATTGGCGGTGGTAGTTTGTGTACCACCAGAATTCAAACAGGTCACGGTGTACCCAATATAACATCTATAATTGATTGTGTTAAGGGATCTAAAGTACCTGTTATGGCGGATGGTGGTATCAGAAGTAGTGGTGACATTGCAAAGGCATTATCAATTGGTGCAGATTGTGTAATGTTAGGTTCACTATTGGCTGGCACCAAAGAATCACCAGGTAAAATTATTACGAATGGTGATGGAATTCTATGTAAAAAATATAGAGGTTCCGCTAGTTTAGAAACTAAATCATCTCACGGTCAATCAACAAAACACGTAGAGGGTGAGTCTACATTAATACCTTATAAAGGTAGTGTTGATATTGTTATAGAGAAATTAACAGATGGTGTTAAGTCAGCACTTTCTTATAGTGGATCAAACACTATCAAAACTTTCCAATTAAAATCTGAGATAGTTGAGATTACACCATCTGGTATGGTAGAGTCTAAACCACACTTGCTTTGAAAAATGGGACTTAAGGAAGTTATAGTTCTTCTAAATTAATAATTTTAGAACCCAAACCCTTATTCTTTAACGTAATTTCTTCTTCGTGTGGGAATAGAATGTTATTAGATAACGTTTCTAAAACATCCATATTAGTTTTGTCGACATCTACAGTCACTAAAAATACTTTATCACCCATACAACTACCTTGTATGGATCCTCTACCGTAGTGATTTTTAACTAAATTATTTTTGTTAAGTGAATAGTGTGAACCAACATATTCCTTATCTATGTTGACTATATCATCACTACATACTATTCTATATAATCTTAGAGTTTTTGGTAAACTATTTAAATACGAAACTAAGTCAATTAAATCATCCTTTGCACTTTCTTCATCATAACCCATATTTTCATAATCTGAAAGTAAATCATTAATCTCTGTTTTACTTAGTTTATATTTTTTACTATTATCTACATTTTCATTTATAGTATCATTTGGAAGTAATGGTTCGTAATATTTTTTATAGATTTCAGGCATCAAAAAATATAAAACAAATTCTAATGGTGAATCAGAATTTTCAGTAACTTTAAAATCGTCATATGCTATACCAATTAATATAGAGAAAACACTTCCAATCTGCCCAAAATTGAGGTGTTTAAACTTTAATACGTTTTCTAAAAAATTATAATCAACCTTTAAGGGAGTCCTAACACATTTACTTTTAGTATTACATATGTTAATGAGATTATCCTCATCTAAATAGGTATATTTATTTACTATAAATTTACTTAGTTTTTTGTAGTATTTTGGATAGTTTTTTTCGTTCATTTCGTTTAAAAATACTTTATATATTAAAATAAATATCTATAATTGTAATAAAATGGTGTATAAATATGGAGATTCTTAACACTCACCCAATTAAAAAATCCGACTTAGGGTTTCACGGAAATTTATTTGGTGGGAAATTGTTGGCTTGGATAGATGCCTCTGCTGCAGGTTATGCGATGCAACTATGTGATACACCCAGAATGGTTACCGTCAGTATTGATCAATGTAATTTTGAGAAACCAGTCAAAGAAAGTCAATTACTTAAGATATATGCTAAACCGACTAAAGTTGGTACTACATCGGTGACTATTTATATGGAGGCTAGGGCACATAATGTTTATACAGGTAAACAAGATTTAGTACTTAAAACTAACATCACTTTTGTTCAAATAGACGAGGGTGCTAACCCAATACCTTTAGGTGAAAAGGCTAAAAAACGTATAAAAAATATGTTTGATACAGAAACATCTGAAAAGTAATTTATATTATTTGTTTTTCATAAAAAAATATACTATATTTGTCTAAATAATAAAAAAATAAAAATGGATGTAGAGGAAATTAATTTTAGTAGTCGTTCTCAGTTAAAATTTTATGACGAACATAAAGATTTGGCTTATCAGACTGTTAAGAAATATCTTAAGGATGACTTTGACATTGACGATGTAGTACAATCTGGATTTATGAAAATATTCACCAAACCTGAACACATAAATAATAGAAAAAATTTAAGAGGTTATCTTTATGTAATGTTTAAGAATCGTTCAATAGATTTTATCAGAAATAAAAAATATAATGTCGAATATGTTGATAGTATAACTGGTGATATTATTGAAGGTGTTGAATATAAAGAAGAGATGTTATCTGATATTGAGATTGAGATGTATAAACTTAGTCCTACGTACCATTTAGTTTTTAAATGTTATCATATAGAAAATATGTCACATAAAGATATATCAGAAAAATTAGGTATATGTGAAGGTACTTCTAAATCTAATTTACATAGGGCTACTAAAAAAATACAAAAAAAATTAAAAGATAAAATATATGAATAAAATGTTAATTATCGTAGGGATACTTTTATTAAGTTCTTGCGCATCTACAAAAAAAACCGAATGTGAAGCATACGGTAAAAGTACTGAAACAAAAATAGAATCTAATAAGTCAAAATAAAAATATGATAGATAAAATTTTAGAATGGTTTCCTGAAGAAGATATTCTTAAGGCAGATGGTTTCGATGAGGCAATCATAGGTATTGAAACTAATGAAATGAGGTTAATTTACTCAGTCAGTAAGTGTATACAAATACTATGTAGAGATATGAACGAAGAGGAGGCAGTAGAATTCTTCGACTTCAATGTAAGAGGTAGTTACGTTGGTGATAAAACACCAATATGGTGTGTAGATGATCTTTAAATAAACGTTAGACTTTGATTCAGTTTGGGTTAATAGTTGTAAATTTTTTAGTATTAAATAATTATTTTACGATTTTAAGATATTTATAGGATAATAATATACAACTAAAAAAAACTATTATGAGTAAAGAACAAATTTTGGGACTTATTAGACACATCTTAACTTCTGTTGGTGGTGCGATATTAATGTTAGGTTATTTTGATGAGACATTGGTTACTGAGGTAACAGGTGGATTGATGACTGCGATTGGTTTCGTATGGTCAGTTATAGACAAGCATAAAGCGTCTTAAGAATAAAAAAGTCATATTTTTTAAATCCATATGAAAGTGTGGATTTTTTATTTTTATGTGGTATTTATATGTATTAACTTATTATAAATGGAAAATTTAAATGAAGAACTGAAAAGAATCAAAAAATTAATGTTATTTGAGTCTTCTGAAGTTAAAGATGATACTGAAACAGATACTGAGGAAACTGAAGACGTTACTAACGATTCTGATCCAGGTGATAAAAATTTTATAATTCATGATGATACTACTATAAAAGTTTCTGGTGGTTGGTTAAAGGATAATAAAAACAGAATTGGTTGTGTTAAAGTTGATGCTGGTTGGTTGGGTGGTACTTTTGCACAAGGCATAAAAAAATTAATCCAAAGGTTGAAAGGTAATGTTGTTGCAATGCCACAGAATGCAATTGATTTATACGATGAAATTGAATTAAGTAAGTCTGAGAAAGAAATTTTAATAAAAAAATGGAAAGATAATGAGGTTTTTGTTAAAAAACAGAATGGTGCGGAAATTCATATAGGTAGATCAAAGGAATTAACAAACTTCTGTAAAAAAGAGTGGGCTAAATAACATATTACAACATTTATGAAAGATATAATAAAAAAAATATTAAAAGAAGAGGTTGACCCTAAAAAAGATAAATTTGATAGATATATTATCAACACCCTTAAAAAGGAAGGTTTTAACCCATCAACAGACTACATTAAAGTTGTACAATTTTTAAAAAATAATTTTGCCTTAAGTGGTATGGATGCATTTGAGATGTTTCAATTATACCTTAACAATTTCAAAAGTGATATTGAATATGGTGATTTAAATAGAACTGTCAATTATAGTAAAAAAATTAAATCCGCTAATAATAGTGCTAAAGATTTAGTTTCTAGTAAAATACCGTTTAAAGGTAGTAATACACATGCGGAATACGTTGGTAACACATATGTAGTATATTCATATAATTGGTACCCTATATTTGTATTTAAGGATGGGCAATGGTTTGAGAATGAAAATAGATATTCAAGTTCAACCGCCAAACAAATGAGTCAACTGAGACCAAATGGGCAAGGTGAAATACTTTACGCACCTAAGTCTAAATTAAGTGATATAATAAATAGTTAATATGGAAAACTTAAATGAAGAAATAAGTCGTATTAAATCTATTATGGGTGTGATTACTGAATCGGAAAAATTTGGTATGAGTGACACATTTAAGAAGTTAAAAAAGACCGTTAAGGTTTTAAAAGAAAAGAATAAAGTATTAATATTATCTTGTTCTAATAGATATCAGTTTGATTCTAAAAATTTAGATATACCTAAATCTAAATTGTTGGCAATGTACATACAAGAAGAATTAGGGGATAAGGCAACTTTTATTGATATTACGGAATTAAAAATTTTACCTTGTGAAGGTAATGTTTCCAGATCAGAAGGTAACTCTTGTGGACTATTAAAGGCATTACTTAAAGATAAAACAAAAAACCCATCAGGAAATCACAGATGTTGGGTTAATATTAACGAACCGTCTGATGAACTTTGGAAAATCAGTAAGGAATTGTTTGAGTCTGACGCAGTTGTATTCTTTTCATCTGTTAGATGGGGACAAACAAATATGTATTACCAAAACCTAATCGAAAGATTAACTTGGATTCAAAATAGACATACTACCTTAGGTGAATCAAATCTTATTAAAGACATTGAGTCTGGATATATATGTGTTGGACAGAATTGGAATGGTGCAAATGTAATTGAAACACAAAAGGGTGTTCACCATTATTATGGTTTTAAAGTGAATGAAGACTTATATTGGAACTGGCAATATACACAAGATGCTGATGATGAAACACAAAAATCTTATAAGGCATCACATAACAAATTTTTAAAGGACACTAAGATACCTGAAGAATTTGTCGAAGAGAATGAAAGCCCAAAGAAAAAATAATTACAACAAACCCACTTAGTTGGGTTTTTTTATTTGACATTGTTAAATATAATCAATATATTTGACATATGGAAAACAATGAGGTATACGAAGAATTAGAAAATTTTGAGAATGTTAGATACAGAATGAAAAATGAAGGTATCGATTACTGTTTTAAACATTACTCTAATTTTGAAGAGATTAAAGACGAAAAGTTTCATGAACTTAGGAATAAATTCTTAACATCAATAGATGGGATCCAAAATTATGTGGATGGTAAAATAAACGAATTAAATGATAAGATAAATGAAATATAAAAAAAAACCTGTAGTAATTGACGCAGTCCAATGGACTGGTGAGAATCCTGAAGAAATGATTGATTTCCTAACATCTGATAAGTTTGTTAATGAAACTATGTCATTTTTAGATGGTAAACCTTTTTATATTGATCATAGTAGAGTTAATGGTGGGTTAGTCATTAAAACAATGGAAGGTGAACACGTTGCCACTATTGGGGATTACATTATAAAAGGTGTGAAAGGTGAGTATTACCCTTGTAAAGAAGATGTGTTTATCCAAACATATGAAAAGGTAATTGAGTCAGAAACACCAGAGTATCCTTTTGGTGATATATCATCAATACCGTGTGGTACGAAACCTATTGAGGATCATTTGAGTATGTTACCTAACGAAGTGTCATATGGGACTATTTGTTCGTGTAACCCATTAAATGGTGGTAGTGGTATATGTGGGTGTGTTATGGATGACAGAATGGTTCCTGACCCTAAAAAAACTGGTACAGGTAATAATAACAATTACGTTACCACATATTCTTGGGATACCTCAAAACCATATAAATGAGAAATACAATAAAGTGGGGTGATTTTGGTTCATCAGAGTTTATTATAAAAAGTTTTAAATATACCAAATTAAATAAATTATGAATTTTTTACTCGGATTAGCCCTATTAATTCTATTAATCCCTTTTAATAGATTTGCATTAAAGATGGTACCAAAGATGTCACCACTAGCAAGTCAAGCAATTTTATTCTTTATGTTATTTGGTAATTTGATTATTGCTTTAGGTTGGGGATATGGATTAAGAGAGGAAGTTACCAGCATGAATTCATTTATAATGGGGATTGGATTAGCGTGTGTCCTTAATATGGGGTATAAAATAATATATCTATTAGTGTTTAATGAAGATAATAAATAAAATAACAAAAAACTAAAAAAATGAAAGAAATCTTAAGTGGAACATTACCAAATAAAAAAGATGTTCTTAGACCTACAAAAACACCAAAAGTTAAAATCAAAAAAAAACCTATAATAGAACCATTAGTAGATTCTACTGAACCCACACTAGTAGAAACAATGAAGACAATAAGTCGAAACGGTTTTATCAAAGAGAAATCTTCATTCTCTGTTTTACATATAATATCATTTGTACTATTAATTCCTGCGGCAATTGTAGCAATTCCTGGGTTTCTCATTCTACTCTTATCGGATTATTTGAAAGAAGATTAAATTTATTTAAACAAAAAAAAATGGTTAAACATAAAGAAATGAAAGTGACAACTCACATTATGAATGAGATTACAAAATATACTAAAAAGTTGATTGAAAAAAAAAGGGACAACCCTAAATTGGTTGTAAAGGACAAACATATTATTATTAATCCTTATGTAAATTCGAAATATTAGTTTATTAGTATGTTGAAACAAACAATCCGTATGAGAAACATACGGATTTTTATGTTTAATGGCATATTTATATATAAAATAAATATGAAACGTAATATAGAACAACAAATTGATAAAATTAAATACCTTTTCGAATATGAAATGGGTGTAACTAAAAGTGAACAGAAAACATTACTTAGAGAATTTGATATTTACGATGACAAATTTGACACATTGATTGACGAACTTAAATCTGATGGTGGTGATAATATTATGGCTGAAATTGGAATATCAAATGATAGTTTGAGTAGTACTGAGAATTTAACAAAAGAATTATCTGGTAAAAATATGTTGGAAGTTTGTGATATTAATGGATATATTGAAAATAAAATTGGATCATCAATTAAAAACAAATTTTCCGGAAAGGTTGGTGAGGTTATTAACTTAATTAAAGAGTATATAGATAAATTTATGGTGTTTTTGAGTACATTAACTATTGAGGAACTAAAACAATTATTTAAAAATATAAAATCTAAAAAATCTGAGGCAGATGAACTAATGTTGTCAAATGGTACCTCATCTGAAGTAGTTAGTGAAGGAATGATTAATGAATTTTTTGGTACTAGCATGACAGTTATCACTCTTTTTGGAGGATTTGCTATGCCGGCATTGGTATTATCAATATTTACTATTGGTTTAGTAACATTAATTGGTTTATACTTACTTAAAATGATATTTTGTAAATTTAATATAGTTCTTCCATATCGCGGTAGAGCCTCATGTGGAAAAATGAGTTGGGGTAAAATGATAATTTCGTGTAATTGAAAATAATAATTATTGAGGAATTAATATATGAATCCCCACCTCATTCGTGAGTTGGATATATGGTTACTTAAATATTTATTATGTGCATTTAATATAAACATCGCCAGAACAAAGGGAGTTGGAGTTAGAAGTTTATTTTAGGGACAATGTAAATAATATGAATAGAATACTAATAAAAAATATAGTTAAAAAAATACTTAAAGAAGATGTAGAGAATAATCTTTATAAAAAGATTGCTACCATAGTAAAACCACCATACGTCACAGATATGTATAAAATGGGTTTAACTAATAGTGAGATTAAAAAAGTACTCGAAGTTATATTTGGTATGGAGTTAAAAATCTTTGGAATTGACAATGGTGGCGATGTGTTTGTTCACCATAACAAACCCGGTGGACCATGGATTTATTACGAAATGTTTGATGGTAGCGGTTGGGAAATTGTGGAAAGAAACAAACAAGGTATGATAATTAGAAAATACGGTTTCGATGGTGATGATTATTATGATCAAAAATTAAAACCAACCAAATATTCCACATAGATTAAAGTAATGTAAGATTATGAATGGGAAAAAAATAATTAAATTAACTGAATCTGATTTACTTAGAATAGTAAAGAGGGTTATTAATGAAAGTCAATTACTTGTTGAAGAGGTTAGTGCAACGACTAACAGATGTTGGTATTATAAACAAATCGCAGCCCAAAACTATTACAATGATAAAAGGGTGCCTAACCCGTTTGAAGGTGCGGGAGGAGTACAAGACTTTTTAATTGTATTAGGTTGGGATATTACTAAAGATTGGGATTTTGGTAATGAAACCGCAAAAGCGTTGGCGTTTTGGAAATATGGTAAAAATTCTGGTATAGATACAGTTAATAAGTTATGGATACAGTTAAAAAAAGATGGTTATAATGTGGGTGAAACTACTGGATATGGATCAAAAATGAAAGAAGCGGTCGCCACTATGATTTTAAAAACTTGTGAGGAAATATCTAAGACATGTAAAGTTGATTCACAGACACGTTTTGATATGGATTATAAATCGTCGCCCAAAGAAGATGTGGGGGTAAAACAAGTATTAATACCTAATGCATTGAATGGTAGTTTTAAATATGCGATAAGTTATTGGAGGAAATATCTAAAAAACCCTAAAGTTCAACAAAAAATATGGGATAATATGTCATTTTTTGACTTTCTATCAAATTTTACTCTAAGTAATTTAATGGATAAATATTTTAACGCATTAAATAACATTGAGAAAAAGGGTTGGGTAGTTAAAAACTCTGAGGGGATTACAATGTATATTAACGGAGATTGTCCAAAATATACTGTATGTGTTAATATAAACTATTATTTTAGTGTGTTTAAAGATTACAATATTAAAAAAGTTGAGGCTAAATCTGAAGATACATTTGTACATGAAATACAACATATATTGTGGGACCAAGTTCAAAAACTTAATTCAACAATAAGTATAGAACAAGCATTTCCTTCATCATATGATTATTACGGTTCAGAAGGAGAAGGACAAAAAATTAAAAATTTGTCTTTAAGTGAAAAAATTCCTGAAGAAACAAAAAAAGAATTAAAGAGTAAGGGTATTGACTCTGATAGATTAAAGGAATATTTTAGGCATCCTCAATACACTGATGGTTATAACTGTGATTGGAATGAAAAGTTATCAAATTTGGCTGGTTATAGAAGTTATTTAACAGATAAAGGTACCATAAAAATTGGTGCTGATATACCACTACAAGTCATCTCCGCAACTATAAATGATATGATAAGTACTACTACAAAAAAAGTACCCCTCGATTTTACACGTATGATAGCATGTTGGGTATTAGGAGGCATGAAACCAAAGTTAAGTGTGTTTGTAAATGAACTTAATGATTTGGCACAAAAAGAAATAAAACCTGAGGATAAGGATTATAATAATACTTCTCAGATTGATAGTTATAACGTTACGTAAACATAAAAAATATGAAAAAAATAGATATTAAAGTAGTGGCGGAACAAGAAACCGTTTTTGTTGTTGAATCTAGGAAAAGTGATACTAACAGTAAAGGTAAAATACAGAGGTACGCAATGGAAAAACCTTCTGAGGAATCTGTTGATGAAAACAATACGGAAGCAATTAATACTTTGAAAGACGAAGAAGTTGTTAAATATGGTAAAAAATACCTTAAAGAAAATAAGTGGTAATATGAATTTACGAGAAAATATAAGACGAGTATTAATGGTTATTAGTGAATCAAAGGATTGGGGTGACTCTAAAGAAAAATTGGAAAAAACCTTCAAATTCGAAGATTTTAATGACTCAATTGATTTTGTTAATAAAGTTGCTAAGATTGCAGAACAACAAAACCATCATCCCGACATCACGATAAAATATGATAAGGTTAAAATATCAATAACTGATCATGAAAAGGGTGGTGTTACCGAAAAATGTCGTAAACTTGTAAAATCTATTAACAAAATAGAAGAACCCATCAAAGAAGAACATAATAAAATTGAATTAACTGAAAGGTGTTGGAGAGGATATACCCAAAAAGGAATGAAAACAATGTTTGGAAAGAGATACCCTAACTGTGTAAAGAAAACAAAATAATATGAATATACAAGAATCAATAAGAAGAATATTAAGGGAGGAATTAGATACCACACCAACTAAAGAAAAAGGAGAAAAAATGGGTACAGGCGACTGGGCCTTACCTTACAAAAATCCTATGGCACTTATTCAAAAATCACCTGATGATTGGGATGGATTAGATGGTCATGACAATGGAAGACTTAAATTTAAAGAAATGAAATATGGTGTAAGGGCTGGTGTGAAAAATTTAAAAAATACATATTTCTTAAAGGGTAAAGGGGATACAACTTTAATTGACTTATTCAAAAAATACGCACCAAGTGGACATGGGGCTAACAACCCATCAAATTATGCAGATTTTGTTGCAAATAAGATTGGTGTAAAAGTTACAGACAAATTATCGTGGGACAAATACGGTAAAAAAATATCCAGATCAATTATAAACTTCGAAACGGGAATACCAATAGGTGGATCAAAAAATAAAGTAACTGGTGTTACGGAAGATGAATTCGAAACGGGATACGCTTTAGTGAATAGTTAGTATATACTATCCCTAAAAAACCTAACAACTAAAAAACACATGTATTTATTAATATGATATCAAGTTTTATAACAGTAATAATACCTTGTAAGGATGAGGAGAATTATATAGGTGATACACTATTATCACTAAACAATCAAAAAAACATAGAGGGTACAAAAGTTATTATATTAGACGGTGATTCCACTGATAATACCATTGATGTAATACATAACATTAAAAAAAAAGTTAATTATGAAATCCTTATTGAGAAAGGTGGTAAAGTTTCGTATGCACGTAATAAAGGTGCAACTATGGTTAATACAAAATATGTATTATTTTTGGATGCTGATGTAACATTTACTGATAATGATACCATATTGTCAACCCTAAATGAATTAGAAAATGGATACGATTTAATTACGTGTAAGTTAAAAAGTAGATCGGGGTTCCCACTTAACTTAGGATTTTATTTATTCAACATAATACATTCAAAACTAAAAACTTCTTTTTCTATGGGTGCATACTTTATGACATCTATAGAATCATTTAATGGTTATGGTGGATTCGATGAGACGATAAAACAAAGTGAAGATTTTATCTTAAGTAAAAAATACCCAATAGATAAATTTAAAATCATAAACAGATATGTCACACAAGATGACAGAAGGTTTAAAAAGATGGGATATTGGTTCTACGTTAAATTTTTAATTAAGAATTATAAAAAAAGAAATGATGAAAATCATTTTAGAAAAGAAATAAATTATTTTTAAATGAAAGTAGATGCATTATTTATATCGGATGTACATTTAGGTAGTAAGGGATCTAATGCCGAATTACTATTGGAGATGTTAAAAGAATATGAACCTAAAGAATTGATTATAGTGGGAGATTTCATTGATGGTTGGTTATTAAAGAAGAGACATTATTGGACACAGGACTTCTCCAACGTTATCCGTAAGATTTTGTCATATACAAAGAAGGGAACTAAGGTAACTTATATCACTGGCAATCATGACGATTTTTTAAGAAGTTACATCCCTATATACTTTGGTGATAATATAAATGTGGTAAATGAGATGGTATGGGAAGATTACTTTATAACACATGGAGACTTATATGATGGCATAGTACAAATGAAATGGTTGGGTAAATTGGGATCATTTGGTTATGAACTGGCGATTAGTTTAGATATGTTAATGAAGAAGTTTGGTTATAAGAAATCATTAAGTAAATTTTTAAAAAAGAAAGTAAAGGATGCGGTTAAGTTCATAACTAACTTTGAAGAACAATTGGTGTACCAATCTAAGAAAAGAAACTGTAAGGGAGTTATTTGTGGTCATATACATACACCAGAAAATAAATTCGTAGATGGTATACATTATCTAAACTGTGGTGATTGGATTGAGAACAATAGTTATATTATCTACGATGATGGTAGATGGGAATTAAAAGAAATGATTAAATCATAACAATTTCATAATATATAAAGGTTACACAATATAGTTTATCTTAGTATATATACCATATGATTATATTAACTATAGTGAGTATAACGTTTCTGATAGTAACGGTACATAAAGACAGAAAAGACTATTTCGAATATTACGGAAGAAGATAAATTCTTACCTCATTAATGGGGATTTTTATTATATATGGTATATTTATATCATATGAAAACTTTAAACGAAGAAGTTAATAGAATAAGAGAAATGATGGGACTTCTTACTGAAGAAAGCGATGAAGGTTGTAAAGTTAAAAACGTAAATCAAAATGAGTTAGATGAATATTGGGGGGAACTTAAAAAGTTAAGCGGGGTTAATTTACAAACCGATAGACCTGAATTATATGAATTAGAAAAAGAAAAATTAAAAGAAGTTGAATCTTTTGTTAATCCAATACTTAATACTGCAAAAAATTATTATTTGGATTATATCCAAAAAGATTGGTTTAACAAAAAAGTTGAAGAAAAAATAAATAATACACCTAATAATAATAAAAAGATTATTAAAAGTTGGGGTGAAACCGAAAAAACGGACTTAAAAAATTTTATAAATTCCGTTAAATTATCATTTATTTCAGAACAATGTAATAATACTTTAGGTAGAGTTTATCCAGATAAGTATGACACCATTTATTTTTTTACTAAATGTACATACCCAAACGAAAAGAATAAAAAAGAAATTGAGATGATTTTAATTCACGAATTTGATCATTGTGTTTCCTTTTTTTTTAAGACAAGTAAAGGAATAGATTTCATACCTAAGGATGCAAAAGGACCTGATTATCCAAACATATTTAAACCAAATTATGGTAATGATTCAATTGAAAACTCCGCTAGAATTAAAAATTTAAAAAGAGAATTAGGTGTAGATTTTTTTGAATCAACAGATAATTTAAAAAACTTATTAGTTAAAAAGAATATAAATTTTATGGACAAAGAAGGTAATTTATGTAAAATTATTTATGAAAATAATAAAATGGTTATATACAAAACTGAAAATATGTCTGAAAAAATTAATGATTTAGGTTATTTTGGTTTTTTAGTAAATAATAGTAAATTTTATGACATTGCAGTTTTATTTAGAACGTTTTCAGAACCAATATACAAACAAAATTCGGAAGATAAAAAGACAATAATTGGTTGGGATATAGATTTAAATAAATTATTTAATTATCAACAAAAATTCGCCCAAAATAAAATAAATAATAGTCAACAGACGGCATGAACCTACAAGAGGAAATACAAAGGATTAGAGAAATGATGGGGGTTATTAATGAAGGATTACACGACACATCATGGGAAAATGATGAGGGCGATAAAGTTACTTTAATAGACTTACTAAAAGCAACCAAAGACATACCCGTTAAGAAAATTTCTGTGAACAAGATTAAGTCCAAGTTATTAACGTGGGGTGATGATGAAAAAGAAATTGCCAAAATAGAAAAGTCTAACTTAAAATATCCGATATTAATATTTGTTGATGACAATAATAAATTCATTTCAATTATAGATGGTCATCATAGAGGGCAAAAAGCCGTAAAACACAAATTAAAAACAATCAAAGCAAAGTTAATACCAATTAACTCTTTGCCCAAAGATATAAAAAAAGTATTTAATCACATGAATCAAAATGAACCTACAAGAAAACATACAAAGGATTAGAGAAATGATGGGGATTAATGAAGTAACCAATCCCTATAGTGTTGATTGGATTACTCCTACAGAAGAATATTTCACACAAGAGTTAGATGAACTATTGGGTAATGAGATGAGGTTCAGTAAAGACGAATTCTTCCACCCACAAAACTATGATACGTTATATTCATTATTTCCTCACACATTTAAAATGATCGCGGAACATTCCAAAGGGGATAACATAGAATCTGAAGAAGAAATAAAAGAAATATTAGTGGGTAAAGAGATTTCTGAATTAATGGATGATTGGAATGAATTTAGAAGTACATTAATGAGTGATAAAGAATCACAGATGGAGGCGTTCAATTTATTTAGAATGGGAACTATGGAACATTGGGATGATGAGAAAATTAATACCACATACTATATGGGTAATTTTAGTAAGAACTTTCCAGATATGTTTAAAGATACCACATCATCAGGTTTAATAAAACAAATGGGTGACGATGTAAATTTACAAGGGTATAGTAAAAACATAAAGAACTTTAGAAACGATAGGAATTTAGAATTACCACCACCTTTTGTAATGACTTTACCGAGTGGAGGAAGAGAAGGTAATATGTATACATTAATAGGTGGAAATAAGAGATCCACAGTTGCCAGACAGTTAAATGTTCCAGTGGATGTATGGTTTATAGATTTGGGTAAGAATAAAAATATGAATGAATCAGATAATAAAGAAAAACCATCATTCTTATCTGCCATTAAAAAGTTTGGTTTATATTATTTTATGGAAACAACACAAATTCCATTTACTGATATAATATTAAAAATAGGTGAACCGACAAGAGATATAGTAGAACGATACATTATAGATTTCATAATGGATGAAGGTTCAATAGATTATCCTGGTGATGGAGAGGGATTTTATGTTGATATTGATTTATATTTGACAGGTTTAAAAGTTATAGATAAAGTAATCAGTGATGGTAATTTACTAGAGATTGAGGTAACAGAATATGAGAGAGGGCGGTACGGTTATAATGAAGAAGTTGCCAATTATATAAATGAATCAAAGGAATTTGATGACAGTGTTATATACGAAATATTTAATACCGTTAGAAAAAGAAAAGAATTTCGAAGACAATAAGAATTAATATATGAACCTACAAGAATCCATAAGAAGAATATTAAGGGAAGATGAATATACTCCTGCAGGTAAAGAAATAACGCCAAACAAAATTGTTATACACAAATCTAATCCAATGTTTAGGGACAATATATTAATGGATGGGTTAAGGGTTAAATCAGGAGAATGTTATAAAATATATGTTGGTTATGGTATCAAGTGTAAACCCGCAATCTTTGCTACCAACTCAACAAATAAAAGAGCGTGGTTTGATTCAACTTATGATGATGATATATGGGAAATAAATACAGAAATGATTCCCGATGTTATGTGGTATAAAGATAGACATTATGATACAAGATCAAAACATATTGTAACATTTCAAGACATACCTTTAAATGCTTTAACTTTAAAATACAAAGGTGAAAGTATTGGTGATAGTACTTTACAAGAATCTATAAGAAGTTATTGAACGATATATACATAGGGATTGAACGATATATACATAGGGATAACGAAGTAAGTATATAAGAAGAATATTTGAACCTCTATGTTGATATAGGGGTTTTTATGTTTTTGTCGATATTTATTTAATAGTATGAAGATAATTGTCACAGAAGAACAAATAAAAAAAATCATAAATAATGTTTATGGTAATATATTATTTGAGGAAACTAAACCAAAACCTAAAAATCAAACTTATACTACAGTTCAAGATCGGTTGTTAACAAAAAATACTTTGACGGGAGGGGAATTAAAAATACCAAAGGGTACTAGATTTACCGCACACCAAAGTGGTGATAGAAAAGAAACTGGTGGTGCGGATTTTACGGCATCTGTAGATAGAATTACAAATGGTAAAAATAAACCTTCTACTACTTTTTATTGTAATGGAACAAATGCTGGTAAATTTTGGAACGTAGCGTCAAAATCTTGGTACTACGATAAAACAAAAGTACTTTCAGGATATCTATCCAAAAATTTGTGTACTAAATCATACGGAGATCAATATTATTGGGAAAATATGGTCAAATGGAGTGAACAAAAACAAGAGAAAGAAGAAGATGCTTGGGCACTTGAAAATAGTCCGTATGTTGACGCAACTGGTAAAAAAGTTATGTACGATAAAAGTACTGAATTTAAAAAGAATTACGATTTCTTAAAAAGTCAAGGATTAAATGTTGATGGTCTTATGAGTTCATCAATGCCGCGTCCACTAAGTGCAAACCATCATTTTAACTTGTGTGCATTATTTAGTATAAAAGATATTACAAATTTTCAAGCCAACAAGATCGGTTGGAATAATAAAGAATGTATGTCAATTGGTTTGTCTAGTTTAGGTAATGTTAAAATGAAGTCAAAATTATTAAATACTTATGACTCATCGGTGGGGACTCTTATTGATAACCGAAAATCACCACTATATACTCAATTTAGTAATACTGTATCTCCATCTTACGCAAATTTCTTCCTATCTGACTTTTATTTCCAATGGGGTAAATTACTTAATGATATTAATGATAGTGAGTCTTCCGCTGCTACGGTTTATTTCCCTGATGGTGTTTATAATTTTATGTCAACATATTATGGAACACCAAATGTTAGTAAAATAAAAAAGACGATAGAATCAGTAAATGCGGGATGTCAAGGAGGAGGATTAACTCCAGAACAAGGTCATAAAATACTTTCTACACTAACATTTATTAGTACATTTATTCCTGTTGTTGGACCATTTATTGCCGCTGGATTGGGCACGGTTGATGCTGCAATACTTTATAGTGAAGGTAAAAAAACTGAGGCAGCACTTACTGTTGCTCTAAGTATAATACCTTTTGTTGGTGAGATTCCTGCGTTAAAAGGTATTGGACAAGAGGTATTTAAAAGTGCTGCTACTAAATTAGCCACTAAAGTCCCATTAAATGCTGAGGAAATTTCTGCGTTTGGGAAACTTACAGGAGCCAAAGAGGAATTTGATATTTTAGTAAAACAATGGGTTGCCAGTAAAGTGTCAAGTCCTGCGGTTCAACAAATTGTTCAAGTTGTAAAGAAAAAAGGTGAGGGGTACTTAGTCGATAAAATGTCGGAAAAAATTGGTGTTCCACTTAAGAAACCCACTGACATTGTAAAAAATGTTACAAAAGATGCGGCAAAATATTTGGCAAAGAAAATTGATTCTTAATGAACGATATATACATAGGGATAACGAAGTAAGTATATAAGAAGAATATTTGAACCTCTATAGTAAGAGGTTTTTGTTTTTGTCGATATTTATTAATAAATTAAAATATTATGGCAAGAATTATAAGATTAACAGAAAGAGATTTAACAAGATTGGTTAGACGAGTTATAAGAGAACAATTAACGGGTGAGGGTAACCAACCCGTAAGTAACGGTAAAAAAAATACAATTATTGAGATAACCAACCAATCTCAAGTTCCACAATCTTTGGTTGACAATGCTCCCCCCGTTGGGTATTATGATGCTAATAGGGGTTCTCATGATGAGAAAGGCCAATATATTGATATTACAGATGAAAATGGTGTAACATACCGATTAAGGAATTTTGATTTCAACTTGGCAGCACATAGTACAAAAGGGATTATCGAAGCGGAATATAATAGTAACTTATTTCAAGGGGGTAAAGATTCTTCGGGTAGAGAATTGATAGCATATTTTAATGGTGTTCCAGGTTCTGAAGTTGTTCTTAATAACAAAGATAAATGGATTGGTTTTACGTCTGACGATAGTTCAATAAAGTTTGCATGTTTTTCAGACAAGACAGGAACCTTCTCTTGTAAAAAATATAAATGGGATATACCAAAATAATAATAAAACAGTATTTCAAATTAAATCAGTTTTTTTTTTGAACATAGAAGTATTTATAATAAATTAAAATATTTGGGGGGTTTTTTGTTTTTTTTTATATATCGAAGTATTTATTAATAAACAAAAAATATTATGGGAAGAATTATAAGATTAACAGAAAGAGATTTAACAAGATTGGTTAGACGAGTTATAAGAGAACAATCAGAGTCTGCCGTTTTTAACAAACAATATTTTATGGGTAAAAAAACAGGTAAAGTTAATTTTGACAATTCTGGATTCCCCACAACTGTTGATGGTGTTGAGATAACTGATTACGATACTCAGTGGAAAAATAATTTTACCGTTAGAAATATTGGGGGTAGAGGTTTCCGTGGAGGGGACTACAATTGGACTTATAGTGAAACTGTAGATTCAGGGATAATGGGACCTAACCAGAAAAAACCTGGAATCTCAATTACAGACGCTCAAAATCAAGAAGTCGGCACATTACTATTTTAAAAAAATACTTTATAGAATAAAAAACCCCATTCCTAATAAGAGTGGGGGGTTTTTTGTTTATAACATATATTTATAATATATGAACATACAAGAAGAAATAAAAAGAATGAGACAAATGATGGGATTGAATGAACAAAAAGGTTCAATCACGTTAAGACTTGAAGGCCCTGTACAAACAGATTATACATATAATGGTCAAGAAGAACAAATATCATATCATATATATTCGGAGTTAAAAAAACTTAATGATGCAACGCAAATAACTAACGAAGATAAAACATATGCTGATTATGAAATGCAAGGTTATACAAATACTAAAAACGTTGAAGACACAATCAAAAAAGTAATACCATCGGTCACTTGTACAGTTAACGGTATGGATATAACGTGCACATTCACATTGAGTAAATCCTTAAACGAACAGGTTGGGTCAGAATATAATTTTAATACTGATGGAATGAAATCCGAAACACACGTATATACAATTACTGACATACAAGATTCTTCAAAAAAACAACGAGATCCTGCGGACCCTAAAAATAATACAAGAACAATACCTACAAAAAAAATAACATTGCAATGGACAAATCCACCACAAGGATTACCGTCTGAAACTATTGTAATCACTAAAGAGTGTGGAAACAACACAATTACACCTCCGCGTGGGTATACATTAGACAATAAATTTATTGAATATGTAAACGGATTGTGTTAAGATTCTCAAAGTCGGCAATAAAATCAAACTACAATAACTAATATTTGAACCTTTATAGTGATATAGGGGTTTTTTTATGATATGTAAAATGAAATCCTTATAATATGTAAAGTAATATCCATCAAGAAGGGTTGGGATGATCGGACAAAAGGGGTATCATTCGTTTTTGACATTGTAGTATGAAATTATTATAATTGTGGAATGGAAAAGAAAGTATGTAATACATGTGATGTAAATAAATCCATTAATGAATATAGGGATAGGAATCAGTGTAAACAATGTGAAAATAAAATAAGATACCAACGTAATAAAGAACGTAGATTAAATGATTCTGAATACAACGATAGATGGAAAAAGTATGATGTATACAGAAAAAGAAAAAAAGAGAATGAAGACCCTTATACTATGTTTATACAAATAGTAAGACAAACAATTCGTAGAGGAATAAAAAGAAAAGGGTATACAAAGAAATCTAATGCGTATAAGATATTAGATTGTACATACGAAGAATTTAAAACACATATAGAATCACAATTTAAAGAATGGATGAATTGGGATAACTATGGTAAGTATAACGGAGAAGAAAGATATGGATGGGATTTGGATCACATTATACCGTTATCATCTGGTAAGTGTGAAGAAGATATCATTAGATTAAATCACCATAGTAATATACAACCACTATGTTCGTATATAAACAGATGTGTGAAGAAAGATAAAATAGAAAAAGGGATATCAAACGTATTTGACATTGTAGAATAAAGTCATTATAATTGTGATAGTATATAAGATAAAATAAAATAAGAATGATATATAGATTAAGATATAAGTTGTTAAAATATATTCTAAGAAAATTAGTAATAAAATAATATGTATAATAAAAAAGGAAAAATAGGTTTTACTGCGGGTAACTTTGATTTGTTACATCCGGGTTATATATACACATTTGAGACTGCGAAAGAAAACTGTGATTACTTTATAGTATTCTTACAAAGAGATCCATCTGAAACAAGATTCACTAAATATAAACCAGTCGTACCTTTGTATGAAAGATATAAAATTTTAATGTCTATTAAATACGTTGATGAAGTAGTAACATATCAGACAGAAGAAGATCTTATTAAGTTAATTGAATTCTATAAACCAGATGTGAGAATTTTAGGTGATGATTATATAGGTAAAAGATTTACTGGAGATCACTTACCTATTGATGTAATATACACAACAAGATCACATAATTGGTCAACAACTAAATTAAAAGACCTTATTACTAAACAGACTTTAAAACAAAATCCTGATATACTAAAAAAATTGGAATCAGATGAAATATAATAACGTAATACACATTATAAGTCTATAATCTTATAATCATTTTAAGACCGTCTAGACACTATCGATTACAGATATATTTAGTTGTTTACTTAAATTAAAATACAAATGATAACAGAAGAAGATTACTTAAAAGCAAAGTGGATAGTTCAAGAATACGAAAAACAATTGAATATATCTGGTGTTATAAAATCGGTTTGTTCACACCCTAAAGATTGTTTACTTATTAGAGGCAAAAATAAACCATTTCGATGTACATTGTGCGGGAAGTTGATTGAACAAACTGTTTTATAACATATCACTATGGTACACTATGATATATAATAAACGATCGTTTAATGTGGTGTACCAGAAACCACCACAATTAAATCTATAAACTGTACCTTTAGTATAAAATGTATTTGCCTCATTAAAATAACACTAATTTAATAATCGATGTTTACGGTGGTAAATTGTGGGAATTTTATTAACGTTTAATCAGAAAGGTATAGAAAACATTGCGTTGACCGTAGATTTACCCTATTTTTTTTCTGAAAATTTTAAGAACTTATTACAAATATACTGAAAAAAACTGTAAAAATCAACTTTTTAGAATAAAAGTTATTAACAAAAACTGAACTTTACCACTTTTTACCACAACCATATATTTAATAGTATGGGAGACGAAGAACAAGAGTGGGAACACGGGGATAATATCACATTTTAATATGGTTCTCTATATTTATAATAAATGAATAGAGAAACGTATTTAGTGAGAGTATTAGATATGATTATCAGAGATAGTCAGATAGAAGGAAAGAATATTATATATCCTTTCTCTTTACCCTTGTATTCACTTCAGAACAATCAATCTTATTCACCGTTACATGATAATTTTATTAAATACTGTAAGGATCAGTATGGATTGTCTGAGGAAGAGTCTAGGTATATGTGGTATGACTATAGTACTATTATGGGTAGGACTGTAAAAGATGAAGATACTGAAACACCTGAGGAGGATTATATAGATGGGATGATTTACACACCTTTAGATGAAATATATTTATATGGTAATTTAGAACCACAAGAGAGGGATGTAAAAGAATCATTAAGGGTATATGGTTTCAATAGTGAGGGACACTATAAGTTCTTTATGAGAGTATATAATAGAATCATTGACTCGATAGAAATAAAACATTTAGGGAATGATAATCATTATGTTTTATTCATTAATGAATTCCGTAGAACTAGAGATGGTTTATTCGGGTTACGTTTATTAACAGATATTGGTAAATGTGATAAAGACTTTATAACATTTTCTTTAAGTTATACAGAATATATCTTCAGATGTTGTATAGATATATTAACAGAAGGGTTACCAGATGGTGGACAATATGTGGCGATTACTTTAAGTGATATGATATTAGAATACATCTATAAAAATGTATTTCAAAATAAAATACTTCAAAGGGGAATTTCATTAAATGGAATTAATGAATCAGAGGTGAGAATGGATCGTTTTATGGAAAAGATATTACAGTTCTTAATTGATGATACATACTATATAGAAGATAATTTAATACAACTTCCATTCACTAATAAAACAGTGTCTATTCACTATACAAATACATACACTGAATGGAGTATATTAGATGTTATAACATATATACAAGAACCACCAAAATCATTTACTAATTACTGTGTAGATACATATGGGTTAGATTCAGAATCCATTAGTTTAGTATGGGATAAGTATAGAGTATTCCTAATGGAGAACTTCCTTAGTCTAACAAAAAGATATTAATTTATTTGTGTATGTCATTTATTATTACTACCTTTGGTATGTTGGTGGTAGTACCGAAACAGGCGTACATCTGAAATAGATAGTGTGAAGGGATCAAAGGTCGGTTAGTCTAAGGTTTCCCTTATATAAAAATATAAGACAGGTCGGAGTATACCCTCTTAGAGAAGAACCTGTTTCTCTGACCCGTCTCGGTTATTAACCACTGACAATATAAAGGTACGAATAATTTTCGACATTACCAAATATTTATTAATATATTATTAAAGAAATGAAGGTAACCATTAAAGGAATCATTAAGGAATCGAATGATAATAAACAAAGGTATTACGATAAAGTATCTAAGGTAATACATCTACCATATTTAAGGGATCTTATATCATTAGGTGTACCACCAGATGAATGGAAACCTATATTATCTATTGTTTTTAAACAACCTGTGGCGATATCTGTTCACTCTATGGGTGATGAAATTAAAAGTGGGTATGTAATAGATAAATTTACACAAATCATTTATGATGAAGATTCAAATGGTTATTATATAATAAGAGAATATGATAAGTTCCATAATAAAACATATCAATATAGAAGTATGGATAATTTTTGGGAGAAATCATTATTTAATGATAAGGGAGACTGTGTATATAAATCAAACTCTAAAGGTATTATATTTGATTTAAGGTATTGACTTTTTAATTTATTATAGTTAATATTGTATCATAGTTGTTTGATATATTAGTCTACGGGGTTCGTTCCTTCCTCCCCACCCTATGGAAGGGAAAGGTGATTCTGGATGAACGAAAGTTTGTCATCACTGAACAACGTAGACTCGATGGGATCAGTAACATATCGTACAAAGGTATGAATACAATCCCATCACTATTAAAGGGATAATTTAATCATCGGATACTGTTAAAAGATTCGTAAAAAATTATCCCTTTTTTTATTGTATTAAATTTGACATTGTAATATATAATCACTATATTTGTAGTATGAAAAACATCTAAACCATATATATAGTCCGTAGGGGGAGAGGGGTACTTTGTGTACATTAATATACAATACCTCTCCCCTAGAGGGGAGTCCCCCTCAGGTACCCCTACATCACCCCCCTTCCCTCTGGGGGTGTTTTGACACAAAGGGGGTAGGTGATGTTGTCCACAAATTTTCCAGGAAATTTTAAGGTTTAGAAACAAAGTCTTTTTCCGTTCAGTTTATTTTAATTTATATGAGTGAACTTTGGGTTCATCTATAGTGTCTATAATAAACAATTATATCCCCCACAAACAACACCCCTTTCTGGTGAGATAAGGGTACCCTTCAAAATTTTCCAGGAATTTTTTCGTTTCCAAATATTTCAATATTTATAATATGTATATGGAAGAAAATAGGAAAAGATTTTTAGATAAGATTTTAAAGTGGTTTGTTAACGATACTGAGGTTCATCCGTATGTTAGAACGTGGTTTCCAAAGTTCTTAGAAGAAATGGAGAATTATTCTGTCACACTACGTCCCTTAGATATTAGTCTTCTATCCCTTTTTCCAATTACTCGTTTTTACGATTATTGTAGGATAACATATGATTTAAGTGTAGAGGAAATAGAATCTTTATGGAATGAGTATGTGATTATTATTATAGATAAATTTGATAATGAGAAACCTCTCAACGAATCGGAGGATAAGTTAGACAGATATTTCAACTACGTTGTAGAAGATTTAATTAAGAGAACCAAACACTGGAGAAGATATCCAAGTAATCAGTTACGTGTAGGTATGGTTTTTCCAATGTATGTTGATGAGGTAGAATATTATTATACGGGAGATGAACTAAAGGGGTGGTTACAGTATGGATGGTTAGTCGGTACTGAAGATATCAAATACCTTACGAATCAATATGGGTTAACAGAAGATGAGTGTAGTAGTGTTATGGATATGTACGGAATAAAAATGGCAACTTTAGTATTATCAAAGTATGGAGAAGAATAGAAAAAGATTTTTAGATAAGGTTGTAGAGTTTCTTATTAAGGACACTATTATAGACTATGGGGATAACCATATAGATTTTCCTTTTTTTCCTGAATATGGATTATATATTAATGACGCCAATTTAGATTATTTTTTCCATATGAGTAGATACACTCAATACTGTAAAGACAACTATGGTTTATCTCATCATGAGTCACTTTATGTTTGGGGTATTTATATTAAAATAATTAAGGAAAAGATTAAAACCAACGGTGAATCACTCAATGAGTCTGATGATAGAAGAAAAAACTTTTTAGATAAGGTTGTAGATTTTTTAGTTAAGGATACTAAAGTAGATTATGAGGATAGACAATTATTTTTTCCTTTTACTCAAAAGAGGTCGACTAGACGAAATACTGATAATTCTACACCGTTCCATAAAATTATTTTTGATAAGGATAGTATTATTCCTTTAGGTGGTTTTATGGAATACATTGAGGAGATGTATGGTATAACTGATATAAAAGATGTTTCATATGTATGGGGGAAATATAAGGATGTTATGAGATATACCGTATTTGGTAATGATCCTACCAATGAACCCATATATGAATCCATAGAAGGTAAAGAAAGAATATTGTTGGATAGGATTTTGAAATACCTTATTGATGATACCATTGTGGATCATGATAAGGGTAAGGTAACATTTCCTTTTTTCCTACAAGTACTACCATCTATGCCTAAACATTGTTTTAATGTTAATAGTACATCTAGTTTAAGTTTCTCTCAGTATTGTAAATATACATATGGATTAAATGATGATGAGGTGATATACCTATATTCTAAATATAAGAAACTGTTTTCTGATAAGGTACATGAAAGAAATAGTATTAATGAATCTGATGATAGGAAACAAAAATATTTAGATAAGATTCTTAAGTGGTTTGTTGATGATACTATAATTAATTATAAAACTGGTATCATATATTATCCATTTTCTTCCATAGGACCAACGGGTAATCGGTTACCTAGTTTCTTTGATAATATAAAAAATAAACTTTCGATGACTTACCCATCAGATATTCATATATACTGTAGGGATACTTATGGGTTAACCCGTGATGAAACAAAATATATTTGGGATAAGTATAAAAAAATTATTAGGGATAGATACGATAAAGAATCGATGATGTATCATCGAGGTGAACCCATAAATGAATCTGATGATAAGAAACAAGTTTATTTAGATAAGGTTGTTGATTGGTTGGTTGGTGATACTATAATTGACTTTGTCTGGGAGGGAGGAACGGTAAGATTTCCTTACCTTCCCGTTAATTTTACATTATCTCAGTTATTGAATCACAAGAATACTTTTTTTGGTAAAACCCCTATATATGCATTCACTGAATATTGTGATACCTACGGACTCACAAAAGATGAAATAGATTATGTATGGAAAATTTATGTAGATATAATTTGGGATAAATATAATAAAGAATCTGAGATAAATGATCTTAAACCCATAAATGAATCTGACGATAAGAAACAGGTTTATTTGGACAGGGTTGTTGATTGGTTGTTTAAGGATACCGAAGTTGGTAATAGTTGGTTTAACCCACCTTATTATTATCCTGGTAGTACCGCAGGTAGAACTGGATTTAGGTCGGTTTATGAACACACATTTGGTTTATTAAAAAATACTTCTTACAGGCCTCCTCATAGTGGGTTGGATACTCAGTTAATTTATTTTAATGATTACTGTAAGAATAATTATGGACTTACAGGTGAGGAGACTAAAATTGTTTGGTACGACTATATGAAGAAATTAAAGGAGTCTTACGATTGGGGATTTTAATCGGTTGTACGACCGAACTGTCCCATCACCCCAGCCCCTCTTGATGGGGTTTTTTCATTTTTCGCAATATTTATAAATAAAAATATAATTATGAAAAAAATTGTAAGATTAACTGAATCAGATTTACAAAGAATTGTAAAACGTGTGATTAAAGAAAACGAAGTAATGGGTAATTATGACGATTTTAACTATGATATAAATCCTTTTGATTGTGGTGATAAGGTTGTATCTGGTACGGTAGACATTGATGGTGATGGGACTATTATGATAAATTATTGTAGTGGTAATGAGGGGGATTTAGAATACCTTAAAGAAAAAGGGCGTGAATTAGTCAAAAAAATGAGATCTGATTTTAATAAAATCGGAGGAAACCTATACTAATGAAAATAATTGTAACAGAAAATCAGGTTAATCGTTTATTCATTAATGAGAATGAGGAATTACTAAATAAGATTCTCGATAAGATTGGTGAATACGGTATGGAGTCGTTGACGGACAACGAAAGAAAATTCTTAGACGATATGTCTAAAGATAAGGTTGATCCACATATCGAAAATTTACTCAGTATGGACTCAGGTTATGAGTTTGATGGTGAAGTGGATGAAGTACCCGTAAAGTTCACCTATGAGTCCACAGAGGAGTGGGATGACAATCCTAAAGAATATAAACACATAGGTACTTTTAATTTTATGAATGGTGATGACGAAATAGATTATTACGTTGAGATATATACTGACGCAGATTATAATTTTATGCATTTCGATATACACGATGGTAATGACTACGTTAATTTAAATGAGAATCTGGAAGATGAGTTAACACATTTCTTTTTGGATGTGAGTAATAAGTTGGCACAGTCGATGTAATTCTATATGGACGAAGGTAGATATATCTTATTAAATAAAATCGTTAATCGTTTGGTTATGGATAGTACCGTTACATATGATAAATATGAAGGGGACAATGTGGTAATTACACCTTTTCGTGTTATGGTTGGTTATCTCACAAAAAGTTGGTTTGGTAATAATGCGGTAGGTAGTAGGATGCCATCTTTTAAATCTTATATAGAATATACCTATGGTATAAAAGATACCGAAGAAATTAATTTTATATACAGTTCTTATGAAAGTATAATCTCAGATAAATTATATGGTGATACGATAAATGAGAATATCTATCACGATATGTTTGGTGAGAAGGTTTCTAACTATATGGATAAGGTTCTTAAGTATTTGGTGGACGATACCATTGTTAAGGAAATGTCGGATGGTGAGGTTATGTTAATGGTACCATTTACAGATTCATCGTTTAGTAGAATTCGACATTTTAATGTAGGATTTTTTATTGACTATTGTATGAACAATTATGGTTTAACTCGTAAGGAATCTGAATACTTATGGGGAGATTATCTGAATGAGATGAATGGTATTCTTAGATCCGAATATGGTGTCAGTAATCCTGAGTATAGATAATCTGTTGTACGACCGAACTGTTCCATCACCCCAACCCCTCTTGATGGGGTATTTTTGTTAAATCTATTATATTTATATAAAAACTAAAAATGGGAAAAAATGATAAAAATTTTAATGAGACTATTGAAAGGATGAAATCTCTTTTTACGGAAGAGAGGATGTTTGGTAATTTAGTTGTGGAAGAAAAATCTTCTGAGGAAGATAAGGGTGAAGATGAGGGTAGTGAAGAGTCTACATCCACAAAACCTGAATGTTGTACAAGTTGTAACTGTTGGGAAGATTGTGGTGGATCATCACATTTCAACGGAACCAACGGTAGACCTAAAATTGTTGTATCTAAGAGTAAAACTTATTTTTCGATATCATACGATGGTCCAAAATCAGGTTACTTAATTAAACACGCTAAATGTGGTTCTGGTGATTCTTTACATCAGTTATGTAATGTTTTAACATATGAGATAAACAAATACCTTAAAGGTAAAAAATTAAAACCAAATATTAAAGATATTGAGTTTGAAAGGGAGGGTGGTGAGTTTACCATTGGAGTTCCTTTAACATCTTCTGAAAAAAGTTATAAGTTGGAAAGAAGAGGGGGAATGGGTCATGATCCTGGACCATCAACAGTTAAGGGAGTCTATGGTGATAGAAGTGGTTTTGAGGGACCAGTAAAACATTCTTCTGGTGGTATCACAGAATACTTTGTAACATTTTACGAATAAAATTAAAAAAATTAATAAAAAAACACAATGGATAAATTGACAAATAAAGACATTAAAAGGATTGTTGAAAACTTAATGAAGGAAGGTATGGATAATGATGAGTCTGCCCACCTATATAGAAGAATACAAAGAAATGGGGAAGAGATAGACTCAATTATAACGAAGTTTAGAGGTGCAAAAAATGAGTTAGACGATAAAATTAAAACACATATTAGAAGAGATACTGGTGGCACTATTTTTGATCCAAATCAAAGAACACCGAATGATGTTTTAGATAGTGTCGCAAATTTAAATAGAGTTTTAAATAATTTAGAAACTTTATTAAACGATTACAAAAATATAATAAGAAAATCAATCTACTAGAAAATGAAAAAAAGAATTAACGAAAAAAATGAATTAATGAAAAAAAGATCTCTCATTGTTGAGGGTGAAAGAGAGGATTTTAAAATCCCTAAATTTTATTTAACAGAAGAAGAAGAAGAATGGAAAAAAGATGTTAACATAGGTATAATTAAATTACTTACAAAATATAGGGCTGGGTTAGAAGGTATAATACAACAACTTAGTAGTAATTTAGAAAATGTAGAAGAGTTCTGTAAAAATCCTAAGGTGGCTGGTGAAGAAGCGTCTAAAAAAATTAAAGATTTTTTAGAAAGATTGGCTGCAGATTCGAAATCTACACCTGCCGCAGTATTAGAAGACTTATATGGAAAATTTGATGGAGGTTTAGGTAAGGCAATTATTAATATTGCATCACCTATAGTAAAAAAAATGGATGGTGCGGAAGTTTCTAAAGAAATTATTGACTCTATTGAAGAATTAATGAGGGGTGAATATGGTCAAGGTAAAATAAACTCATTGCTATCAGAAATATTTCAAAAATTAGGGGTAGAGGTTGTCCCAATATGTTAATAATTTTGATAGGTGGACAAATCATTAATTGATAGAATATCTAAGGTAATAAAAAAACCGTATGTCTCTGATTTATTGAGTTTGGCGGTGCCTCAGGAATATTGGGACACAATATTTAAAAAAATATATGGTGATGTTACTACTACAGAAATTGAGACTGACTACGCAGATGGGGTAGTTAAACCAGATGAATACTATTTCTTTACAATTAGAAAAATTTTCCCTAATGTCGGAAGTGTAATGTTATATTATGAAGCATGGGATGGAGACTGGGTTGAGATGATACTTGATGACAGGGGATATAAAATAGGGTACGAAGACGCAAATGGTTTTGTAGATACAACAGAAAAAACGGATATAACTGAAAGTAGTGATAAAAAAATAGATGTATATTTAGATAAGGTTGTAGATTTCTTATTGAAAGACACTGAGTTTCGTTTAGAAATGAGAACATTCGGATTTACACCACATAGAGAAATTAACGTTTTCATTGAATTTCCACAAACGAATGGTTTGGAAGGTAAGTATGAAAAATATGAGGTCGAAAGTTGGGATTCTGCCGAAGTTAGGGAACACGAGTTTAAATACTTTTACGATACTTACGGTTTAGATTGGGATGAAGCCCAAATTGTGTTTAAAAACTATATATTGAAATTAAGGGATGTTATTTTAGATGAAATGAAATTAGCGTATGGGTAAAAATAAAAAAATAAAACTTTTTAAAGAAAGAATATATTTATATATAAAATAATAAAATAATAAAATAATAAAATAATAAAATAATAAAATAAAAAAAAAATGAAAAAAATAATTAGACTAAATGAATCAGATTTACGAAGAATTGTAAATAGAGTAGTTAGAGAAACTACCAATACTAAGAGAGGACGTAGATTATATGAAGGATTAGAGGGAGATGAGACTCTGACTCTTCACTATATTACTATCAATGAGGGGATGAGAGGTAAATGGGAAGTATCTGATAATACTTTATATGTAACTTTTGATGAAGCCGAAAGAAGTATTGATTCTATGGGTAACCCTGCCTCAAGTATAACAAACAATAACTATGGTAATACTGATATGATGTGGGAAGTCCTGTGTTCATCAGAAGATGTCAAAAGAACAAGATCGTGGGCGGACGATATTGAGGAATTATATCCAAATGGAAGGGGAGTGGATGAGTCTAGACGTATTAGAAATAAACGTAGACTATATGAAACATTAGATCAGGAACGATATTCGTTGGGGGATGTTAGAGAAATATTTAATGGTTCGAAAGGTAATTATGAAGTTAAACACAATAGTTTATTACTTACTGAGAATAGTAATCGTAATAATGTGATACAGGTTTTTTGTGATGAAGTTGACCCTGGAAGTTATCGGTAATGATTAATTTCTTCTAACATTACAAATTAATGTAAAAAAATAATAAAATTAAGATGAAAAAGATTATAAAATTAACAGAATCAGATTTACAAAGAATTGTAAATAGAGTAATTAGAGAAAGTATGATAAGTGAATTGGGTGGTATGGATGACGGACACCCGTTTTCTGGTAATTTGAACTTTAATGATTTATCATCTGATGACAGAAAAAAAGTTAATAAATATTACCGATTTGATGATGAGGAAGTAGATGATTCTTTTTCTGAATTAGATAATGATGAAGATGAAAATGAAGATGAGGGATTCCCTGAATGGGAAAAATTAAAAAAGTATATGGATGATCGAGATAAAAAACAAATTGATGATCGAAATGAAAAAATGGACAATTTGATGCGTCAAATAAAAAAAGATAATAGTGAACGTCCATTTAATAGAGATTAATAGTATGAAAAATTTAATCAGAAGAATATTAAAAGAAGAAGTCGAAGAGACATCTGGGGAAAAACACCCTAACGCAAAAGAAATAAAAAAAGGGAATTTAACTGGTTGTTATACAGTTAATTCTGGTGATCAGGCATTGGCGATTGCAAAGGCATTTGGTATTACTTTGGATGATATTAAATCTCTTAATGGGTTAAGAAACGCCAACTCAATACAACCAGAACAAAAGTTGAGGGTTAAAAATAGAGTAAAATTTGATGGTTGTTAAAAAAAATTTAAGATAAACGGATTAGGACCGTTGTTGTCTACGGACAATTTTAAACCCACTAGGTTCGCTGCCATAGTGGGTTTTTTTATCTTAGACGAATTCCCCTAACATCTTCAACCCGTATGTTTTTTAAATTTAAAGAACCGTAACTGTTGTTTTTAAATACCCCTTGATTGAATAGGTTTAACATAACATAGTAGAGGTATTCTGGTAGAAGTACATCAGTATCAGTCACCTTAATACCAATATGTTCTGAACTATAATCTTTCACAGGATAACCTACAGTATCTTCACTACCCTTTCTAACTAACCAAAAATCCGCCTCAGGAAAATTAGTTTTAATCTCACACAAATCACTTAATTTCATATTACCCAATTTTAATCCATTTATTATTAACAAAATCTTCTCTAAAGGTTACAGTTTGTAACCATTTCCAACCACCACTAATTTTAGTAGGGATTAGTAAAAATTTAGTAACCATTCTGTCGGTACCATTAAGATTTCTTAGAACAATTGTTTTCATATCTCTTTGTTTTATACAAATATATAAATATTATTTAGAATACACAAATTTTATAAAAAAAATAATATTTATAATATATGAAAAACTTAATTAAGAGGATTTTAAAAGAGGAATACAATAAAAAGGAACATGACATTTGTAACATGATGACTGTCGACACTTATGAGGAGGGTATAAAACTTTTAGAAAAATACTTAGGTACTATAAAAGAAAATCCTGTTGATTGGGGTAAAATAAAACAACCTTTAAAAATGTGGAAAGAGTCGATTATTGAGATTCGAAAGGAGATTGATAGGGACGGTATGTCTGGAGACTCTGAGGTTGACGAATCTGATACGTGGTGGGCAACTATACAAGGTTCTTTTTGTAAATAATAAAAAAAATGATTAATATCTCTAATCGTAATACGGTGTTATCTCACTATAATAATTCGTTAACGATTATTGATATTAACACCGATGAGGTTATGGCGTTTGTAGAATTGATTGAGGGTGAAGATTCGTTTTTTTTAAATATGATTACCACAGAAGAGGGTTACGATACGTCAATATTAGAGGCAGTACTAATGTTCACACACCCAAAAGGGGTTATAGTTAGTAGTGAAGGTGATTTAGGTATATGGGAAAAAATTAACCATAAAGATGGTATTATAAAAGAAAAATTAGGTTACGAAACCAAAGTAATGATGGTACCTACGGATCAATACGAAAAATTAATTAATCTTACACTTTTGTTAAATCATGAAGAAATATATAAACAGGGTAAAGATTATTTTAATTTAAAAAATAATAATTGAACTTATATACTACTTTTTTAAGAATAAACACATATTTATATAACATAAAAATACTATGAGAAGAATCACAAGATTAAATGAAAACGATTTGAATCGTATCGTTAGAAGAGTTATTAGGGAAGAAGAAGATAGGTCTATGACAACACAAATGTTTAACACTGCGAAACAAAAGTATGACAACGGACAAAGAAACCCTAGTCTAGAGAAAAAAATTAAAAACTGTATTACCAAAAACAGGTTGAAAAGTTTGTTCTGGTTAACAACCGCTCGAGGGGCTTATATATTAGGACTTATCGCAGTGGGTTTTTTAATTCCAGGCCTGGATGGGGTAGAAGTAGCGGCGCTTGCAGCAATATATATAATCTATGTAATTGCCTCAGAAAGAAACATAATAGAAAACAATATTTCCAACGATGTTAAAAAATTATGTGATTGTCTTTTTTAATGGTATTTATAACTAAATAAAATATCTAAATAAAAAAAATTATGAGAAGAATAGAAAGATTAAGAGAAAACGATTTGGATCGTATCGTTAGAAGAGTTATTAGAGAAGATAATAAACAAACCCCAAAGGTTGGTGATACTGATACTTTAAAAAAACTACAAACCTATTTAAAGGAACTTGTTGATGAAAGCGTTATAGACAATGATGTAAAGTCCCATATAATGTTTTTAGTAAAAAAGTTAGTTAAGGAAATAAACAAATAAAATTATGAGAAAAGTTATAAGATTAACAGAATCAGATTTAACTCGTATTGTTAAACAATTGTTAAATGAACAAAATATTAAGGATATTCGTAAGGGTAAAGGAACCGATATTGCAGGTGGAGATAATAATGAGTATGGTGCCGAGTATGGTAAATGTACAAAATTTTATTCAAGAAAAAAAGGAACTACAAAATGGGTTTTAGGTGATTATTATAATCAATACGCGATATGGAAATATTACTTCAGTGATAAAGTCAGTGATAAAGGATGGTCAAAAAGTTGTGCCGATCAAGGTATAAAGTAAACTTGACGTATTAATTAATCCTCCCATTCCAAAAGAGTGGGATTTTTTTGTTTTATCTGATATTTATTAATAAATTAAAATATTATGGGAAGACTATCAATACAAAAAAGATTATCCATTGAAGGGGCAAATAAAAAGTTATTGGGTGAATCAATAATTGATATTGACAATGTACTCCATATAATGAATTTTAAATTCGGATGGGGTGATTTAACTACCGATAGAGTGGAGGAATTTGAGAATTGGATTGGTGAAATAAAAGATAGTATGTCCGATGAGGAATATTCGACTTTATTAAACGATTGGTTGCGTAGTGACGATATGGGTGAAAATTATGAAGAATACAAACAAAATTAATATGAAAAAAAGAGTGTTTAGACTTACTGAGAGTCAAATAGAACGTTTAAGTAAAAGATTTTTAAATGAATCGTATGGTTTAATAACTTATCAAGACACAATATGTGAAATTGTTTGTAAGGAAAAAGTTGCCAAATACGGATCCAGAGGAGACGTTGTTCAAATGATACAACACTTATTATATGCTAATAAATATAATACAAAATACTCAGGTGGTGGAATGAAAGGTGATTACTGTTACAGTGATTTTAGAGAATGTGACGGCATATTTAAAGATCAAACCAAAATTGCGGTGGAGGAGTTCCAAAGATTCGTACGTATAAACGTTGACGGTGTAGTTGGTTATGAAACATGGAAGGCTATGTGTAGTAAGTTAACGTTTACCAAATCATTACCAAAAAATAAATTTTGTGTGGAATGTTTTTGTGAAGATTTTCAGGATGATTTTAAAGACGATTTTAAAGATATAGATGTTTTTGATCCAATTAAGGGAATTGACTCTATTGATTGTGAGAAATTAAAAAAATGTGTTAAAGATCATATCTTAATACCAGGACCAAATTATTTAGGTTTTGAAAAATGTATCGGTGGAGAGGTAAATGGAAAAAGTAGTTGGTCTTGTATGGTGTGTAAAGATACATTTAAATCGGGTTACATTGATAAACAACCTAAGATTATTAATGATCCAAACTATAAAAATACTCCCGCATATTTAGAATTTTTACGAAAATCGGAATTAGGTGATTGGTGTCTGTCTCACTGTGACGGTTTTGAACAATTAATGTAATGAAAAAAGTAATTATAACTGAGAAACAATTAATAGGTATAATAGAAGAGTCTTATTATGAAGAGTCATATTATGATTCTCAAAAATTATATAGTAAACAGTATATAGAGGAAATAACCAGAACTGCACCTTTTAATATTAAAAACATCGCAAGAGGATTAGAGGTTCTTGGGTGTACAGATAGTAATGGTAATACTATACAGTGTGTAAGAATTCCTGAAGTATTATTTGTTTACATCAGTGGTAGATATTAATTGAGTTGTTATTTTAGAACCATAACACTCTAATTTCTTATTCACCACATTCCATAAATCTTTTTTTCCTTCTGTCATATGACAGTTGTGTTTTTTACCAGTCCTAACACCGAACTCCACAATCATATCATTATGTCGATTACGGATAAAGTGTGGACACTCTTTACAGGATTTCTTCATTTTATTTTCCATACAAAGTAAACACATTTATCTGAACAATCCCAAGTATCTAAAAGTGTACCACCATCTAACACTGAAACGTGTTTAGATACTCTTATAATATATTTACCTTTAGGATCGATTTTAGATAATGTTTTTGCAGTCATCCTACGTTCTCCTTTTACGCCAGGGAATGAAATTCTCTCATAACTGAAACCTAAGTCAACTAAAGTATTTGTTATTTGACTCTCCCAATCTTTGTCAGTTCTTTTAGATGCCCTCCACCCATTATCGTACATAAGTTTATGTACTTTACCGTATTCGGAATTTGTAATTATGGTTACCGCCCTAACCATACAATCCCCATTACTTTTAATGTCGTTTTCTGTCTTTGGTTGTGTGTGTCTAAAAATCATAATTGTAAGTTTTATAATACAAAGATACGAAAAATTTTCCAAACCACAAAAAAAAGTTTTTACATTTGTGTAGAATTTTTTAAAAATTATTGATTTTTAAACTATTTTTTATGATAGTCTACATATTTATATGTAAAATATAGTTATGAAAATTAGAAAAAACGGAAAAGTTATAGAACTAACTGAAAATGAACTTAAAAAGATTATAGATAAATCCCCTAATAATGTAGAGGAGGGTATCATCTCAACATTTAAAGGGCTGGGTGGTATGTTAAAAGGTACTGGTTTTAGTTATACTAAGTACGCATACGAAATGAGTGGAAAACTTAAAGAACTTAATGAGAATTTAGAGGAGGCAGTCGTTGAACTTGAAAGAATTTTAGATAAATCCAACCAATCTAAAATGTCGAATATATCTTTTGATAGGTTGACTACACATATAACTGACGCATTAGATGCCTACAGAATGACTATTGGTACTAACGAAATAATCATTCAGGATTTAGAAAATTCTGTTTCTAATAATAGAAATCAAGGTAGGTCACAACAAAACCCTAATTCACAGTTTAATAATACCCCTTAATCTAAGATTTCATAATAAAAATATAAATCATTACCGTCAATCCCTACATAGAGTTGACGGTATTTTTTTTGTGAAAGAAATTCCTTCCTTTCTTTATCGTCTGTTTTGAATCTAACGATTTTACCATTAACACCTTTAACTTTATCCCATCTATAATTAGTATCAGAAGAGGATTTAATAATAGGGCCCTTAGTTTCTTTTACCTCTTCTCTTTTTTTAGGTGAAGAGTCTTTTGGTAAATTACTATCTACTTTTTTTCTCATATTAAGGCAAATATACAAATTTTTAATTTAAAAACCAATATTTATATATGAATATCTTAAATGAACTGATTATGAATGGTGAAAGTGTAAATAGAGTATTGTTGAATAAAATATTTATTATTTTAAAAAAAGACATAAGGTTTGAGGATGGTAAAATAGTTTTTAGTATTTACGATGACAGACAAGGTGAATTAACCATCCATAAAGGATCTGGAATAAATGTACTATTAAAAAATGGGGGATATGTAAACGATTATTTAATCAGTTATTTAACGTATCAATATGGACTTAATATGGAAGAGTGTGAGATATTATGGCGTGAAATATCTTTATACCTTAAAAAAGAAAATTATGTTTATAATTTAGGTCCAGTTCTCTATGAAGATTATATTGAGTATCAAGAGGATCCTTATCGTGTTGAAGGTTATGATGGTAAGAAATATAATATGAGGAATTTTGAAACCTTTAAAAAATTTGTAAATTACCACTCACACAGTTTTCATGATCCGTACAATGATGAAAGAGTAAATTATTTATCTATGATGGATGAAGAAGATTATAGAGGTGTCTATAATTATATAATGACTACAATAGAACAAAATTTATAATATGCCTACAAGTAGATTATTTAAATATATCTTAAATGAGAATTCGGAAGATAATGAAGATTTAGATTATACTAAGGACAATATTTTTCCTGAAAAATTTTATGAGAGGGTTTTTAAGTTTTTAGATAAAAACCCTGAAAGAATGTTTAAAACAATTGAGGACTTACAATTTGCCGGAAACTTTGACGGTGATTACGATCAATTTCAAAAAGAATATAATATTGCCTACAAATATTTGTCAGAATATGAAAATAGGACACCGTTTTACATAACATTTGAATACGACAAAAACACTTTATCTGAATTTTTTAAAGAGGATAGAGATTATGATATACAAAAAATGGTAGGTGATTATTTTGGTAATGACTATGACTATGGTAGTGATTATGATTGTGTGGATACAGATTCTTGGTTGATTGATAAAATTAATCAAGAAAATATGGAAACACTAAAAAGTAAATATTTACAGGATTTACAAGGAGAAGAGAGTGAAGAAGATTTTCAAGAATACATTATATCAGAGTATGGTTCAGAAATAGGTTGTTCCGCATCTGAGGCACAATACAGTGCAGATATCGAATACTTACATTCAGATTTTGAAGAAGGGGTAATGGAGTACCTATCCAACCTTAATGGAAAATTAGTTAGAGACGATAAAGGGGAGATTAAGTTTGTAGGTAGTTTAGAGATAGGTGAGTTAACAAACAGTGAATGGTTTCAAGATGTAGTAGAAGATGCACTATATAGTTATTATCCAGATTTAATTGATATATTTGCAGGTATAAAAGAAAAAGAACAGGATGGTTGGAGTGGACAATATAATTACTTTTTTCCTGACGACTTAATACAAATTAATACGGATAAACATTTTAGATATGGTGGGGCAGGTGACATTGATTGGGGATATTTCAATGAAATACTAACGGATAGATTAAATTATTGAGGTTAAAGTTATATTTATAATATATGAGAACAAAAGATAAGGTAAGTAATATTAGAAAAGTTAATCTTCTTATGGAAATGAGAGATAGATTATTAAACGAAACCCCTCCGTATCATCTTAATATGGATGAACCAGTTACCGCACCAAAGGCACAAAACGCATATTTAGAGGGTGACTCACCAAAATTGATAGGTAAAGAAGTTTGGTTTCACACAAATAGACACAATATTAAACACAATAAAAACGGTGCGTTTGGTGTTTATGGGAGAACTAAAAGGGGTAGAAAAAATTCTACACCTGGGATTATCGGTTATACCAATGATATACTATTAGGTGGTGATATAAACTTTGATATAAGTCTTGGGTACCATAACATTATGAGAACAACAAAAGACGCTGGAGAGATGTCTAAAAGAGAACAAGTAGTTGGTGTAGGTGGTGTTGTTCAAGATTTACCAGATGATCCAATTAACTTAAAAAATATGGCAGAAGAGATAAAATATAATCCATTTTTATCTGATTATTTCTACACTGCCGATGGTGAAAATAAAGTATTAGGGGCAGAATTTGTTTACGCAGAATACCGTCCAGATGGTAGTTATTCATTACACGCGATAAACCCATTATTAGAACCATTTAAAATGGGTGAATATAATCCTTTTTAATATGACAAAATTTCAGGAGAGAATAATAAATTTGTTAAATAAGGATTATAATAAAAATACATTAGGTCGTAATTTTAATTTCAATTCTTTTGGGGATATTATGTTAATCGCTAGAAATGATATTTATAATGATTTAATTAATCATTATGGTGTCGATGTAAATAGTCCAGAATATACTTTTATAGTGAGAAACTGGTGTAGACAAAATTATGGTGATGGTAAATATGCGATAGCAGGGGACACTATACGACTAATAAATATGCCCGATGATCCAAACCCTATTGAACCAGGTACAGTTGGTGTTGTTAAAGAAGTATCTTCCAATTCCGCGTTTAATGAAGATTATTTAACTGTAAATTGGGAAAATGGGAGAAGTTTAAAGTTGATTGTTGGTTTGGATAAGTTTGAAAGAATTAAAGATAGTGTAAAATGAAAAAACTAATTAAACATATATTAAAAGAAGAGGTTGACAATAAGGTTAAGAAATATCTAGATTATATTGTAAATTCTTTGTTAAAAGACGTTTATCTAAAGGAAAATTCAGGTGAAACTAGATTTGGTAGTGCAGGTGAACTTACGGATATGAATCTATTCGGAGATGAGATATATGATTTAGTAAATAATCCTTTAGAATTTAGAAAATTGGGTTGGGATTTTTTAGTAGATGAAGAAGATCCTAACGATATGGGGTATTTTTTTAGGACAAATAAACCTGATTATGATTATGACTATGATGAATTTTATTATGAGGTTATATATGATTGGTTACACGATTTAACTGACAAAGGGTTATTAATTTATCATGAGGATTCTGGTGAACACGGTGAATGGGTAGTACCAACAAAGGATTTAATAATTAAATCAAATTCAAATTTATCTTTTAATATACCATTATATTATGATATAAATAAACAAAGTTATTATATACCTGATATTGCAAGTACAAGTTTAAGAGTTCAAATAATGACTGATATAGATAAAGTGTACAGTATTAGTGATACATCTGAAATGGAATATGTTATAGATACTTTTTTAGAATTATTACCACAAAAATTAACTAATCTGGGTATTAATTTTTACATTAAAAATGATAGAATATTTAGTAAAGTTAGAAATAATATAAACGAAGGTATTGTCGAAGATTTTATTGAGTTTGGTAAAAGTGAATTGTCATTAGGTGACGATTTCAAAGTAAATTTAACAGACAATACTGATAGTGTTCAGACATTAGGTAATTATGATATTGACGGTAAAGTGATTACCGTAGTTAAAAAGAATAGGGCAATACCAGATATAATTAGATCCATCGCACACGAAATGGTACACCATAATCAAAATGTTAGAGGCGATCTGAGAGGAAGAGGAGACGAAGGTGAGGAGGGTTCTCCTTGGGAAGATGAGGCTAATTCGAGGGCAGGTAGATTAGTTAGAAGATTTGGGGATAAGAATCCTGAAATTTATGACTTATAGAATGTATTTCCTATAGAGATATCATTATCTTCACAAAATCCTACATTAACTTCTATATTTCCGTCAGAAAATTCTGAAGGTTTAATTATTGTTTCGTCATTAGGATACGCAGTGATAATATCTACAATAGTATCTTTATTGACAAATATCATATCGATAGGAAAATTAACATTTTTCATCCAGAAACCACTACCAACGTAATCGTAATACATACCACAGTTTTGACATAGATTATCTCTATACATTAAACCAGTGACTTTTTCTTCTTCCGTAGTAGGCATTTCACAATCAATATTAACTTTTTCACCATTATTATTTGTAATGAATATCTCACATTTAGTTTTAAATGGTATTTGAGTATCCTCCGATATAATATCTAATAATTTCATAATAATAAATAGTTGACATTTGAATAAATTAACACTATAATTAAACTATAAAAAAAAATTTATGCCAAAAAGTAAACACAGAAAAAATCAAAAAGAAAAATCTAAAATCCGAACTCAAAGGATAAAAAGTGAACAAAATAAATACCAGAAAGCGTTTCAAGAAGAATTTCTTAAGAAGATGCAATCTCTAAAAGATAGGGAATTAGGTATAGAGGAAGTACAAAAAACCGAAGGATAATCTTCGGTTTTATTTTTTACTGTGGTAAGATGAATGTTTATTAACTAAAATCACACTAGTTTTGTTGTTTTTATAATAAGTTATATGAGTAAATTTAACATAATCGTGAAAAATAATTTTAAACTTAATCTTCTTCCCTTTCTCATTAATTGTGATGTAGTATGTATCACCCTTTATTTTAATTTTATCTATATCATAAATTCTAAAAGATCCATTACAATCATGTATATCTAATTGTTTAGTGGTAAAATCAAAATAATAAAAGTAAGAACTGTTTCTTTCAGAGTGTATGGTGTCTTTTGACAATTTCTCTACTTTTCTAAAACTAGTTCTACCCTTATCTTCCTCTACTTCAGGAAAATGGGATACAATGACAAACCCATCATTATTAAGTATGTTAACACCATCACTTATATACCACCCATCTTTTTTTCCAATAGAACACTGAGATTGTGAGTTAAAAGATAACATCACTAATACAAATAACAAAATTAAATTTTTCATAACGGTTGTTTTATGTAACAAATGTACGAATAAATATTTAATCCACCAAACTTTTTAATGTTTTTTTTAATATTTATAATAAAAAGGTATGAAAATTAAGATTACTGAATCACAAGATACTCTTTAAAAAAACTAAATAACTACTTAAAATTACTATATCCAAATAGTTCTACATTGTCATATGATATGACTAAAGATGAAATTATCAATGGAATATACGAACAAATAATAATGATGGAAGAATGTATAGAAGAAATGTCAACAATGTTTGGTGTTGTACATTCAAGATACAAATCTAAATTAGGATTTGAATAATAATAATAAATAAGGTTTTAAAAATTAAAATTATGAATAACGAAGAAAAAGCAACAATGTACCACACACTTTTATTGAGACACGATAAACTTGATGGACAAATCGCAGACATTAAATCAGAGGCTGCAGGTGTAGAATTAAATGAAGAACAAAAGAATCAACTTAAACTGTTAGAATCTCAAAAACAAGTGTTAGTAACCCAAGCCTTGTCATTGATGGGTTCATAATGAATGCAAAAAGTAAAATAAGGAGAATTTTACTAGAATCTACCAAAGGTTTAATGGATAGGTTTGCTGAAGGCGTGATCAAATTTAAGTATAAAGAAATTTATCACCATAATTTAGAACGTAAAGGTAAAGAATCTGCAGATAACGAGTATCCGAAGTCATTTGAGGGGTATGTTGAACACCTTAAAGACTCATTTGGTGAACAAGACTCCTCGTTTGGTATTGAAATAAATCGTATTTTGAGTGCAGATAACCCTTTAATAGGGGGTATACCCTCTAAAGATGTCGCAGAAAATGTAATTAATTACATTCTAAACTATAATGAACCAAAAAAAAGGTTTAGAATACACATTGTTGAAGAAAATGATGTATATAGTTTCATAGATAAAGAAATATTCACTTGTGATGATGAATTTTTTGAGTTTGTATGGGATAAATTAATAGGTGACGGACGTACTCAGTGGAATGAGAACCTAAAAGATAAATTATGGGGTGAAATTGAGAGTGAAGTAGAGGAAAAAATGAATGATGAAGAGTGGCAAGAAGAAAATGGTGTCACTTTTGATGGTTTAGAAAGAGAAAAATCTTACTTTACGACATATTGGCACTACCCAATACAGTCTTTAGGGTGGGATAACGATCAATTATGTGAATTTTACAAAGATGTTATAGGTGAAGATAGATTATTTAAGGTAATTACAAATTATTATACTAAAAATAAGGATAAAATCTATTTAAATGATAAATTTTACTACGTTTTTACTAAAAATTTGTTCTATTAATCACTTTCTCAACCTTTTTATACGTCTTAGGGCGTTCATAGACTCTGTTGTAACCTTAAATCCCTTATCTAAGTTCTCCGTATAGGGTATAAACCTTAAATTTTTGATATTTCCCACCTTTTTTGGTGGGATTTTTTCTTTAAACCCCATAGAAATGGGGTAAATGTGATCCAAATGATGGTTTTTCCACCCTCTTTTATCAAAATTCTCTAAAATATGTAGTGGTTGTGACTCAGTAACCTCCCAAACCATCGCATAATACAGTTTTTTGTCTAAATCTTTGATGTTTTTGATTTTTTGTTTGATTTTAGGGTGATTTTTACATATTTTTCCAATTTTTTTCCTTATTTCATCAGTTAAATCTGTTTTTTTGACAATTTTTTTCTTATATTTGGTTGGATTTTTCATAAAAGACAGTATATTGGTATATTTATATAATAAATAGATAAAATGCGCATAATTATAACGGAAACTCAACTTAAAAGAGTATTACTTTATGAGACTAAACAAGTAGTCATAACGGATGAATACTTAGATAAAGCGAAAAGTACCGTATCAAAATTACAAACTAGAGGGTTCACTATTGATGCTGCTTGTGCAATGGCAGGTAATATTTGGGCAGAATCACAATTTGACGCATCAAGTGAGAGCCCCAATGGGGCACTTGGACTTTTACAGTGGTTAGGAGATAGAAAAAAGGGGTTGTTGTCTTTTGCTAAACATAAAGAATCTGAATGGTCTAGTGAAAAAATACAATTAGATTATACTAAGATAGAATTATTGGATGGTTATAAAATGACTAACGGTAAAGAAGTACCTAATTTACCGGCAGACATTAAATCATCTAATCAATATGAAGTAAATCAATTTAATAGTGCAATGGAAGCGGATACTATACCACAAAAAGCACAAAAATTCGCAAAATTAGTAGAAAGATGTGGAGATTGTAACGGTACGATAGATATAAGAAAAGAATCTGCAAAAAGAATTCATGATTATATTAATGGTACATACAAAAAAAGTGGTAATAAAACAACACCAACAGTAACTACTAAAAAAGAAGATAGTGGTTCACACTCTGTAGGTAGTACAGTTTACCCTAAAGAGTCTGAGGGGTATGCAAATGTAAGAAAAGACGCGAATAGAGATAGTGATAGAATTGCTAAAGTAATGTCACCAAATAAAATAGGTAAAATAACTAAAGTAAAAATTGACGGTGATGGAAATGAGTGGTATCAAGTTACTTTAGATAAAAAAGTAGACGGATTTACAACTGGTTGGGTAAGATCAGACGCAATTAAATAAATTTTTAAAAAGAAACTAATATTTATTATAAAAAAATAAAATGAAGTACATTATAACAGAAAATCAATATAGAATTTTATTAAAGGAAGATAGAGTTGCTTTTTTAAAGACTCAAAATGTTATTGATCCTAAATTATTGGATGGTTTAACTAAAGGTAATTTAGAGAAAAAAAGTAAGAGACCAGATGGTGGTATGGAACCTAACAAAATTAAAGTAGAGCCCATAGAAAATCATGAAGGTATTGATATCGCATACATTGTAACAAACAATAAAGGTAAACAATCTATAAAATTAACAGATGAAATATTTAATGACATTGTTGAGGCGGATCCATCTAGAAATAAACAATATGTACAATGGATGATTCAAGTTTTCCTAAGACATATTAGTGATGGTGATATTGAACAAGCGATTAGATTTTTAACAGAAGATTTACCAGAAGCAAATGAGTTCTTAACAATTTTCGATGATGTTAAGAATAAAAAAGTATTTAAGAGAAGTGCACCCAATAGACCAAATGCACCTCAGAATGTAACAGACATTAATCAATACACTTCATTGGCACAACTTTATTCTGTGGTTAGTCCATTTATTGGTGCCTCTGATGAAGAAAGTGAAGATGGTGAAAGTCCGTTATGGAAAAAATTAAAAAAGTATATTGATTTAGGTGAGGCTAAATTAGTGTATAGAGATGGTGATGTATTGATATACTCCCCTTTAACGATAGAGTCTAGTTGTGATCCTTTAGGTTCTTTAGCATCTTGGTGTACTAGAAGAGAAGGTAATACATATTTCGATTCTTATAGAAAAAATAATCCTAAACCCGATGGTACTAATTCAGACTACTATGTGATTATGCCTAAAAATCTATTTAATGGTGACGATGAAGGTGACACATACCCTTTACAATTCCACTTTGAGTCTAATCAATTACACGATAAAAATAACACCTCTATTGAGAGAAGTTCTAAACTTAGTGAGGTACTTAGTAGATTCTCAGGGATGAAAGAATTCTTTAAAAAGGAGTTGGGTAAATTAGTTGAGATGGATGTGGTTAAAGGTACTGGACTTATGGATAGTTCTTACATTAAATATTTAAATATGTTCGGTGGTAAGGCAGAAGAAGTTATTTCTGGTGAAGTATATCAGAAGGGTGTTGATAACATTAAAAAATTGGCATCACAACAAAAAGTTCCTTTACAACAAAACAAATACTTAAAGTGGTTGATGGAGAATACTGAGAATGTGGAAATATTAGATTATTTGGATCCTGATGTTACAGAATCTTTAGACTTTTCTAATATGACTTTAGGTAAATTACCTAATATGTCTAAATTCCATAAGGTGGATAGAATAACCGCAAATAATTGTAATTTAAATGTTTTACCATCTGTGGATATGTTACCTGATGGTGGTAGAATGATAAACGTACTTAGTTTTAATGACAACCAAATTACTAAGGCACCTTTAGATGGTTATGAAACATTAAAAGAATGTTTTATGATTACACTATTAAACAATCCTATAAAAGAAATTAATGTACCTGTATTGACAAAAATGATAGAGGATGAAACATTTATTCGTTTTGGTGTGAACACTGATGTGGTAAATAACTTATCACCTGATAACGCAAAAGAATTCCAAAGTTTAGTGGATGAAGTAGGTGGGACAATTACATTTAGATAAAAATTTTTTCAAAATTTGATATATTTATAATAAGAATAAAAATAATATAAAAACTTAAAAAAATGAGAAGAGAAAAAAAAGTGATTAGATTGACTGAATCAGAAATGATTAACTTAGTAGAAAGAATTGTTAATGAAGTAAAAAGAGAAAAAAGAGCGCAAGTTACTGAATCTTTAAGACAAAGAGAATCTAAAAGATTGTCAGAAAATAGAAATAGAAGAAGGTAATTTATTATATGAAAAAAATTCAAACCCTTAACGAAGAAATACAAAAAATGAGAAAATTAATGTCATTTAACATTAATGAAAATTCTCATGATTCACTATCTGAAGAAAATTTTAAAAAGAGTACTGAAGGGACTTACCTTATCAATGAACAATCTTACGAAGGTAATTGGGTAATTATTTGGTTGGAATCTAAAGGTAAAGGAAATGACTTACAAAGAAAGAATAACGATAATTCAGGATTTGCAAATAACATTATCGGTACTATATCTAACGATGTTTTAACATTAAATAAAGATGGTAATTTTATATTTGATACAAGATCTTACCCAAAAACTATAGAACAAATTGATGTGTTATTTGATAAGGGGTTAATATCAGTAAAAGAGGATATAGATAACAAAGAGGATATAGATAACAAAAATATTGTTAAAACTTTTACTAATAAACAAATAAGAATTGCTAAAAAAGACTTTGATAATAAAATGGATAAGTCAATTGATGCCGCAGATTGGAAAAAAGGGTATAGTGGTACTTTACTTATTAATCACGTAATGTACCCTAGTGCTAAAAATGTTGGGGAACATGAGGGTCCTGAAGGATACTTATATGGTGGATACTTATGGTATGGGAAAAATGAAAAGTTTAATTTTTCCCCAGTAAATGATGATGATGATACACCACCAAAGGATGATCCTAAACCTGGTACTAAAATTACTGTTGAAGATTTTAATGTTAATAATATTGGGAAAACTTACCTTAATAATATGGTAAAACCAAATTTAGTTGGAAAAAACTTAACTGATTTTAATTTACTTGCAGAACAATTTTCTAATTATATTAAAGCTGGTGGGTTAGAAAAATTAACAAACGTAACAATGCAAGGTAGTGCTGACGCAAGTCCCCCAAGTTGGTCGGGACCTGATGCGGAACCTATTGATCACGATTATGGTGATATTAAATATCAAAAATATCCAAAACCTGATGTTCTCGAAAAAATGAATTTATATTTAGCAGAATATAGAGCATTAAATTATTCAAACCTATTAATTGCTAAGATTAAAGAATTATGTGGCGAAACGATAACAATAAAACAATTACCACCTATTAGTTATTTGAGTCAACCAAACAAGGTAGGTAAACAATATCGATCAGTAATTTTAACCCCTAATGCACCAACAATTGAGATTCATGATACCACTCCAATTGATGGTTCTGAAATTGAAATTTCAGATAAAGAAAAAATAAAAACGGTATATACTGATACTATTGGCTCTGAGCCAATATCTATTACTATTACAATAGATGGTAAGAGCGTTACCGTAGGAAATAATACAGATGGATCAGTTAATGCTATCAAAACTAAAAACGGGTTTTATCTTAGTAAACGTTTTATTGAACAATTTAAGATTCCAGAAACCCCTGACAGTGTTATTGATGGAGTTACTTATACACCCGGAGGATCAATATCGTTTAATGATGAAAATGGAAATAAACAAACATTTAAAATGAGTAAAAAACCAATGGGAGTGAAACACAATGAAATTTATTGGAATCTGGAACAAGGAAAAGCTGAAATAAAACCATGGTTTAGTTCTGTAGAGTGTGGGCAGGATTCCTCTTTTTCTGAAGCAGAAGGGTCAGCGTTTACTGGCATCCCTTTTACGACTTACAAATCTGACGATGAGAAACAATATAAAGGTGAATGGTTTTTTAAAGTTGTAAATTCTTGGTTCGCATATAGTGGAATTGAATGTGTGGGATCAGACATTTACGGTAAACCAAAGAAGCCACCACGAACTGATTTTAGGAATATGAATAGTTATAAAAACATTCCCCCGAATTTAGAATCAATGTTTTAAAACATTTTATTGTAATCCTCTTTATATTGGACATCAAGTTTTTTACTTTTTAAATAATACATTCCAAAACTAGTTTCAAATACACCAACCGCATATATTTGGTAGGTAACTGTTCCGTTATAGTTTTCAGTCGCATTATACTTTACAGAAAAATATCCTTTTTTGATTGAGGTTTTATTACCAAGACTATCTTTTTGATCTCCAGATGACCAAGCCATTATTACATAATGACCTTTAGATTCTACAAAGTTATTTATAAGCATTTTTGATATCTCTTTGTTTGACATAATTTTATTTTTATCAAAAGTCATTTTAACATAAGTGATTATTTCACCATCATAACACCAAACAAACGTTTTTTCGTGATAAGTGTCTTTTGGATCTGGATAATACAAATAATACTCTTTATTAAAAAAATTATATCTTTCTAAAGGTCTTTCTAATACTTTATCCCCACAGGTTATGGTATTCTGAGTGTGTGTCACTAAAGTATATTTTTCAAGATATGTTGCATGTAGTTCTGCCGCTTTTTTACAATTTAGTGAAAGATACCTTTTATTGGAATTAAGTTTAGTTCTTTCTACGTTATGTAATTCAAACATATATTTAGATATTGAATCACAATTAATTTGAGACATTAAGTTTAATGAAGTTGTGATCATCAAAATTAAAATTAAGTTTTTCATAGTTATTACGTTTATATTAACAAATATACGACATTTTTTTTAATACACAAACTTTTTTACTGTTTTTTTTATATTTATATAAAAAATAATTTATTATGGGAAAAAATACGTTAACAGAAGAAATATATAGAATGAGAAAATTGATGGGACACGACTCAAATGAATATAGAGAAAATGTCACTTCGTTTGATAAACTTTTAGAAGAAAAAATGATAAAAAAATATCTTCTTAAAGAAGAGGATGGTGAAGATCCAAAATTTTCTGATTGGTCCAATGGTGGTAAAGTTAACTGGGAAAATGCAAAGTTAAAAAATATAATAGAATATATTAGTGAAGTTGATAAGTATTTTGGTGGTACTTATTTAAATAATCCATCATACACTACAATGATGGATTGGTTTGAGGAAAATGATAGTCTAAATGTGAGAAATTCATTAAAAGAATGGATGTTTGGTGACATTTATTATGGCATTAAAAAATCCGAAGATGTTAAACAAACTAAGAAAAATGCAGTTACACCTGATGAGTTTGATAAGAACCTACAAGTCGAATTGGCAACTATTTTAGATACCGCGTCTAAAATTGATTTAAATAAACTTAATATAACAGATTCAGAAGGTACGGTTGATAAAACATTAACTAACGATATAGAAACTTTAATATCGTCTAGAACATTAGAAAAATTAAATAAAGAATTAATATCATTAAATAAAGGTAATGTTTTCCTTAAAAAAGATATATTGGACCCATTAAAAACTAACCTTAATGTTTTAATAACATACGCTAAAAATACTAACCCTACGGATGATGACATAGATGCTATTACGGATGTTGTAGATGATTTATTATATTTTGATTTAGAGGATAAGGAAGAAATTGGTTTAGATATATCTGACGACGATGTTAAAATAGATGTCGATGCCGACAAAAGGATTGGGATTAAAAATAGTCTAATGAAAAAATTATCTGCCGAAATAAAGACTGTCGGTGAGGATACTTATAGTAAATTACTTAAAAGAATTATTAATATAAAAATTACTGATGAACCTAATGAACTTTCACAGTTTAAAGTTGAGGGTGGACAAAAAGGTATTCCTATTATGACAGAAGGGGATTCAGAAATGTTCCAATACCCACCAGTAAATACTCCTGAAGGGGAAAGAAATAATTTAGGTAATAACTTCTTCCCCGATGATGGTACATCTATGGGTGAGAACGCAATCGCAGGGATAAGAGAACAAGTGAGATTACTAAAAAAGTTTATAGATGATCAAGATTCAGAGGTTGAGGCACAAAGAACAGAAAATGGTTTAGATGAAGAATTTAAATTAGAAGTATCTGCAATTGGAATATTCGTATATTCCTCAACTAGTAAAGTAAGAACAACTTATAAAAGTAAAGATAAAAGTTTTAGTGAAGGTAATAACATAAAATTAGCAGAAGATAGAAGTAGTGCGATAGAAAACACAGTTAGAAATATTTTAAAACAGTTTGGCTTAGATGAATATAATATAATCTTAGCCTCTAGAATTGAAAAACCGAATACTGGACCGGGTTGGACAAAATTAGATGGTAAATATGCTGACGGTTTAGACGTACCTATAACTGCATATGGTACGATGTTTCAAGAAGCATATAAAAAAAATAATAAATTAACCCCTCAATTATTTTACGGTAATAGAGGTAATGATTGGGCGAAGAAAGCGTCAAAAATATTAGGTAGGGAAATACCACAACAAGAATTATCACAAGAATATAACGATATTTATGGATTATTTAGAATGAATTTGGCGGGAATTAGTGTTACCTTAAGAAAACCAACTATAGTTACTAAAGAAGAAGTTGGTGAGGATTACTTAGTTATTGCGGTACCAGGAATGGGATTAGAATTTGCGGCAAATGAAGAATTTAGTTTTAAGGATACTTGGGATAATTTTAAAAGAGGTGTAAAAAAATTAAAAAAGAAAATAAAGAAAAAATTTAAATTTAACCCACCACGTAGAAATTATAATAAAATTCCTATAACTACAGACAAACATGGATGCCCTAAATGGGATTAATAAATATATATTATGAAAATTAAAAAAAATAATGTTATAGTTACACTTACAGAAAGTGATATAACGTCAATTAAAAAATATCTTTTAAAAGAAGAAAAAATATCATTTAAGTTTTGTTTTAAGACATATCCTGAATGGTTAAGATCCGACAGTACGGAAGCGGGGATTGCGGGAACTAAAGCATCTAGTGATAATACTTTGTGGAAAAAAATAAAAACAGGTGTTACATTTTCAGTCACTAATTGTGAAGGGTTGAAAAACGATGAAATTAGCACTGGTATCCTATCAAAAATAACTGACTTTACTTTAAGAGAAAAGGCAGTAGAAAAAACTGTTGAATTTTGTAGATCTCACATAAACGGTGTTATTGAGGATATTAAATCTGGTGACGTTAAAAAAAGAAAGATTCACATTAAAAGTGACTTTACACCACCAAATGATGAATCAATCGATTCGTGGGTAACTAAACATGACTTCACAACAGAAATTGCAGATTTAGTACAGATTAATAAATGTCTTTACAATACACAGTTCTAATAAACAATGGTGGTTAATTAACCACCATTGTTGAAGACTCATCTACCATACCGTTAGGTAATAGTAAAATAGACACTCCGATTTTATTAATACCTTCTGTCAACATATTTTTCTTATGTTTTTCAGAAGTCAACCAACTATTGTAAATTCTATTAGTTACTTCAGATACATATTCTTTAGTCATCGGGAAAACACCAAATGATTTACTAAAATATACGTTTTCCGCAACAATACTATTACTTTGGATGTCTGAGTGGTAGATTTTATTTTTATCCAACATATTTGATGACCATTTATCTGCGTAGATAGATAAAGATTCATCCTTAGTAAGAACAATTAAACCTTTACTCACTCTAAAAGAGTTTATCATACCAATCAACACATTCTCCAAAGAATCGATATCCATTTGAGAAACTACTTTCTTATTATTTTCAATGGAATAAGAAACCATATCATTTTGAGAGTAACCCTTTACACTCAAAAGAAGACTAAATAAAATCACTAAATTTTTCATATCGTTATAGTTTTATAATACAAATATAAAAAGAAATATTTAATCTGCCAAATTTTTTATTCACTTTTTATAATAATTTCATCTTTTGGTTTGGAATAACTTATTTTGATGGTACCGTTTTCTTTAATTTTACCTCTTAAAATTTCTTCAGATATCGGATCTTCTACGTGTTTTTGTATCGATCTATTCAAAGGTCTGGCACCATAATCTTCACTATAACCATCTTCAATTAAGTAATCTCTAACAGTTTTATTGATGATTAAGTTATATCCAATCTCACTCACTCTCTTCTTTAGTTTTATTAATTCTAAATCTACAACTTTACCAATTTCTTCTTTGGTAAGTGTTTTAAATATAATCACATCATCTAATCTGTTAAGAAATTCTGGTGGAAATTGTTTCTTCAACTCATCAGTTAAAAGACTTTCTTTGATGGAATCTTCCCTATCAATTTTAGATTTAGTTCCAAAACCTACACCTGTCCCAAAATCTTGTAATTTTTTTACACCCACATTAGATGTCATAATTACCATACAATTTTTAAAGTTTACTTTTCTACCTGAACTATCTGTAAGTTGTCCATCATCTAATAACTGTAACAATGTATTATAAATTTCTTTATGTGCCTTCTCTATCTCATCAAATAGTACTATTGAGTATGGTCTCCTTCTTACTTTCTCAGTTAATTGTCCACCATCTTTATGTCCTACATATCCCGGAGGAGAACCAATAAGTCTAGATATTGAATGTTTTTCTTGAAATTCCGACATATCTAATCTAATTAATGAATCTTCATCACCAAAAAGATATTCCGCCAATCTTTTGGCTATATGTGTTTTACCCACTCCAGTTGGTCCTAAAAACATAAAGGTACCTATTGGTTTTTTTGGGTTACGAATACCTACTCTATTTCTTCTAATAGATTTGGCAATTTTTTCCAACGCAATCTCTTGACCAATAATAGACTTTTTTAATTCCTCTTCAATCTCCATCATTCTTTTACCCTGATCACCACCAATTCTTTTTAATGGGATACCAGTCATAGATGAAACTACTTCATTAACATCATCAATAGTTACTACAGTTCTTTCATTATTTAAGTTAGTAATCCATTTTTCTTTTTCAAACACAAGTTTTTCATTTACTTCTCTTTCCTCATCTCTTAATCTGGCAGCCTCTTCGTACTTTTGTTTTTTCACAACTTCACTTTTTCTGTTTTTTATCTCACCTATTTGTTCCTCTAACTTATTTATAGATACAGGTGGTTTGATAGACAGTTGACTTTTAGATCCTATTTCATCCATAATATCAATTGCCTTATCAGGAAACTCTCTATCAGTAATGTACCTATCTGCCATTTTAACACAATGAACAATAGTCTCTAATGGGTAAGTCACTTTATGGTAAGTTTCGTATGAAGACTTAATTTTATCCAATATTTGAATTGTTTCCTCTATCGTAGGTGGATCAATTAATACTTGTTGGAATCTTCTAGCCAATGCACCATCTTTTTCTATGTGTTCTCTATATTCATCTAATGTGGTTGCACCTATCAATTGTATATCACCTCTAGCCAATGCAGGTTTTAATACGTTAGCTGCATCCATAGAACCAGATGCGTTTCCCGCACCAACCATAGTATGTAACTCATCTATAAATAAAATAACATTATCAACCTCCATTAATTCATCAACTACACCTTTAATTCTTTCCTCAAATTGTCCTCTATATTTTGTACCAGCGACTAAAGATGTTAAATCTAACGATACCACTCTTTTATCTAATAAAGTTCTTGGGGCATCACCCTGTGCAATTTTTAATGCCAGCCCTTCAATGATTGTAGTTTTACCTACGCCAGGATCACCAATCAAAACAGGGTTATTTTTTTTCTTTCTCGCTAAAATCTGTGCGACTCTTTGTATTGCCACATCTCTACCAATAACAGGTTCAATTTTACCTTCAGACGCTCTTTTAGTCACATCTACAGAAAAATTATTTAATATAGGAGTTTCATTAGATTTAGTTTTAATTTTTGGTTTTGGTATTTTACTAAAATTGTCCTCATCATCTCCACTTATTGGCTCAATAGAGTTTTCGATTGAGGTTCTGTAACTTTTATAATTTATTTTCATTCCTTTTAATATATTAGTTATATCATTTTTTACTTTTAAAGTTGCCAATAAAATGTGTTCTGTATCGAGATAGTCATTATTTAATAAATCACATTCTTTTTCAGCACCCTTCAAAATATTCTCAGTTACAGGTTCCATTGGATATTCTTTTTTGTTTAGTAACATAGTATTGTAATCATCCCTATCTTTATGTAATTTCCTCTCAATACCTTTATGTAACTTATCAACATCCACACCCATATCTATTAACACTTTAACTGCGTTATTATTATAATCATTTATTAATGAAATGATTATGTGTTCAATCTTTACTTCATTATCCCCATAAAATTTAGCCTGTTTGATGGACATATTTAATATTTTATTTACCTTAGGCAAAATCTTTTTCATATACGATTTGTTTTTTATTATAAATATCCTTATCTTTGTATTCAAATTTAATAAATAAATTATGAAAAGTCAATATGATGTTATTTTGGGTGACACCAAAAATGTGTTAAAGGAGATGATTGAAACTGGTGAAAAGGTGGATATGATTTTTACTTCACCACCGTATTATTCTATGAGAAAGAACTATAGTGGTAATAATGATGGTGAGGTTGGTTCAATACACGTTGACGATTATGCGGATTGGTTTTTAGAATTTACAGATTTATTTCTTAAAGTTTTAAAACCTAACAGTAGTTTTTTCTTAAACATCAACGATAAAATCGATGGTGGGGTGATTCATCCAGTTTTAGATGAGTTAAAGTATAAAATGCATAAACAGGGTTGGTTTTTGGTTGCGAAACCTTATATATGGTTTAAAAAGAACGCAATCCCAACAAACTGTAAATATAGGGCAATAGATAGATATGAATATGTTTTTCATTTCTCCAACTCCAATAAACCTAAATTTAGGGCAGATAACTGTAGAACTGAACATTCGGAAGTAACTAAAAAAAGATTTTTAAAACCTGTTACTACGATTGGATCGAGGGATGGTGTCTATGACTCACAAATGAGGGTATTAAACGAAAAAGGTTCATTACCACATAATGTAGTAATTGCGGCTTCAGAAACAAATCCCAGTGTTTTACACCCAGCACCATTTTCTGTGGAGTTAGTGGATTGGTTTGTAAGAATTGGTAGTGACGAAGGTGATGTAATTATGGACCCATTTGCAGGTTCATCAACCACAGGTATTGCCGCACTAAAAAACAATAGAAAGTTTATTGGTGTGGATTTGATACCGTTTAATGTTGAGTTTGGGACTAAACGATTAAATCACTTTATAGAGACTGGTGACGAATATATCCCTAAAAATCTTTTAGAGGATAAGGGTATTGACTCCAATTATTATAAAATTAAAGGTAAACATATTAATAATCCGTAACAAAGTGCTACACTTTAAGAATACTTTTTATCTTTACTTATTTTAGTTTTTTTCTATATTAAGAATTGACAAAATAACATTATTTAATTATACTTATAAAATGACATCTAGCGCACCAAAATTTAGAAAGATAGTTTTACTTTTAAAAGATAATGAGGGTAAACCTTCAGATAGAGTTGAATATTTGGACTCTGCGATGATAATAACTGGTAATTATGTAATTATCACAGAAGAGAAAGAAGTTTCCATTGACGAACCTTCTACTATAGATGGTAGAATTTATCAAATGGAAAACATACATTCATATAAATTATATAAAGATTGAAATATGGTTTTAAATAAGTACGAAGAAAATGGATCAATAGAATGTTTATACGATTCATCGAATATTTTGGGTTCAAAATATATTATGACAGATAAAAAGTTAGCAATAATTTTTGGTTCAGGTAGACAATATGTTTATGAAGGTGTTAAATATGAAGATTATAAGAAATTTGAATCATCTGAAAGTCAAGGTAAAACCCTACATACCATTCTTAAAAAATACCCGTATACACAATCTAAAGATACATTAGATGTTTTACCTTTATTAGAACAAATTAATGAAATAAAGAATAATTTATAAGATGAATAGTTTAGATAAAAAATATATAGACTTACTTCAAGACATTTTAGATAATGGAGTAACAAAAGAAACAAGAAATGGTGAAACACTATCAGTATTCGGAAGACAAATCAGACATAAAATGAGTGATGGGTTTCCATTACTTACAACAAAGAAAATGGCTTGGAAGACTATGGTGACCGAGTTGTTATGGTTTTTAAGAGGTGATACAAACATCAAGTTCCTTGTGGATAATAATTGTCATATTTGGGATGGTGATGCTTATAAGAACTACTTACATAAAGTTATACGTGACAAAGACATTGTACAATACTTAAAATCATATTCAAAAGATACAAAAGGAGTCCCTACTATTGAACTCTATTCAAAAGATGAGTTTATTGAGCGAATTAAAAATGATGATGAGTTTGCAAAGAAGTGGGGAGAGTTAGGTAAAATTTACGGACATGGTTGGCGTAATTGGAATGGTAAATCGGATAATGAACTTTATGAAGATTATTTGAAAAAAGTTAAATAGTGTTAGTGTTTTTCCATTTATTACCATATTTATATATAGTAAACAATTGAAACTACATGGACTACAAAAAAATACACAACAAGATAATTGACAGAGCAAAAAATAGGGAATTAGAAGGATATGTTGAAAAACATCACATTATACCTAAATGTATGAACGGAACTAATGAACCGGATAATTTAGTAAAATTGACTGCAAGAGAGCATTTTTTAATTCATTGGTTATTACACGAAATGTATCCAGATAATACTGATTTGAAATATGCTTTTTGGTCAATGTGTCGTAATTCAAATAATCAACAAAGATACAAACCATCTTCTAGAATATACGAATATGCTAAACATAAAATGTTAGAAATATGGGTTAAATTTAAACCATCTGAGAAACAGATAAGGTCAATTAAAGAAAATTTAACTGGAACTAAATGGTATCATAAACCTGATGGTAGAAATTTACGAGCATTTCCAAATGACCCTAAAATCATTGAAGAAGGTTGGTTACAAGGTAGGTTTGGTGGGAAATCAATATCTGATAAGGCAAATAAGGATAAAGAAAAAAAATATAATGGGAAAAAAATACCATCCACATCAAATAAAAAGTGTTCAATTGATGGGGTTGAGTTTGAATCTGCAAAATCAGCGTCAGATTATCTTAATATAAATGAGTATTCTCTTAGATGGATATTACAGGGTAGAGGTAGTTCGCAAAAGCACAAAGAAAAATATAAAAATTGGTTTTACATAAATTAAAAGTATGAAATATACACACGAAGATGGAACTCTTTTTACAAAAGAAGAGTTTCTACAAAAATTAAAAACAGATAGTGAGTTCAACGATGAATTTGGTAACAAAGGAATTGACCAAATATCTGAATTGATTGAACAGTTAAAAGATAATCCTGATTCTAGACGTATGGTTGTGAGTGCATGGTCAGTACACGATTTACCAAATCAAGTACTTCCACCTTGTCATTACGGATTTCAAGTTTATACAAGAGAGTTGAGTTGGGAGGAAAGATATGAATATATGTATAACACAAATGTTAGAGCAGATGATGGACTTAGACCACCACTAACTCCTGAAATGTTAGAAGAGTATAACATCCCTAAACGAGCAATCTCTTTAATGTGGAATCAACGTTCATGTGATGTCCCACTCGGGATTCCAATGAACATTGCATCATATGGACTTCTTTTAACGATGATTGCAGATGAAGTTAATATGATACCTGAGGAACTAATTGGTAATTTAGGAGATTGTCACATTTATTTAAACCAAATGGATGGTGTTAAAGAACAAATTAATAGAAAACCATTTGAATTACCTACAGTATATGTTAGAGACGGAATCCACTGTTCATCTGTAAATGACGTTATTTTGGAAAACTATCAATCACATCCTAAGATTTATTTTCCACTCTCTAATTAATTTTGAACCCCCAATTAATGCAGATTTAAATAATTAAAATATGATAGGAGAAGCGAAAATAGTACATTTAAAGAGTAACGCACAAAAATTAGAGACGTGGATTGCAATGATTAATGGTGAGATTGTCGGTCACATTTATATGGAGAGAGAAGATGGGTTAAAAATAAAATTCTTAGACGCTTGGGTACATGAGGATCATAGACGTAAAGGTATTTTTAGAATGTTATGGGAGGCTAGATGGAATTATGTGGTAGATAAATATAGTGGGTGGTTAGCGTACGCATGGTGTAAACCAGCATCTTTACCTTTATTATTAGAAAAAGGTTTTGATGCAGGTGAAATGTGTACATATGTAGAAAAGAAGATAGATTGATGTCGTTTATAAAATATGTACTTCTTTGGGTATCCCAAAATTTATCAATTCCTTTTTGGACTGTGGGACATATTCATCTTATGACAACAATATATGAGGATATAATCGAATTAACTATGTCTTTAGGGATGAATATAATTGTAGGTGTTGGATTTTACATTGGTTGGTTAGATTATAAAAATGAAATAAAAAATAAAAAATAAAAAATAAAAAAAATGGAAAAAGTTATATTAAAAGAAACAGTTGTTAGTGGAGACACTAAAAATAATAAAAAGTATAGTAGAAATAGAAAACCTAAAAACAAAGTAGAAAATGGTGGGGATAATAAACTTGTAAAAGATGATTATTTTCGTGTCAAAGGAATAAAAATGATAGGTTCGTATAAAATAGGGTTTAATTACTTTATTTATTTACAAAAAAAACCTAATTTTGTTCATAGATTTTTCACTAAGTTATTATTAGGTTGGGTTTGGAAAGATGCAAAATAAAAAAACAGATTAAAAAAATAAATAAGAACGGGCGTTCAAAATAACAAATAAAATAAAAAAATAAAAATTATGGAAACAATTTCATTCGCTTTGGGTGTGGCTTCTGTCTTAGTTGTGCTTTTGGGTACAGTTACAGTATGGGTTACGCTTAGGGTTAAAAAATTAATTAAAGAAAATTTACATTTAGAAAATGTAATTAACAATTTAGAACAAGTAATAAGTCGTAGATTTGAGAATATGGAACACCATTATTCTGATGAAATAAAAGATACACGCGACACTATAAATGTTAGAACTGATGGTGTATATATTAGAATAAAAGAAGAAACAGAAAATATTCGTAGACATATGGAATTTTTAGATGAAAAAATTAGTAGAACTAATGATGATTGTCTTAGATACACTGACTCTAGAATAGATAAACTAGTTAATAACCCAAAATTTTGTCTTAATAAAGATAAAGAATTATTGACTGACTAATAAATAAGATAACGCCCGTTTCTTATTTTAATTGATATTTATCCGTAAGACTATATTTATATAAAAAAGTTTATGGAGATAAAAAAAATTACAGAACAAGAAGTTAATGATATCATTCAAAAAGAGAAAATTGATTTATCTTCTTTCGAAGTTAGAAGTACGTTAAACCCTAAAATTTTTGATGGTGATCAACACATGCATGAAGAAGTGAGAAGTAGACTTCTTATGATTGCGGATGATTTTTTTGAGACATTAAACGTAGAATGGGTAGATATTGATGATATCATATTGACAGGTAGTTTAGCCAACTATAACTGGTCAAAATTTTCAGACGTAGATTTACACATTTTAGTTGACTTTGGGGATGTTGATGATAATGAAGAATTAGTAAAAGAATACTTCAACTCAAAGAAAAATTTATGGAATGATAAACACGATATAACTATAAAAGGTTATGACGTAGAGATATATATGCAAGATATAGAAGAACCTCACGTTTCTAGTGGGGTTTATTCTATTTTATGGGATGGGTGGGTAGTTAAACCAGATTCATCAAAAAAAGATATCGATTCTAAGAAGGTAGAACAAAAGGTTAACAGTATTATAGACTCAATAGATGAAATATATTATATGTATAAATCAGGTGAATATGATAAAACTATCAGAAAAATAACCAACCTTAAAGATAAAATTAAAAAAATGAGACAAACTGGGTTAGAAAGAGAAGGTGAGTACTCATTTGAGAATATCTCATTTAAAGTGTTAAGGAGAACAACGTATTTAGATAAATTAAGTGATATAGAAACTAAGGCATATGACAAATCTTTAACGCTAGACGAATCATTATTAAGAATTAAAAATTTATAAAAATCTAATTTTGTTTTTTTATTAAAACTGCAATATTTATTTAATAAACATAATTATGGCTTCAACTTATTTAACAGGTACTTTTACAGTAATTCATACCACTGGTAATACTAATTTTAATAATTACATTTACAGTGGAGTCTACTTTAATACAAACGGTACATATACAATAAACGGATCTTCAATAACAGGTGTTGCAGGTCAAACGATTGACTTATTAATTCAACAGAGCGGCACTACATTAAATAATGGGTTCGCATTATTAGGTAATCCTCAACCTATAGGATTATTTCAAACAGGATTAATAACATCAACTGGTGGAACAGAACAATATAGGTTTGTCGACATTAAAACTGGATTACCAACTAACGGATAAAAATAAAAAAAAACAAAAAATGAGAAATATAATAAATCCTAAAACATTAAAAGGTCAAGACAAAGTAAACAGAATGTTAGACCTTATGGGTAAAATGAATACACTTAATGAGAGTAAATCATTATCAGAATTGGAGTTAATAAAAAAAGGTCCAAACGGTGTTGTTTACGGTATTGTTAGAGAAAATCACGATTACTTCATAAAAACATCAAATAAACCTTACGGTAAGTTTTTATCTGAGGATTTCCAATACGTTGGTGGTTTACAAAATAAAGGCACTGAAAAATATCATTCTTACGCAGAAGCGTTAAAACATTTAAATATTAAATTTGATATGTTAAATGAATCATATGGTGTTGAGAATAATAATAATATTTTTGAGTCTGACGGTAAAGCCATCGCAGGTGGTGCAGGATTTGGGTTTGTATTAGAAAAAGAAGAGGAAATCATTTTAGATGACGATATTAAAGAACAAAAAAAGGTACTTAAAGTAGACGCACCTGCATCGGCAACTCCTGCGCCACCAACAACACCGGAGACACCTGTTGAAGATGATGTTGAAGATGACGAATTTGGGGTTTCTGATGATACAGAAGGTTTAGGTGATGTTGAAGACACAGAAGATACAGAAGACACAGAAGATACAGAAGACACAGAAGATACAGAAGATACTGATACTACTGGTGATGAAGGTACTGAAGATTTAGGTGATGATGAAATCACAAAAAAAATACAAAAATTAACAGGTAAAATTGGTCAGATGTTGAGAGACTCTGAGGATGTTGATCCTAAATTAGAAAAATACGTTATTAACTCAATCATTTCGGCTTTACACTTAGACGAAATGGATGAAGGTGATAAAGAGGATATAATTTCAAAATTCGAAGGTGAAGATGAAGAAGATTCATTTGGTGACACTGAGGGTGATGATTTTGACACTGAAGAAGATACTGAAACACCTGAAACACCTGAAGAAAGTGGAGAAGAGGATATTGAAGCACCTGAAGAAGGTGGTGATGTATTACCTGAAAGTAGAAGAGTTGTATTTTCTAAGAAACAACTTTTAGAAACTTTTTTTAATAAAAGTACAAAAAACTCAATTAAAAAAGTTTTAAAAGAAAGAAAAGAAATTTGTGAAGATTGTGGTGGTTATAAAGGTGGTAATATGGTTGAGGGTATGATGTGTGAATGTTCGTCAATGTACGAAGACAAAAATCAAATCGTATACGAAATTGAATTAGATGGATTTAGTGATGGTAGAAAAAAGATAGATGTTGCAAAACCTTATGGTAAAATAACTGCAGATGACTTTAGTAAACTAAGAGGTATGAAAAGAAAAAGACATATCGATGAAGATGAAATGGGAGTTATGGATGCATTACAAACAAGACAAGGATATTTATCCGCAACAAGAGACTTAGACAGAGACTTTGACGGTATACCTAATAGATTAGATTTAGATAATAATAGTGATGGGGAATTAGATTTTTCTATGGATAATAGAAATTCTTCTAATGACGATTTTATTGAATTGGACATAGATTTTTTAAGATCTAATGCACCTGTTAAGGAACCGGGAATTAAAACACCTACAACTAGACCAGGAACTGGTACAGATTGGGACAAAATAAAGAGACCAAAGGCTGATCCAAAACCTAAGGCGGATGTTGATCAAGAAAGAATCAGACCATCATACAGAAGAAGAGGAATGTTTAGATAATGAATTTAGTCTATATTAATAAAATTGGTCAGAACTGGAAGGGGAATTACGTTTACGAGTTCCTATTTTCTGATGTTTTAGAAGATATAGATGGTGACGGTTGGGATTCTTATCCTTCATTGGGTAATCCTGAACCACCAGAAGATAGTATCATTAAGAAAAGTGGTTCTTTATTTACTACATTAAAATTAGATTTGGTTAAAGATTCAGAATCTTTCGCAATGTGGGATGCAGTTGACGGTATAGTCGCTTTGGCTTGGGAAAATATGGAGGGGTATGATGATTATCCTGAAAAAAGATTGTTCTTTACATTTGGGGAACCCTTATCTTCGGTAGAGAATAAACTATATGAAAAGGATATGGTTTTAAAATATGATAAAGAAATGGTAAATAGTTAAGATTATGGGTGACAAAATTAGAATTTATGAATCCGAAATAAAAAGGGCAACTAGACGTAAATTAATGGAACGTTATATCGATACTGTTGATGAGGCTGAGGAAATGACTGTTTATAATCAAGACGAGTTTGATGCATCTTTCGATAAATTAGATAAAGGTACTTACGGTGTTAAAGGCAAAGAAGGTGAAATACGTTCAGTTACTGTTAACGAAGATGAAGAATCAGAAAAAAAGAAAGATGATACTATTCGCACCAAAAAATCTCATAGAAGGAAAAATGTGTCAGTTAATCCTAAAATGAAAAAAAAAGATTTAGTAGAGTACATTAATTCTAAAAGTAGTGTTAATGAGACTCCCGATAATCAAGGTGAAAGACAATACTTTGTTATAAGAGAAATGCCTGCAGCAGATAAAGTAAAAATATTTAAATATTTAGAATCCCTTAGAAATAGTGGTTTGATAAATATGTATGGGGCTTCTCCATTATTAAATTGGACTGAGGATGATTTACAAAGATGGTTATATGGGTTGAAAAAGGACCCAGATTCTTTAAGAGATGAAATAGAAGGGAATGATGATTACGATGAGGATGACGAAGATTATGTGAATAGTGATGTCACCCTATTAGAAGAACAATTAAAAGAAATTGAGTATCTTTTGGAACATAAACAAGAAATTAGAGACATTTTGGTAAGGGCTGCTATGACAAGAATTGAAAATAGTGGTGGTGGAGACTTTGAACTCAGTAAAGTACAAAGAGTATTCGAAAAAATGGCTAGTGAGTCTTTCAAAATGTGGGTAAGTACTGTATACGGTTAAAAAATAAATTAGATATGAGAAGAAAAAATATTATTAACGAAGTAACTAATAGAGTTATAAAAGAAAAATATAGACTTAAAAAATTGATTGAGGCTATTGAATACGATCCTGAACACCCAGAAAGGATGAATCCAGATTTAGAGGGTAGACTTAGAAGTGGTGAACATTTATTCGGTAAGAGTAAATCTATACCTGTGGGTTCTGAGGCTCAGAATTATTCTGAAAAATTGGCAGGAAAAAGGTTTAAAGAAATAGTTAACAAAGTTAAAAGATATCACGGTGTTAGAAATATAACACCTAACATGATGCAAACGATGTTCCAAATAATGGGAGAGATTAGTCAAATTGAGACTAGACATAAAGAGGCATTAGAACAATTGGCAGTTGATATAGTATCAGAGGAGTTTGATATCCCTGATCAAATGTTAGAGGCAACTTTAACACCTCCAGGTTCTGAATTAAGTATTGAATCTGATGAAGAGGAAGAGGAAGATGAGGATGGTGGATTTGAGGTACCTAAAAAACCTAAAAGTGCTCAACGTATGGAAGAGTTAGAAATGGAGGTTGATAAAAGGAGAGTCATTAACGCACTTATGCAAGGTGCCGCTAAAAAGGGACACTACATTTTCCATATGGTTGCGGATGAGTTAGATGCTTTAGACCCTAGATTAATGGGACTATATGGTAAACTTATGTCATTAGCAGATTTCCAATATTGGATTATACCTGACAGTGTTATGGGTGGACAAGTAGGTGGAGTTGAAAAAATTGAATGGAGAAAGGCAGAAAAACCTGAAGACAAAGATGAAGAAAATGATATGGAAAGAATCGATGTTGAAGAAGGTGATGATATTCCAGTTGTAGTTGCTAAGGCTTGGATTTTCCCATTATTAGTACACGAATTAATTAAAGGTACATTAGAATTATCTGCAATTAACTGGGCTGACGATCATTTAGATTTTGAAGAACAAAAAGAAGTTATTGAAAAGGCAGATACACCAGAAGGTGAGATATGGGGAATGAGATTAGGTCCTGGTATGTGGGAGAAATTTTTAGAGTGTATCGATTCTGAAAACTATGATATTAAACAATGGTTATTTAGAGAATTAACTAAGTTACCCGCAACACAATTTCACGAATTTATGAAAGAAATATTAAGTGGAAGTCAGAGATGTAAAGAGGTTGTAGATACATTAAAAGATTTACATAAGGGTGATAGTAGTGATAGTATAGAAGATATGTTTAACGACACAGGATACGATGATATGGGTGATATATTAGACAATTTAGGTGAAGAACCCAAAGAAGATGATATGGAGATTAAGAATGATGAAGTTGACTATTCTAAAATGTCTAAGAATGAGTTGATGAAATTAATCGATGATGCATTGGATAACGGAGACTTCAAAACAGTGGAGGAACTTCACAAATACGTTTAATCTATAACATTATAAAAATTAAGATCCCATCAAAAGTGGGATTTTTTTATTTATTACCAATATTTATTAATAAATAATAGTGATGATAAATCAAAGGGTACAAAACGCAATAAATAAAATCACTGAAAAAAAATACGGTGATCTTGAAGAATATATTGAGGTAATTGAATATATTAAAGAGTTATTACAATTAAGTTATACTGAGGTAATTGAGGGTGTGTTTACTTACATAATGAATCAAGGTCAAAACCCTATTGATGAAGTTGATATAGAATTGGAGTATTATGTGGATAATGAAGATGCGTTCTCAATCCTAACAAATATTGGTTGGTTCGACAAATATCTTAAAGATAATAAGGCTTTCTATTCGGATTTTGGAGATATAATTAAATCGGGTGATAGGATTTATATGTTTTGTGGTGATTGGAAGGATTTAAGTGATTTATTTATATCTAGTGACAAAAATTTAGTTGAGGATATATTGGATTCTGATTGGTCAGAAATATTCGGTGATTTCGATATTAGTTTTAAAAATGATGTAACTGAAGTATTAAGTGATGAGGCAATAAACCATATAAAAGAACACATCAAAGAAAATAATTTCATTGGTAATGAGATAAATACGTTAGATGATGAGTACGGAGATGTTTTAACTGAGGAATTATTAGAAGATAAAAACACACTTTTTAATTTGATAGACGAAGAACAAATGTTTGATGACTTAAAAATTGAATTAAAAAATATGTATAGATGGTCTTATAATAGTGCCTCTGAGGGTGAACTGTTTAATAGTATAAAAGAAACAATAACATCGTTTTTAGGTTCAGATGGTGAGTGGGATGAGATTAAAAAAGGTGAAAAAGTGGGTCATATATTAAAATTTGATGTCACTGATATATTTTACACATATTTAAAACTGTATGTTGAGTCCACAGGTAAATTTCCTGGTGATAACGCAAACTATTTTTTAGAAGTTTTAGATGAGGTTTTGATTGAACAAGGTAATGAATTGACTGGACCGTATATTGATAATTTTTATCCTGACAGTAGAAAGGTTGAAGAGGATATGACTGATCATGTAATTTCTAATATATAATGAAAGTAATAATTAATAATAGACAACATTTACTTTTGGTTGAGGATAACCAAAGGTGGGATAGATTTATAGAATATTTTAAAAATAATACTATTAATAAAAATACTGAAGAATGGTTAAATGATTTTTTTAGTACGTTTGGTTTAGATAAAGAAATTCTATTAAATAATGAAACATTTTATAATATATTTTTAGATTTTTTTAGAGAAAATGTTAATTACCATAGTAATAAACTTATGGAATATGGGGAAAAGATTACAGAAATATTTGATTTAATTAGTGAAAAAGAATCTAAACGAATTTTAAGTAGTAAAAGTAATCCATTAGAAAAAATAAAACAGTTAATAAAATTAGAGATTAAGTTCCCTTGGAAATACGACATCAATAAAGGTTTTACATCTATTATTGATAATTTGGTATATGATGCAGTAGAATACGCAGTTAAAAATTATAACCCCATTGATGCAATAACACAATTATCTATTATAAAAGATAATGTGTGGAACGAGAGGAGGGAGATTCTGGTACCATTAGTTAAGGACTTTGCCACTAAAAATGGTATTACTTTAATACCAAAACACGCAGGTATTACATTCCAAAAAGGTGATGAATCAAGAATTAGAGATTTAATAAATTATATTAAAGATGTGACAATCTCACCTAAAAAAACTAAAAGAGGTTTTTTAAATCATATAGGACAAACTGAAAGTGGTGGACAACTTTCTACTTTTTGGAGTGCAGCCAATCAATCTGGTATCATACAAAAAGTAGGTGGTGGTAATAATGTAACATATGAATTAGGTCCGAACTATAAAGATTGGGAAGAAGGTAAAGTAGTAGCGTTTTAAATTAAAAATATATGGATAGAGGAGAACAACTAAAAATATTCGCACGTTGTTTAGGAGAACCAATTTATGCAATCGAAACTTTTTTAAAGACATTCGATTTAACTCAAGAAGGTATGGTACCTTTTAAATTGTTTCATAAACAAAAAGAAATTATAAAATCTTACGAAAAATATAATCGTAATTTAGTAACCAAACCTAGGCAGGCAGGTGTATCGACTACCACCGCAGCCTTTATTGCGGTTAAAACTGCGTTTGGTGATCCAGATAGTCCACATAAAGTATTGATATTAGCCAACAAACAAACGTTGGCACAAGAGTTCTTAAAAAAAATAAAGGAATTTCTCGATCAAATACCTTATTGGGTGTGGGGATTAGATGAGGGTACTGATTATTTAGAAATTAATTCTAAAGGACATATAAAATTAAAATCTAACGGTTGTGAAATTAGGGCGTTAGCGACATCAAAAGATGCTTTAAGAGGTTTTACTCCAACATTCCTAGTTATGGATGAGGCAGCCTTTATCGATAATGGTGCGGATGTGTTTGCCGCAGCAATAGCGTCTTTAGGTACAGGTGGTAAGATTGCACTGATATCGACACCAAATGGTATGGATCCACTATATTATAAAACTTATGATGGTGCAAAAAATAAAGAAAACAACTTCAATGTAGTTGAAATGAAGTGGTATCAGGATGTTAGATACAACAGAGGATTATTTTGGGTTAGGGGTGAAAATGAAAAGATAGAATGTAAAACTTTAACTAGGACTAAATTGAGGTGGGAATATTTAGATAATATATATGAAACCGATGAATCTACCATAGAAGATTATGAAGTTATGATAAAGGAGGGATGGAAACCTTTATCCCCTTGGTACGAAGAGATGTCAGCGGATATGGGTGATCCAAAAAAGATTGCACAAGAACTCGATGTATCATTTATTGGTTCAGGGGGTAACGTTATAGATGATGAATTTATTTCATATCATGAGGAAAATTTTGTTAAAGACCCTGAATTCTCCGCAGAATTAGAAAAGGCTATGTGGATATGGAAGAAACCTGAGGTAGGTCATAAATATATTATGGGTGTAGACGTTAGTAGGGGTGACGGTAAAGATAGTTCCACAATAGTTATTTTAGATTTTGATAATTTAGAACAAGTTGCGGAATTTAAATATAAACTACCTCCAGATATGTTGGCAGAAGTGGTTTTTAAATATGGTAATATGTATAGTGCCTATACGATAGTAGATATCACAGGTGGAATGGGTGTTGCAACAGTTTTAAAACTGTTAGAGATGGAATATAACTTCTTACACTACGATGACCCTAAAAGTAGAAAATTGTCTGAAAAATACGCTAAAACTAAATATACAGAGGGTGATAAAGTTCCTGGATTTAGTGTAGGTAATACCAGACTACAATTAGTTTCTGAATTTGAGGAACATATTAGAGAAAATAAAACAATAATACGATCACATCGTTTAATTTCTGAGTTGAGGACTTTTGTTTATAAAAATGGTAGACCCGATCATATGGAGGGTTATCATGATGACATAATAATGGCATACGCTATGTGTATCTTTATAGTACAAACATCATTCAAAAAATTAGAGATGGTTGAAAAACAAACTAAGGCTATGTTAGAGAGTTGGGTAAACGTTAATAGTAAAACAGTTACCCCATTATTGGATGATCAGAAATATGTAAATCCATTCTATACTAACACACCAACTTATCACCCTAAACAAGGGAATGATAGTAATAACGACAATGGTGACTACAATTGGTTGTTTGGTATAAGATAGTATTTAGTTTTTTTCGATATTTATTATAATAGTAATAAAGTATAAAGATAAAAATGGCTAAAAAAACGATATTTCAACAGTTAAATGATTTATTCGGTCCTGAAGTAAAAAGGGCAGAAAATAAATCTAGATATTCTATTAATGATAAGGAACTCCTTAAAACTAAATCTAAGGAAGATTTTGAATTCGAAAAACTTAAAAGACAACAAGATTCCTATTTGTCAAATATGTGGCAAAAAGTTGATAATGAAATATATCAACACTCCATATATTATGAAACAACAAGGTTAGCATCTTATGCGGATTTTGAGGGTATGGAATTTTTCCCAGAAATTGCAGCAGCATTAGATATTATGATGGAGGAGTCAACAACTTTAAATTCGGAAAATAAAGTTTTAAATATTTTTTCTGAGAGTAGAAGAGTTAGAAGGATATTAGAAGATTTATTTTTCAATAGATTAGATATTCATACCTCATTACCAATGTGGACAAGAAACACTTGTAAATACGGTGATAATTTTTTATTCTTAAATATCGATAGTGATGAAGGTATAACAGGTGTTAAACAACTACCTAACATTGAAATTAGTAGAAAGGAAAATGAGGGGTTTGGTGATAGTTCTAATGTTTCAGATACAGATAAATTTAACCCAGTTACGTTTATTTGGGGTCAGAGAGACATAGAATTTAACGCTTGGCAAATTGCCCATTTTAGATTATTAGGTGATGATAGAAGATTACCTTATGGGACATCTATGTTAGAAAAGGCAAGAAGGATATGGAAACAATTATTATTATCTGAGGATGCGATGTTAATATATAGAGTAACTAGGGCACCCGAAAGAAGGATATTCAAAATATATGTAGGTAATATTGACGAAAAGGATGTACCTGCCTATGTTAATAAAATTGCAGATAACTTTAAAAGGAGTCCAGTAATCGATCAAAAAACAGGACAGATAGACACTAGATACAATCAAATGGCACAAGATCAAGATTACTTTATCCCTGTTAGAGATCCAAACGCACCGAGTCCAATAGATACATTGGCGGGGGCAACAAACCTATCTGAGATTGCGGATATACAATATCTTCAAAAAAAATTATTTACTGCACTTAGAGTACCTAAACCTTTCTTAGGTTTTGAGGAGGCGAATGGTGATGGTAAAAATTTAGCACTACAGGATATTAGATTTGCTAGAACTATCAATAGAATACAACAGTCAATTATACAAGAACTTAATAAAATTGCGATTGTACATTTATATATTTTAGGTTTAGAGGATGAATTAGAAAATTTCACACTTTCACTTAATAACCCATCTACACAGGCTGAGATGTTGAAGGTTGAACAAACTCAATTAAAAGTAACATTGTATAAGGATTCTGTAGCGGACGCAGGTAATGGGTTTGGTGCAATGTCTATGACTAGAGCCAAAAAAGAAATATTGGGTATGTCTGAAGAAGAGATAAGAAATGACTTAGAACAACAAAGATTAGAAAAAGCGGCAGCGGCAGAAATGGAACAAACCGCAGAGGTTATTAAGAAAACAGGATTATTTGACAGAGTCGATAAACTATATGGTGACTTTGACGCATTATTATCAGGTGCAGGTGAAGCCGAAGCAGGTGCAGGTGGTGACGCAGGTGCGGCAGGTGGAGATATGGGTGCAGGTGGAGATATGGGTGCTGCAGCAGAACCAGCGGCAGAACCAGCGGCAGAACCAGCAACCACAGAATCTTTTAGAAAAGATGGTACTTTATTGACTGAGGAAAAAAGAAGAATATATGAAGAAAAAACTAAAAGATATCAAGGAATTTATTTAAGGAGACTTACTGAAAGTTTAAAGAATAATGAACACGTTTATAATTTAGACTCTGTTGAGAAGGATACTGATATATTAAATTCTAAGATCAGTGAAATGACTAAAGAAATAGATAAATTAACTAAATAAGTTTTTTTATAAAAGTTTTATATTTATTATATAAACTAACACATGAAAAATTTTGGTAATATAAAGGACACTTTTAAACAATTGATAATTGAGTCCATCATTAGTAAAGATGATAAGGGTAAAAAATTGTTTAATAAGTTTCTAAAAACTGTCGGTGAAAACAAAACATTAAAAGAACAGTATTTAATATATAGTAATTTACAAAACAGAAAGTTTGATGACTATTCTGAGGCTAAGGATTATATTAAAGAAAATATAGGTTTATTAAAATCATTAAATAAAAACCATATTGATAGTGGTAATGAATATTTTTCTAAATTACTTAAAGGAGTAACTTTAGTTAAAGAAAATCAATCGTTCTATAACGATATCGATTTTTTAATGAAAACCGAAAAAAATGCAACAAACATAGATAAAATACAAGAGTCTATTAATAACATTACTAAACGAATGTTAGAAAAAGATGGGGAAGAAACTGTAGTAACTGAATCAATAGGTTTACCACCTAGTATGTTTGCCAATATTTTAGTTTCTAAATTCAACTCAAAATATTCTGAAATAAACGAAACAGAAAGAGAAATTATAAAAACAGTTTTAAATGGTAATAAGGATGAAAAGAAATCTTTATTTGAATCTGTGAAAAGGGAATGTATTGACAATATAGATAAAAAATTAAATGAATCATCAGATGTCGAAATAAAAGATAAGTTATTAAAAGTAAAAGATAAATTATTAAATACTAACTTTGAATACGAAAATTTCAACTCACAGATAGGTAAAATTTACAACTTAAAAGAATCGATAGATTAAAAATGAACCCCTCCGAAAGAGGGGTTTTTTATTTATGGAATTTGACTAATCACTATTTTAATAGTATAATTATAAAAACTTTAAAATAACAAAAAATGAAAAATTTTATGAATGAAATTAGGAAAAGAAATCAAATTAGATTTATTAGGAAACTATAAAACAAAAATCGGCACCGTTAATAATAAAGAATCAAAAAGTTTATATTTAAACTTATGTGCGTGGGGGGAGTTAAAAGAAGATTATGAGAATTTTAACTACGAATTTTTCTTAAGTAATGTAAGAAAAAAAATAAAACAAAAAATTAATGATACAATCAACAAAGAATTATTTTACGAAAATAAATATATAGTTGATTTAGATATGAGAACTTCAGGATTAAATATAAATAAAAGAAGTTTTATGTCTTGTGAGATAACATTATATCAAAAAAAATATTTACCCATTAATAAAATTAATATAGTAGAAAACACTAAAAAAATTATCTACGATGTGGTAAATGAATGTCTAGAAAATAATTCAGTTTTTACTTTCCATAAATCTAAAAAGTAATTTTTTAACACAGTGGTATATTTATAATAAAAGTATAACACTGTTATGGAAATTATAAAAAAAAACGAAATAGATAAAAAAGGTATTCTAGTCGAATATGACGCAGGATACATTTCCCCAAAAGATAATAGACATTTCGTTAATGAGATGTCAAACTTAACCAAAGGTCAACCTATTATAGAAGAACCTTTGGTTGTTTATGCCGTATTACAAAAGTATGGTGTAGAAAATAGGAATGGTAGAGTTTACCCTGAGGCAATCTTAAGGAGAGAGTCTGAGAACTATTTAAAACTAATCAAAGAGAAAAGGGCATTAGGTGAGGCAGATCACCCAGAATCATCTATAGTTGCAGTAAGTAGAATTTCCCATAACATCGTAGACTTATGGTGGGAAGGTAATGTACTTATGGGTAAGTTAGAAATTATAATGTCACCAGGATTTGTTAATCAAGGTATTATTTCTTGTGAAGGTGATAGAGTTGCCAATTACATTAGAAAAGGTTTAAAGATTGGTGTATCATCTAGAGGTGTAGGTTCTTTAGAAAAAGAGGGTGGTAAAAATATCGTACAAGATGACTTCGAATTAATTTGTTGGGATATAGTTACATCCCCATCGACTCCTGGTTCTTGGATTTATAGTAAGGAACCTTCAGTAGAACAACAAATGTCTGAATCTAAAATTAAAAATGAAGATAAACTTTTAAAAGACTCTTTAAATAATTTTTTACTAGATTAATAAAAAAATAACACTTTTTAAAAGTATTGTATATTTATTAAGAAATGCAAAATATTTTGCGTTATTTAATAATAAATAAAAAAAGAAAAAAAAAGAAAAAATGGCTGAAAAAAAGAAATCAATCATCGAAGAGGCTTTACTAGAAGCAAAGTCTTTAGAGGATGCCTTAAAAGCCAACACGAAAGAAATACTTGCGGCACATATGTCGAAAGAAATTGAAAACATTGTTGAGACATCTTTAAAAAATAAAGATGTAAAGAAAAAAAACCCAATCTCAGAAGAAGATGATGAGATTAGTGTTAACGATGTAGAAACTAAAGGATCCGATGATGAAGAAGAAGACGTTAAGTTAGACCTTGACGATGAAGAAAACGATGATGATGACGAACTACAATTTGATAGTGAGGAATCTGATGATGAACCTAATGATGAACCAAAAATTGATTTGGACTTAGACACTGACCTAGACTTAGATGCTGGAGAGGGAGATGATGACGATGATGATGATGACGATGAGGTAGGTTTAGGTTTTGAATTACCTATGGGTGCAGATGATGACGAAGAAATTTTAGACTTAACAGGCGCTTCTGATGAAGAGGTTGTTACAGTATTTAAAAAACTTTCTGACAATGACGAAGTAGAGGTAGTTAAAGATCAAGGTGGAATTCATCTTAAAGATAACGGTACGGGTGCAGAGTATTACATTAAGGAATCTATGGAAGAAGAATGGGATTCTATGAAAGAAGGTGAACAATGTTCTGAATGTGGTTCAGGTGCATTGTACGAAGATGAAGAAGGTAAGTACTGTTCTGAATGTGGTTCAGGTATGTACGAAGACGAAGATCGAATCGAATACGAAATTGAATTAGACGAACCTTCAAGTGAGAAAGACGGATTTGAAATAAACAATTGGGACGATGCGTCTAGATGGCTTAGAGATACGCCAGAAGGAAGACACGCAGGAAGTAGACCAATTGAAGATTTTGAAGAAGGTGCTTACATTGAAGAGGATAAATTACAAAGACATTCAAGAACTAACGGTAAACAAAGATATCACGGTGCTAGATTAGCAACGAGAGAATCTTTAACAACTCGTAACCCTATTGTAAATAGAGAACCGAAAACAAACACAGTTTCCGAATCCAAAATAATGAGAGAATACAGAGAGTTAAAATCTAAAAACGAAGAGTATAAGAAAGCACTCAATGTATTCAAAGAAAAACTAAACGAAGTTGCGTTGTTTAACACTAACTTGGCTTATGTTAATAGACTATTTACTGAGCATTCAACTACTAAGAAAGAAAAAATGGAAATTCTTAAGAGATTTGATAACGCTGAGTCAATTAGAGAATCTAAAAACATCTACAAAACTATTAAAACGGAATTAGATTCTAAATCCCCTATTAATGAATCTGTAGGAACTAAAGTTAATAAAACAATACAATCTTCAAAGTCAACTAATTTGAATGAGTCTACTGCTTATGTAGATCCACAAATTACGGCAATTAAAGATTTAATGAGAAGAATCTCATAAAAATAATAAAATAACAAAATTAAAATAAAAATTTAAAAAAATGGGACATTTGTTAAACTCAGGTGAAGTCGGAAATATCGGACTTGAACACCTAAAACAAATTAGATCTAAAACAATTTCTAAATGGAACCAATTAGGTTTCTTAGAAGGTTTAAAAGGTCACGTAAAAGAGAACATCGCTCAATTATATGAAAATCAAGCGTCTGCTTTGTTGAATGAATCAACTTCTGCAGACTCATCAGGTTCTTTCGAAACTGTAGTTTTTCCAATTGTGAGAAGAGTATTCTCTAAATTATTGGCTAACGATATCGTATCAGTACAAGCCATGAACATGCCAATCGGTAAATTATTCTTCTTTGTACCTAAAACATCTGATGGAGCGTTTCCATTGAATGGTTCTAACGACGGTGTTAATGGAGCATTACCTGAATGTGTAATTGGTGGATGTGCTGCAGAAGCAGTAACAACATACTACGCAAAAAGTCTTTATGATTTATATTATAACGATGGTTTGTATGATGCATCTAAAGGTAAGGCTACTATCAACGTTGAAACTGGTAACACTTCTAATGGTAATACCGTTAGAATCCTTTCAGGATTAACATATGACACTGCGTATTCTGCTGGTTCACAAAAAGCTTTGGCTGGTGATGGTTCAGTTAGATACCTTAAATTAGGTGTACAAGGATTTCAAGATGCAGGTGCAGGTAGATTAACAGGACCGGACGGAAATGAAATGGATACTGAAACATTTTTAGCATCACTTAAAGTTGTTGTTAGAGGTGGAGACATTAAAGATCCAAGCAATAATCTTATTGTTGCAAACGGTGGTGAAGTACCTTTTAGACTTATCGCTCAAAAATATGGTAAAGGTATCGTTAATTATAGTAGTATCTGTTCTGCGACTGATGGGACTTTAGTATTAGAAGTAGATTTAACACACCCAACTTGTACATCTTGTGCAGAAGCAACACTTGATGGTTACATCGGTGCAAATTCTGGTTTAACTAGAAGTACTAATGCTACTTATTCAGCAATTACGTTTGACGTAAGTTGGATGCAATATGCATCTTTAGAATACTCTACAGAAATGGGTGAGGTTTCTTTTGAATTGGATGAGGTAGTTGTATCAGTAACTGAAAGAAAACTAAGAGCAACTTGGTCACCTGAATTAGCACAAGACGTTAGTGCATTCCATAACATCGATGCGGAGGCTGAACTTACGGCTCTTTTATCTGAGCAGGTTGCTGCTGAGATCGATAGAGAGATCTTAAGAGACTTAAGAAGAGGTGCTGCATGGCAATTGAGATGGGACTATAACGGATGGAAAAGAGCAAACTCTGGTGGAGGTTTCAACGCATACACTCAAAAAGAGTGGAACCAAACGTTGATTACTAAAGTCAATCAAGTTTCAGCACAAATTCACAAATCAACTTTGAGAGGTGGCGCTAACTTCGTAGTAGTATCTTCTGAGATATCAGCAATTTTTGATGACTTAGAATACTTCCACGTATCTAACGCTTCTCCAGAGCAAGATCAGTACAATATGGGTATTGAGAAAATCGGTTCATTAGGTGGAAGATATACTGTATATCGTGATCCTTACGCACCAGCGAACTCAATCATCATTGGACACAAAGGTAAGTCATTGTTAGATACTGGATACATTTACGCTCCGTATGTACCATTACAATTGACTCCAACATTACAAAACCCATTCAACTTCGCACCAACGAAGGGGATTATGACTAGATACGCTAAGAAAATGGTTAATAACCGTTTCTATGGTGTAGTAACAGTTGACGGTGTTGTAACGTTCAATATTGACGAATTGAGATAATCAATTAAATATAACAACAATAAAAAGGGTAGAGTTTTCTACCCTTTTTTGTTTTATAGAATATTTATTATTATATTTGTAACTATGAGAATAAAGAAAAAATATGTTTTACTGGAATCGTTATTAATTGACACTAGTAGTGAATTTTCTAATAGTGAAAAAAGAATATTAAGATTAATACATAAAAAATATAATGAAGAAAGAGAAAAATATAATTTTAGTGTCTACGAGGTTGCGGCATGGTTAATTGAAGACTTTGAGTTATCATATGGAGTGGCATTTGAATTATCTAAATCTTATTTTTTGGAGGGTAGTAGATTATTTAGTGAATATGAACCATTAAGAAAAAAATGGCCGATTGCTGAGATATTTTTTAGTAAGATTGGTGAATTTACTAATGAATTTGTCAAATCATTCCCTAATGATACATATGGTAGTGTAGAAGTTAAAATAAAAGGTGATGAAGGGTTTAATGATGTAAGAGATGTTAGAATATGGGGAGGGTATAACTCACTAGCACTTTACTTAAATTTTCCATTTTATAGAATATATGACGGAATTAGAAGTACCTATCTTGGTGGTGAAAGTTCTGACGCTAGACTTATAAGAGTAGATATTGGTTTTAAACTATTAGATAATGATGGTAATACTGTCGACGCATCTCCTCGATGGAGAACTGAAGAATATGAAGATGGTAGTATTAATTTAAATGAATTCTTAGTTTCTGTAAATTATAGGATTGGTTCGGGTGATAGTCGAGTGTCTAAAATTTTAATGGAATTAAAAGTTCCGTTCCCACAACCTTTAACTAAACAGTCAGTTATAGATATTTTTAAAAAAATAACAGAAGACACTATTCAAAAAATTCAATCCACTACCTTTAAACTACCCGCAGGTATAGAACCCATAGTTGTTAGTGCAGGTAGTCAACTTGATTAACTACATTAAATTTCATCGTATTAGTATATGTTTTAACCAATAGATTAGAAGTTAATTTAATATCAATATAATATTCATTTGGTATCATCCAAGAAGTATCCAATACGAAGTAATTTTTAAGATAAGTTCTATTAACATCCATCCAATCAATTACATTAACTTCAGTGTTACCTTCTCTTATCCACAACCTATATTGTAATCCATCGATAACAGATGTTTGGTTAATAGTATAAGGTTCACGAACATTTACAAATACTTTTCTATAATCACCTCTTTTAATCTTTTCATCTCTTCTAATACCTGATAAATTAATACCGTATTCTATTGGTAAGGATTCGTCATCACCAAAACGATAATACTCAGTATCATCTTTAATTTCAAATTGTAATGTTACACTTGGACGATTAATACCATTAATTACTATACTCGACCAAGTATCTGTGAATATTGTACAATCTGATGTTGTTATTGGTACGAATAATTCTACATAATAAACACCCTTTGTCTGTCTTGTCACATTATTTGATGTAAAGGAGGAAAATATGGTACCACTACCATTTTTAACAACTACAGATGGTTTAGAATCTAAGTTTGTTGGTTCTCCACCTAAATTGGTATAGAAATATAATCTATTTAATTTACCTCTATAAAAATTCTGTCTATCATCTCTAATAGGACTATTAAATACGGTTTCAACAAATGGTTCGTAATATGTTTGAGTGTGCCTAGTGAAGAACCCCACATATCTCGCAGGTCTTACCTCCATCATTTCTAAAGTCTCCTCAAAGGCAATTCCATAACCGTTGTTTGTAGTACCAGTACCACCAGTTATTAAAAGATTAACTTCATCGGTAATATCCATTTCAATATTTTCACTACCCTGATCAAAGTGTTGATATGTTACAGTTATTGCTGAAGGTGATCCTGAATATACACCAGGTTGTGTCCAAAGAGTTGCACCGCTAGAATATAACCAGTTACTAGATGACTCAATAAATGTAATATTATCATTAGGTTGTATACCTTCATATTGTTGGTAATCGTACCCACAACCCTCGTCCCAAAATGTATTAATTTTAAATAATAATAAATTGAAAGAAGAAGTCCTTACTTTTTTATCTAACGCCTCTTGACCTTGTAAATCCCTATCAAAAAAGGAACTATTAGTCATTCTAAGTGTATGTGTTACTTTAGATAAATCACCTAACTCACCACTATTATATTTATTTTTTAAGTCCTGTACGTCAAAATAAAATAAATGTCTCGTATAATCTGGTTGAGTCTCTTTACCACCATAATATAATTCAGCAATAGGGTTTTTACCTGTATTTACTAATGTATTGTAAATAATAGTATTATCTTTATCGATGTATGTTCTAAATACCATTTTTGTTTTTTAAATAAATATCTTAATTACTATTAATATTCTTATTTAGAATTTTATTTAAATCAAAACTTAATACATCAGTGGTTATAGTACTAGGATCCGCACTTAATCCATGATATGGGTGAACGTGTAGTTGGACGTATTTTTTAACTAATTCTAAAAAATTTAATAAAACATCACCATACACTAAAGGATGTGCCTCATTATTTATTTTTAGTTGTTCATCATCCGTTATCAATTCTTTAGGATTCGCCAATTCAAAGGTATGTTCTCCGTCATGACTAATTAAATTAATTTTACTTGCGACAATATTAACTACACTACTTTTCTCACTTTTATTTTTAACAACTTTTAATTCCTTAATTTTTTTCTTAACCTCAACTGGAACCGCATCAAACATCGCAATACCATCATTACCTTTATATATTTTAATTAAATCAAATGCCTTTGTTTTTATTTTCCATTTTGTACCTTTATTTGCGTCAATAAATACTTTTGCAGCAGATAGGGATTGATCTCTAGATGTTGATCCTAAAAAACCATTCTCATTTTCAAAAGAAGTTTTTAAACTACCTGTATTGGCATCGGTTATTGTTATAAATAATTCTGTTCTGTTAATATCATTCTCACTATATCTACTTTGTGGTAAGTCTCCCGATAATACAATATTAGAGTTAGTTATGGTGTCCATAGTGACAGTTATTAGTGTATCAGGAGAAGGTGTAATATAAGTAACAACTTCTTTTTCT
>Ga0208975_1000007_pt1 | contig 154688 bp, 201 predicted proteins | sample GreLakmeER78MSRF_FD_187700 | JGI IMG/M metagenome (GOLD analysis project Ga0208975, IMG submission 187700) | Freshwater lentic microbial communities from great Laurentian Lakes, MI, USA - Great Lakes metaG ER78MSRF (SPAdes) | ecosystem: Environmental > Aquatic > Freshwater > Lake | place...
CTGTTGACCTTGATGATAGAAGCCCTGTTGATTGGGATCCATGCCCGCATCAATCATTCTGCGTTTGTCTGGGTCGTTCAGTGCTTCATAGGCCGTGGAGATTTCTTTGAATTTGGCCTGATCACCACCTCGATCGGGATGATGTTTCATAGCCATTGCTCGATAGGCTTTTTTGATTTCGGCGTCTGTGGCGCCTCTTTTTAATCCTAGGGTAGAGTAATAATCCATGTTTACAGTATACAATAAAAATAGGACTACGTCAAGTAGTCCTAAGTATTTACTACAGATTTACTGAGCGGAGATTATTTTTTTACTGGTACTTCGGTGCCTTCGTGCTTTTTATGCACTTTGACTTCTTTGCAGTTCTGTTTCGGTTTGTTAGTCTTTGGATCCATTACAGGCTTGCCATCTTTGCCCTGTTGATTCACACAGACTTTTTTAGTTTCTGGTTTTTTATCTTCAGCACTATATACAGGCATGGCCATGGTAAGTGCGAGACCTAGTGCTAGAATAATATTTTTCATATGTGTTCCTTATAGTTCTGGTTGATCAGGTTGCATGGGCATGGGTTTGCCTGTGCTGCTTAACGCTGTGTTTGGCTTAGGTGCGCTTCCAAAGCTGCTTCCGCCAAAGCCTGCTGACGGGGAGTTAAACGGTCCTGTTCCAGCTGTTGCACTGCTAGCAAAGCCTGTTGCAACTGGTGTTGCTGGAACAGGGTTAACTGCTGGACTTGGGGTAGTGTTGAGTCCTCCATTGTTTGCTCCATTAAGTTTTTCTTGTGTGCGTCCAAATGCCGCGATGCCTAGTACTGCTCCCATGGCTATATGAAATAGTCCAGCACCTTGCAGTGTCAATGGATTCCATTGTGTAATAGGTGTACTTGTAATAGTTTGTAGTAGGCTCCAAAGAATTGGAAATATCACCATGTCAAATAGGCATATGCCCATATACATCCAGCCCATCATCGGACGCCATTTTGAATTCATCCAATCTTCTTTCTTCTTTTCAGCCGCACTCATTTTTTCATATTCTTCTTGGGTTGCCATGTTATTCGCTCCTACTGTAATTATTGCTTTTTGGCCAACATAGCCTGGATCTTTTCTTGTACAGCCTTAGCCCAAAACGGCTGTGGAAAATTCCAACCTATAAATGCTCCAACTGCTATCCATAATAGTATATCTAACATAGTTCGCTCCTTGATGTATTATTTAACTGATTCGAAGATTTTCTTCTGATCTCGGTACCATTCCTGCCATGCATCTGTTTTAGTCTTGCATTCATGATATTTACCGTAATTTCGGACCACAATTTCAAGAGTTCGACTAAGTTGTTTTGTTTCTGCAGGCGTTTTCTCCAGTTCAGGACAGGGTATATTAAGTTCCGCTGGTACGCTTGGAAATTTAATAGTCACTGGCACAGTGGTTGAGCAGCCGGCCAACAGCAGCACAAACAGCAGTAGATATTTCATTTGACTTCTTCCTTACTAGGATCAGATGCTGCTTTATTGAGTATGTCGACGGCTGCGGGATCTATCTCACATTTAGCGTCAATTATTTTTTCCACTTCTTTGATTCTGTCAATGTATTCTATTTCTTTTTGTTTAATTACCTTTGTTTTGTATACAATTTTCTCTTGAATAACTGTATTGACTTTCTGACTTTTTTCTTCTGCGATCTTTACTTTTGCTTCTAATTCTCTAACACGTTCGCGCCACAGTATTTCCGTACCATAGCTGCCGAACATATATACCCCTATCATCAACACGCCTACACCGATTAATTCTGACGGTAGCTTGTACTGCGACATCAAAGGAATCCACGCTACCAATTTGCTGGCCACGTAAAGTCCTGCCCCTAGTATCATCAGTGCATAAGTTACCCAAACAAAAAAACTATCTGGAATCAATCCCAGCATCCACCCCAACTGACTCATTTATCAGTCTCCAAAGATATGCAGTGCGTGTTCGTAGTGTTTGATGCGATCTTCGAGACCGATAGTACCACCGTTGATGCGTTTGGTCAGCGTCAGTATATCACCTGCATCGGCCCACTTGTTGAGATTGTTCTGTTCCCAAAAGAAACAAGCACTCTGCACAGCACCCTCAAATGTCTGTAGATACTCTGAAGCTTCTTCTACTGGAATATCTAGACTGGCTGCGAAAAATGTATAGTTGTCTTTACCTGTGAGCTGTATCAATCCTCGACCACAGTAGCGCCATCCATCGCCTGATGCTTCATCTCCATTGCCCATTCTATTGGCATAGACTCTGTTGGCTATGCGTTCTGGTTTGTTTGCATAAGCAGCTGCGGTAGCATCATCAGGAAAGTATTTAGGAAATACCTTGCGCAGACTGGCGGCCTTGTAATTGAGGTTCTCTTTGAGAAAAACAAATCCACCGCTTTCATGAGCGCACTGTGCCAGAAAGGCAGCCACACGCTGTGGTGTATTGATTTCATATTCTGGAAGTATGCTTGAAATAGCCTCATACCATTGTGATACATAAGGATTCCGTGGAATCATTTCCTTTAATTGTTCTTTGGTAAAATTAAATGTAAAGCTCATTGTTATGTCCTTTTAAGTAGCATAGACCTTGCGCCGTTATTGAAAACAAAGTTTTCACCGATTTTATTTATGTGGTAGTCCCCTAATACTTTAGTAAGCCAAAACATTTCACTGCTAGCTGCCTCGTCCACAGTATAGCCATCTTCTATGCCTTCTAATATGGATTCTGTGGCACCGTCTTTGATGATCTGTAGTTTTACTGTTCTGTCAAAGGGTTTGTGTATGGTTATGATGTCACCGTCCAGCGTGAGATCATCCATGAGAGTTTTTGTGAAAAAGCCACGCACACTTTCTGTGCGCATGCGATCCATCAGTCCTTGATATGCAGAAGAATTGTCAGGAATCTTTTTCTTGAGATTTTCTTCAGTGGCTTCGTGTACTTGGCTTTCTTTATAATATTTAAATTTTAGATCATCTAGGCCTGTGAGCTTTTTTACACCGTAGGCGAGTTCTTTGATCTGCTCAGACAATTTAGCTGTGCGAGCTATTTCAACAAACACAGAGTATTCTCCACGGTTGTCTTCTCCGCTGCTGACATCTGCGTCTAACACAAAAGCATATCCCTTTTCGATAAATTCCATTAGATCCTTGGCCGGTGAACGATCGTTGACCTTGAAACTGATCACACATACGTCTTGATCCTCGCCCATCTTGGATCTAAAAGAATCTACCTCGAAGGTTGGATGGACCATCTCTTTGAGATCGTAGGCTCTGAGACCTTCGTTAAGCTGCTGGTGCTGGTTGTGCATTTGCCATTTCCTGTGCTTGTTGTTCTGCAGGATCAATCTGTGCATTAACTCCTGATGCACTGACTATGTCCTCTATCTTGTTCTTGTCTAGTTCTGTGTAGCCTCGATTGATATCGTTCATCAGTTTCTTAGGCATGGTTATTTTAATCATCCAAACGGGTTCTTGATCGATCTTGCCTTTGCGTGTGCCAGGGCGGATGTCATCGGGGGTCTTGATCTTACGTACTTTTGATATCGCGGTTTCAGCTATCTGTACCTTGCAGCCGTATTCTAACAGTCTTTTTCCGCCTGCAGGCTCCGGCAGGTCTTTTTCGGGCCACATAAATGTACATTCCACGAAATATCTGGATTCTTTAGGACCAGATACCAGTTCTCCGTCCAGCCAGTTGTCGTAGACATAGACATCTAGTTCATCGATCACACGTTCGAAGTCTTTGAGTAAATTCAAGCTGTTATTAGAACCGTAAACCTGTTCTATGTTAGCTATAACGTCTTTAATATCTGCCATAGTATCTCCCTTTGTATTTATCGCCAAAAATCAAACATAACACTTTACTTTTCCCACCATTGGTTAAATACACTTGTGTTCGGCTACGGACACTACGGTTAGAGGTCCGTGCCTAACATTTACAGGAGGGCTAACCTTATATGAAGCGAAAAAGAGCGCAAGTACAGCAAAAACCGCAGTATGATTCACGTTTTCCCAACAACGTTATAAATATTGATCAGAGATTGAACGAGAAACGCAAACGAGTTCAAATATATCCCAAGAATCTTAGCCAAGAAACTTACCTACTCAAACTAAACGATCCCAACAAAATGATTATATTCGCTATCGGTCCAGCCGGTACGGGTAAAACCATGCTGGGTGTTCAGTGGGCAGTGGATCAATTAAAATACGGATCAGCTGATAAGATCATCATAACGCGGCCTGCTGTGAGTGTTGATGAGCAACACGGTTTCTTGCCCGGGGATCTAAATGAAAAAATGGAACCTTGGACCAAGCCTATTTTTGATGTGTTCACGGAAAATTTCAACGCCAGAGAGATAGAAAACTTTGTGAAAGAGGGGGTGATAGAAACCAGTCCTTTGGCCTACATGCGTGGAAGAACTTTCAAAAACGCAGTGATTGTCGCAGACGAAATGCAGAATGCCACACCTAGCCAGATGAAGATGCTGCTAACGAGGCTGGGGCAAGGATCTAAGATGGTGGTAACAGGAGATCTACAACAGGCAGATCGTCCCAGCACCAACGGGCTGTTGGAGTTTTTACATCTCTACAACAACTTCCAAGGTCATCGATATGTAGATCTTGTAGAGTTTGATATAGAAGATGTAGAGCGACATGAAGCAGTCAAAGAGATATTGTCTATTTACGGCGATACTTAAACTTATATAAGGAGATACAAGGGGTCTAAGGACCCCTTAGTCGTTTACAGCATTGCCTTCAGAGTCAACTTCCAGCCAGGTATAGTCTCCCAGCCATTTTACACGGCAGATATAGTCATAGTGTTGAGGAGCACCAGTGCACCACTCATCGGGGCCCTGATGAACTAATATTGTTCCCCCATGACGAGTATCATGTGCCAACCAATATATCTGGCCATGATAGGTCTGGAATTGATACTTGGCGGCATGAACCCAATCAGTGATTTCTAATCTACGCTTGATACTTGCAGCCTGCGTCTGTAACACAGTCACCAACTGCATGATACGATTGTATTCCTGTTGACCGTGCATGCGGGCCACATTGACCATCACGTCTTTCTGCTTCTCGATGGGAATCAGATCAAAAGCAGGAGACCCTACCTCTGTGGGATAAGGAGTAACGTTCTTATTAAAAAACGCAACTAGACTGTTATCTATCTTAGCATCAAAACTGTCTCGGCCTTTGGCCAAGTTTGATTTTTCATCCGACATTTAATTTGGCAAGTCTAATCAAGGTAGCAGACAGATTGATTTCGCTGTCTGCACAGACCACATGATCTATCAGTCCCTGTTTGATCAGCAGCACAGCTTTGTGTTGATTTTCCTCAGAGCCAAAGATCTCAAGATTCGTATATAGCCAACGATATACTTCGATCATTTCATCGGCCTGTATCTTGCCACACAGCATCTTGCGAGCTTCGTTGATCTTACCGGCCTTGAACAGTTCCACCATGTCAAACTTCCATTCCAAGGTGCCCGTGTCGCTGTCGCTGGGCATGGTCAGTTTGCCCTGTGTGGCGTGTTGTTGCAGCAGATTAAGACATTTGCGCAGATCGGGATAGGCCACCTTGACATAGTTGTCTAAGGTGTCGAGATCAAAATCTATGCCTTCTTCCACCAACACAGTGGCAGCTCTAGCTGTGTACTCAGTTTGATCCAGTTTGGTAAAGTGAAACTGCTGGCAACGACTATGGATCGCGGGCACGATCATGTTAGGCGTATTACAGGTCAATATGAATCTGCTGAAGTTGGAGTATTCTTCCATGACACCTTTGAGAGCATCCTGCGCAAATGGGGTCAGTCGATCTGCTTCATCCAGTAGCACCACTTTGAAAGGACCGAATGGAATCATGCTGACAAAGTTAGTGATCTTTTCTTTCATGAGATCTAGGCCACGTTCCCGGCTGGCATTAATCTCTAGAACATCATAGTCCTCGATACCGATCTCACTGATCAGCAGTTTGGCCATAGTGGTTTTACCTATGCCTGGTGTACCGCTCAGCAGTAGATGAGGGATGCTTTTTTCTCGGATCCATGCTTCAACCTGTTTGCGCTGATTATCATCACGCCAAACATATTCACTGATTTTTTTCGGACGGTATTTTTCAACCCATAGTTCTTTCATCGCGACCCCTTAAGACTTTAATATCTTAATGATACGCTTTTTTTCCTGTTCTTGCAACCAGTCCTTCTCCAAATCCCCGAAGTCTGGAGAATCTGCTAGTGCAGCGTCTACCAGTGCCTTGACCTGATATAGATCCTGTTTGGCATAGAAGGCAGTGAATCCATCGTTGTATGGACTCTGGCATTCTCTGGCCAAGGCATTAAGTTGATTTGAGATATCAGATACATCCCAACTTTTTCGGAATCCCATTAGTTAAACTTCGACATGTTCCCAGGTAGGAAATCTTGCGGACTTATGTTCGTACTAGATCCATTAGAGAATTCTTGACCTATATAGAAGTCGTTGGGCTTTTGATCTGCGACAGCTATTACAGCAGAAACTTCGACTTTCTGGACTTCTTTGACGCTTTCACCGTCGTCGATTTTGATCTTGCGGGTCCAGCGACCGTGTTCAATCAGTATCCATTGACCAGGTTCAACATCTAGTTCACAGCTAGCACCTACTTTATAAACCTGTGCCCAACGTGGTTTTACTCCATGAGCCTTACCATCGTCGCTGTGGATTACTATACCTGCAGCAGTTGTCTGCTCTCCCATATCCATGCCATGCACAAGGATGTCTTGCGTCAAAGGGCGGACCTGCATTTTTCGTGCTTCGAATGATGTAGTCATAGATTACTTTTTATTACCACGTACAGCTACTTCTTCACGCATGGCGCCTGGATTCTGTGCATAGAAATCCTGAAGTACCTGTTCTCTGGTTCTTATGATTTTACCACCTTCACCTAACTCATCGCCACGAGCATTTACTCGCATATTGCCCACAGCTGGTGTTTTTTCATTACGTAGAGATAATTTCTCCATGTCAATTTCTTTGCCTCTCACGCTGGTATATGTTCTACCCATTTTGTTTCTCCTTAAAGAATTCTTCTATTGGTATGTCGTATTTAATCGGGTCTATCTTGTGCACCCCTATGATATGAAGCACATAACTGGCCACTGAACTGCCTCGACCTACTCCCCAAATTATGTTGTTGGCTCTAAGAGTATCTACTATATATTTCATAACATATAATACATCATACATACCGTTTGATATAAACAGTTCTAGTTCTTGCGATACTCTATCTCTTTGTTCGTCAGTGGTGCATTCGCCGTAAAGAAATTCTACCAAATTAGGGCAGTAATCGTTTGGAATAAACCAATGTGTTGGATCGATATCTTTTGGGGGAACAGGATAATGCAGATGTTCTTTTTGCAGTTGATCTATGTATTGACTTAAATCATCAGAAGTTTGACAATGTTCCAGTATATCCGGACCGTGTCTGAGAACACCTTGTATCAGTTGTTCAGTGGAGTTATTAATCGACATTGATCAATTGACCTAGATCACTATCTGTGCTTTTCATTTTGTCTGCATGCCTTTTAGCAAGTTCCTGTCTATATATTGTAATGAAAGTTGATAGCTGTGTCAAGAGATCTCTACTGCCCAAACGGGCTGCTGCGTGGTATTTTTTGTTCAATTCGATCAGTTTGTTTTCCACATCCTGATCTTTCATTGTGCTCAAATCGCTTTCTAGGGGATGAAACATTAGCTGTATGCGCCTAGATAATTTAAAAATATCATGTCAGTGCTGTGTTGCCAAACTTCTATGATCACAGGGTTGGTAGCAGAAGTTACAGTGAGACTGCCAGGAAATCCTGCGGATTTTTTCAACACAGTACTACCTGTGACTGTGAATGTAATGGTTCTTGCAGTACCGTCACCGTAGAGCTCTAGAGTGGCCTTGCCCACTTGCCCTAGACCTGTAACATCTACCGCAGCCACAGGAAACTCTGTAAACTGGATAGCACAATTAGTTCCAAACTTTATGATATGATACATAGCCTGCTTGAAACTGACATCCTGGGTGCCTACCACTATAGCAGCACCGTAATCTTTCTTTCGGAAGTATGCGTCTTGTAGGGTTATAGAAGTAGCTATGTTATAATTGAAATCACTTTCAACATCTGTTCTGGCCACATTGTCCTGCAGATCTTCTATTTCAGTTTTGGCAGCAGAGAAGTTGGTTTTGATAGTATCAAAGTTATCTCTGAACACCTGTGTGTCGTTGTCCTGTCCAGCTACAGGAAAGTTTTCATTTATTGCTGCGAAATTAATAAGGCTTGTCAAGGTAATTTTTCTCCACGTTGCGGGAATGCAAGGTATTTATCCTCTATTTCACCGTCTATGATATCTATGACGTAGCGATCTGCTACGAAATCGATGGTTTTAAAATCAAACTCGCTGGCACGAATTCTAGCTAAAACATTAACTGCTGTGCCGGGATTGCAATAGCATAAGGGCAGAGCTTTGACATAGCCAGTTTCGTATGATTCTTGATCCTGTATACTGCGCATCCATAGAGGCAGGAATTCGCGATCATTTAGACCAGTTTCAGCCATACGCCTCCGCATGTTTTTAATACTGTTTGGAAATATTCTTTGATGGTCACTGTCGCTGACTAATGGGATATCACTGTCGATTTTTATGCTGTCGTAGCTGATCAGCACTGGACTGTTAATATTGTTGGGTAGATTTACCGTGCCACTGATACTGCTGCCATTTTTTTCCAAAGGATCAACGATGTTGACATATATGACTTCGTATATGGTTTCCTGGGTCTGAGAGTTTTTGGCTTTGGCTATTCCTAAATCGCCAAACTGTAATCTCTTGCGATAATGATTTCTACTCATGCTCTGCACATAGCGTACAGCTTCTACGCTTTCTATGCCCGCATAGACCAAGACCTGTAATGCGGTCTGCACACCAAAGTTCGGATCGCCATATCTATACAGATCACTGGGTTGAAAAATAGTAGCGTCTGTGATAAAATTATACCAAGCCAATCTTTTGGATTTTGTTTGGAATGCCTTGACATACAGATTAGCGAATGTGTTGGAATTTTCTGCTGTCACAGTGATATTGAATGTTCGATTAAGGGTAGCGAAATTTACACTGTCTCTAGCTCGTATAGTAAATGTGAATTTTTTATCGAATTTAGTAATACCGCCATCAAACGTGGCAGTAAAATCTCTGCTTAGACTGGAACTGTCCTCTGCAGGCGCTAGACTGTCCGAGACTTCGTAGAATCTAGTGAGCCCCGGGCCCGCATCGTCTGCGAATTGTTTGACCTTGCCTTGGATATCTCCTGTGGGCACAAAAGTCAGTCCCGGCGGCAGTGTGCCTGATACAAATTCATAACCTATCCTACCACCATACAACAGTGTTTCTGCTTGAACATATTTCTGACTGGGTTGATTAGGTTTGATAGTGCCGAGATCGCTGTCTGTGATCCACTCCACCGCGCTGTCAATTTCGCCTACTATTTGCACTGTGAACTGTTTATCAGCGGTTGAAACTCCCGCGATCCAGAATTCTAAATCTGTAGGCAGTCGATTGCGATGTGCTATGGTACAGATGTAGATCAGTCCTAGATATAGCACAGCATCATAGGCTAGATAGTTAGTGCTGTTATTCCATATGCCTTTGAGAGTATAGTTGGCATATGCCAAACTGCTGGGGAAATTTGCAGCCCGCATAGTGAACATATAGGTACGTGAAACTCTGGCCTGGTAAGGCACACGTCCCGCTATTTCACCAGTGATACTGTCTAGCGCCATGCCTGGGGGAAGTTGACTAGGCGAAAGATCTGCATTAGTAGGTAGTAGGAAATAAGTTATAGTGCCAGTCAATGACGGTGGATCATATACATCTAGATAGATAGTAACGTAGTTGTTGGCCCGGAATCTACCAAGATTGGATTCAGTGATCCATATAGGTGTTCGATCGCTGTTGGCATCTGAGGTAAACAGATTGGTATCAACCTGCATGATTGAATTATCTGCCTGTAGGAATTCTTCAGTAACCACATATATCTTAAACAATCTGGTTTCTGTATGCACACCGTCTGTGACAGCTACTATGAATGTGTAGATTCTGCTGAGTCTTCTAGGTGATCGGCTGGGCTCGTTGTAGTCAAAATACTGTGAGTCATAGACAAAGGTATCAAACCCGTTGGATCTAGCCTCAACGAAATCTAAAGGTGTCACATCCAGGGGCGCAGTATCGTAGCCTCCAGATGCGTCTCTGAGATATTCCAACGCAAATATAGGGTCAGTGAATCCTGAGATTACTCCGTCTCTACTCAGAGTCAATCCCGGAGGCAGCAGTCCGCCATTGGGCACCAGATAAAATTCCAATTTATCTCCAGCGATGAGATCGGTATCACGGGCTTCTAGTTGGAAGTTGACCTGAGCGTTGTCTAACACAAAGTATGCTTCAGCAGGCCCTATGTTAAGGAAGCCTTCTTTGGTGAGCCATATTGGGGCATCTGAACCATCCACTGACAGGCTAAAGGTACGATCTTCTATGTCTACACCATCAAAAGCACGGATCACAAATCTGCTGGTGGTGTAGACCTTGACCTCAGTAGGCGAACCTTTAATAGCATTATTGCTGAGTCTAAGACCTCTAGGCAAGGTGCCTGCCAACAGGGTCATTGTGACTGTGCCTAGGTTGCTGTTGGCTGACAAAGGCAAATCGACTATGATACGTTCAGTGAGTATGCCTAGGCTGCCAGCTGGGGTGATCCAAGTGATCATCGGAGTTGTCCCTTAGACAATGCTGCCGCAGTCTAGATCAAATCTGCCTGGCAGAGTAATTGTGCCAAAATCCATATTAGATGCTGCGAACAGCGCCTGCATGGAGTTGTTAAGTGTGCCGGTAATGGCACCAAAATCATATGAGGTTAATATATCTGTTACTGGTATAATGGTTTTGATCGAAATAGCAGAACCAAAGGCAGTGACTTCAATGTCTTTGACACTGGTTACAGACCCCGGAGCTGCTGTACCTGCTATAGTGATCTGTTGATGTGTGCCGGCTAACATCACACCGGCGTCTGTGTCTATTCTAGTAAACGCATCTGGAGCTGTGCTGTTGACCACTATGCTGGTGTCTGTGTCAGTGAGCAGCATTTTTGTACCGCTTACTAATTTTTTAAATCTCAATTCTGCGCCGACTTTTTCTTTGAACACGCCCACGCCGGTATTATTAACGTTGACAGCAGTGATAGTTAACTGCGCACTTAAATCTGAGAAGTTGGCATTTACTTTCTGGAACGCGGTGCGTAGATCGTCACCTAGGCCGTCATTTACCACATTGCCGATATTGATTGTTTGTATTGTCATATCACGCTCTCTTTATTGTGTATTTACCGTTTATTAGTATCCAATTATGCAGGAGTTTTGCAAACTAAAAAATTAAAATTATTAGTAGCCAAAGTAGTGTAATAAAAACATTTAAATTCCGTAGGTACCTTTAACTGCATTGTAATTCTGAGTTATCTCAGCACCAGACAATGCTCTGTTATACACTCGCATCTGATAAAAAACTGGATAATCAGCTGAATTTGAGTTGTTTATTGTATCCGTTAAACCTGTACCGTTATTTAAATGCCTTGCCCCAAAATAAAAATCACCTGTCGCAAAGAGTGTTTGATTATTGATAGTATCAGTTGTTCCAACTTGTGAACCATTTAGAAACAGACTAATTTGTGTGCCATTGATAACAAAAATCCAATGTCTTATAGCATTACTAGCAGTTATGGTTACTGTGGTTTCATTATTAGGAATACCATAACCTATCTCTGTTGAAGAATTCAAATATGCTAGGTATCCACTGTTATTATCATAAAATTCATTACCCCAAATAGGTGCCCAAAATGATGTTGGATTAAATGAAGCAACCACTTCAACTGTTACAGTGTTTGAAGCAATATTGTAAGGGACACTGATATAATCCGTACCATTTGCATCCGCATTGTTTAGTCTTATGCCACCACCATTGTTTGACACATACGATGGAGAACCTTGTAGCGTTGCATTACGACTATTGCCACTAGAATCAGTCCATGTAGTTCCAGATGTTGGTGCAGTTTGTAAATTGAATTGCAAACCTGAAGTTACGATTGGAGTTTTGCAAACTAAAAAATTGAAATTATTAGCATTCGAAGTTCCAACATTAGCCCCGGTAAAAAAATTAACAACACGCCCAGACTCTGAAGTCCAAATATTGTAAGCATGGCTCGAAAATACCCACCCATAAACACTTTGGGCATCAGCATAACTCAGTACTGCTGCAAGACTTTGAATTTCTGCAACAGTGGCCGTTCGCCATGTTCCTGGCGGAAAGTCTAAACCTGTGAAGTTTGCGGCGTAGGTTTGTGCTGCTGCATAAGTCCCACCAGTGGTCATAGGAGCCCATGTCAACCCAGCTAGAGTAACATATCCTGCTGGCAGTAGTGAGAGGCGTCGTCGACGACCAAACTTGAATGTGCCTGTGAATGAACCCAGCATGTTAGAATCCTGTTAGTTGTCCCAGCACGATGTAAGTGCCAGAATTGTTTATGATACTAAATGTCACCACATCAGTTCTGTTGGTGCTGGGTGTTGGTGTGACATTGCCCTGCCAGTTTAAGGTTTGTATTACTCCACCTATCCCAACAGAGTTGGGAATAAAGCCTGTACCGCCTTGTTCTATTATCAAAGTCAATGCGGTAGCATAGCCGCTAGATAAATTTAAATTGGTAAAGTTTACCGTAAAAAGGGCATCTGGGCTGGTGTGATAGAATATATGTCCTAGAGAACAATCGTGTGTTACAATACCTGTGGCATCTGCTTTGGTTTGAAACTTTTCGTGTACACCGTTGTCTATTTTGAGAATACCCGCAACCTGTATACCACCCGGAGTTTCAAGATTGCCATCTTCACCAAACTGCCAACGGCGTAGAGTTGAGTCTGCAAGGTTGATGTCAATGTTGATGTTGCCGTTGCTCTTGATATCACCCGATAAGGTTAAATCACCGTTGACAATGGTATTGCCAACATGGATGTCCACATTACCACCTACCAGTGGTCGAGAGTATTCTATACTAAAGCTATTTGATACACCGTTGACCGCATAGTCATAGCTCAATGTTCCGTATTGATAATCACCACTGGCATCAGTGAAAATTGAAGTGGAGACTGATGTGTTGATGCTGGATACGCCATTCACATAAGGTAGACCTGAACTGTCGAGTATGGTGCCACCTGCTGGTAGTGTTAAATTACCATCCTCACCGAATGACCATCTGCGTAGAGTTGAGTCACTCAAGTTGATATCAATGTCAATGTTGCCTTCACTGCGTAGTTGACTAACTGTGCCAGTCCAGGCTGTGGTTTGAACTGTAGTATCAGGGAATGTCAAACTGCCATTTGCTTTAAATGTCCATTCCTTGTCAAAATCTCCATTCATTGGATTGTAGGCGCCTGTTATTATTTTGACATCACCTGCACCATCGGCGCCACTGCCAACTATCACTCCTGAAAAGGCTGTTGCCGCTACATTGTTTTCAGGGTTAGCGTTTGTCCATTGTAAAGAAGCCTGACCTGTGGATCCACCTGAGTAAACTATTATTGGGGTATTGGCACTGCCCTGGATACTTCCATAGGATGTGGATGCCAGTATAGACACCTTGCCACCCGGTAATGTTAAAATGCCATCCTCACCAAACTGCCAACGGCGTAGAGTTGAATCACTCAAGTTGATGTCAATGTTGATGTTGCCTTCACTGGTGATATCACTGCTGTAGGAAACTTCTTTGGTGGCAGCGTTGTATTGCAACACTCCGCTGGTGCCGCCAATATTTCTAATTGGTGCTACATAAAAACTATTAGTTTGTGCGGCAACCCCGTCGACTGCACTACCGCTGGCATTTAATATGATTGTGTTGTCAGGTTGATCTGTCTGTCCAGCGAAACGACCAATGGCTATGGCATCCTCACCCTGTGCTGAATTACCAGCATAACTACCTATGGCCACTGCATAAGGACTTTGATTGGAGAATCCGGCTCGTTGTCCCACTGCCACTGCCTCGTAACTTTGGTTAACTTGGCCAGCACCGTATCCAACTGCTACTGAAAACCCGCCTTGGGTAGTAGAACCAGCACTGTTACCGACTGCTACAGAGCTGACTCCTTGTGTTGTGGCTCCTGCTCCATAACCTATGGCCACTGACAGTGGGCCTTGTGAAGTCTGACCAGCAAACGCACCAACGGCCACACTACTGGAGCCTTGTGAAGTCTGACCAGCATTTGAACCTAATGCTATTTTAGTTTCTGATGTTCGTAACCCCGTAGCACTAACGATGCCTGGGGCTTCTAGGTTCCCATTTGAGCCAAGACTGACAGTATAAGCACCGTTGACCAATGTACTGCTCGGAGTATTTACTTGACCGCCATTAACTGTTAGGTTACCATTGGCATCTAGGCCTACTGCTGTGCCACCGATGTAGATAGTGTTGTTGCTGACATAGAGACTACGCCAAGGCAGTGTGCTTGAGCCTAGATCTCCACCAAGAGCAGTCTGGGGAAGAATATCCCCACCCACAGACAGGTTGCTGGTTACGGTGGTAGCTTGATCTATGACAATACTTGAGCTATCATCTGTGCTGATAGTGCTGCCTAGAAATGTTAGTGCAGTATCTTGTCCTGTAGTAGCAAGTCCTACCGCTTCGTAGAGTTCTGTGAAGTTAGCATTGACTTTTTGGAACGCTGCTCGTAGGCTATCGCCTTTCTTGTCATTAGCTGCGGTGCCTACATTAATGTTTTGTTTTGCCATTTATCGCTCCGTTATACCAATGCTGCTATTCTTGTTTGGAAGTCAGCAAAGCTGGCGCTGGCTGCAACCACTGATTGTAATTCTGTGAGATTTATAACTCTACTGCCTTTTACAGTTAACCTTTCAGCTACAATGATATCGTTTTCAACAACAACATCTGAATTGAATGTGGTCAGCACATCAACTGTTATGCTGCTAGAATCAGTGGTCGAAATTGTACTGTTAATAAACTCTAATGTTGATGTATAAAATAATTCTTTGGTTGTGGTATTGTAAACAACAGGTCTAGCTGATAATGTAGTTGACCTAACAGGATCAACATAGAAGCCAGCTGTGGAACCGTTGAGTGCAACTCCACTGGCATTGATTACAATACTGCCTGCTGTTTGACCTGTCTCTCCAGCTTTGTAACCAATAGCAATAGCATTGGCTCCTTGATTGATTTCGCCTGCTTCGGCACCTAAAGCTATACCGCGGAGACCCTGACTATTATTTCCTGCACCAGCACCCACAGCCACTGCATCACCACTCTGTGAGGTAGCACCGGCACCTTCGCCAATAGCCACTGTGGAGCCACCTTGTGATATATTGCCAGCGTTAACACCAATAGCCACTGCACTCATACCTTGATTATTTTGACCAGCACTAAATCCTAATGCAATTGCACTATTACTTTGATTAGTTTGACCAGCATTTTGACCTAACGCAAGTTTTGGTTCAGCGGTTCTTAATGTTGTAGCTTCTATATTACCGTAGACTGTGGCAGTGTTGCCATCTATGATCTGGGTAGAACTATCTGTAAACACAGAGCCTATGAATATACCTCTTAGTGTGCCACTCACAGCATCTACCATCACTGTGGAATCATCTGCGAACACTGAACCACGCAAATCAAACACTGGATTCACCGCGATAGTTAAAATATCTTCGTTAGCAATGTCTGATTTAGTAAGAGTAATTCCTAGACCATTGTTTATGAACAATACATCACTGGCAGCGTCGGCCAGTAATCTGTTTGCACTATCACCGTTGACTTCGATTTGAGTAAACGCATTTACCGCAGGTGCCGAGTTTGTGATAGTGACATCACCTGTGGCTACATCTGTTGAAACAGTGATACCTACACCGGACGATATCGTGATCACTCCGGTATTGGTAACTCTGACGTTGTCACCGGTGCCAGCAGTGATGTTAATACCAGCACCTGTGGTTCTACCTGCGGGCAGTGCTGTGGTGCTCTGTAGGCTGCGGACACCTGAGTTAGTTACTGTGGTCGTGCCGCTTGCTGTTGCCACACTTATGCCTGAGCCTGCTGCTACACTAAGTACACCTGTGTTTGAGATAGTGATTGAGTCTGCACCCGAGCTTACCAGCATGCTGACACCACTACCACTGATCAAGTTTAGGGTGTCACCGAATTCTGTTGCTACCACACTGTTACCAGCGTCAACTTCGATGATTTTGAAGAATGTCTTTTCTGGATCTATTATCAAGCTAGTGCCAATACCAGTTATAGGATCACCGCCAACAGTAGAATTGGCCGGAAGATTAATTGTCAGTCCAACCCCTTTGACCTGTGCTGCGCCCGCCCATAATCCGTTCAAGGGTTTTACCGCGGTATGCTCACTGCTGAACACAGCACCCCATTTGTGTGTGGTATCACCAAGATCACGTAAATTATCTGTGGTAGGACTCACATTGGTATCTAAACTGGTAAAGTCAATAGGCGTTAATCCGCTTCCGCCGCCTATGGTAGCGATTATAACATCAAAATTTTCATTGATCAGTGTAAACGCTTCATTCACGTCACTCCATAACAATGGAGGTGCTCCTACAGATATGTTGTTATTAAATGCAGTGGCTGTGATCAAACTACTGCCATCTGAAACCACAGTCTGTGATAAATTCACAGTCCATGTGCTGCCTGATCCAGAAACGATAAAAGTACCTTGTAATACTTCAGTACCATACAGAGCGTTTCCTACTGTGATCGTACCTGATACCAACGTAGTTACAGTAAGGGTAGTTCCTGTGATAGACCCTAAAAATGTTGCTGCCATTATGTTCTCCCTACCGCTATTTCGACTAACCCAATATGATCTGAATCGTAGTTCTTGATGGCTTTGCCTACCACTGTACCTACTCGGATATCCCCGCTGGCAGCCACTGCCACACCTGCTATTCCTGAAGTCACTAATATGTCTCCTTTGCGTATTTTACCTACTACCTTGCATGGCACTCGTCCCTGCAGAGCAATTAAGTTTTTCAATCCCGGACAGGCTTCGTACATGGTGTAAGCAGCGGTGTTAGATACCACACCTGCTACCCTTGTATCATTTTTAACATTAGTGGTTGTGACTTCTTTGTCACCGCCAAACACCAATACTGTGCCTACTTCATATTGCTCGTCACCTTCATAGTTTTCTGCTAGGTCAGCTGCATAGGTGGCTTGGAATCTACTGGATCCTGTCAGTGACCAATAACCTGTAACATTACCGAGATTAGTGGCACCACCGGTGGTCAGTGTACCATTGTTGCCAACGTTGACACCTATACAGGTCACTGTGCTGGTAGTGCTTATAACACCGTTAGAAGTTATAGCACCTACTGCAGTGATAGGAGCATTTGCACTGCCGTCTTTGTCCTTGAACTCATGTGCATCATTCCTATAGGATATTTTGTTATTGCTGGCTGTTGCTGTGTCACTCTGTATGAATATTCCGCCTACTGTATTAAAACCATAGTACCTAATGTAGCCGCCAGACCCACTGGCCAGTGTGTCTATGGCAATGTTATTGTCAATTTTAAGGCTCTGAAGATCCACTGTCCTACCACCAAAATCTCCATTAGAATCTCTAGCAATCAGTTCACTAGCTCCCACTGCCGAAGACGATCCCGCACTAGAGTTAATGACACCATAATCAATGTCTGCAGTGTTGCTGCCAGCACTGGTTCGTTTGAGAAATCCCACGCTGGAATATTGATTTTTCTTAATGGCTCCACCTTCGTCTACTACTGTGGTAAAGGCCACTGCACTGGGGTTGGCACTGGATACCGTTGAGTTTCCTACCAGTGTGTCTGGAGCCAGTTGAGCCAACTTGCTAATGGCGATCGCAGCACTAGCACTGACGTCCGCATTTACAATGCTGGTAGCTAGATTCAGTTTGGAATAGGCAATCGCAGCACTAGAGTTAATATCTGCGTCGACGATACTGTTGGCTAGATTTAATTTGCTATAAGCAATGGCCGCAGCAGCATTAACGTCTGTGTTGATAATTGCGCCTGCTACTATCTGTGCATCAACCTGATTCAGTGCAGAATCTACTCCTGGCGTAAGATTAAAGGTTATGTCGCCGATAACCGTGGTATTGATAGCGAAATCACCCGAGCCAGTGAATGCCAGAATATCTGCCGCCTTAGCATTTGTAACGGTAACATCTTGGAAATTATCAAAAGTCAAACTGCGTAGATTAACCACTTCCTGTGGATTTGTAGGATCCTGAAGGTCCGCAATCTTGTTGTTGGCCATGTTTATAGTGCCTTTCATAGCCAAGGTACCATTAAGAGCCAAGAAGCCGCCTGTCACTGAAGGAATTAATTGTCCGCTAGATACTGCCGATCCATCATGTTGCATGCCTAATCTACGTTCAATGTAGATACGTGCAGCATTTTCTGTAGGCACAGTGTCTGTGGCGTTGTCAGTGAATCCCGAATCAGTTGAGAATTCCGAAACGGGCACACCTCGTTTGAAACCAATACCATCCAAGTTACTCAGAGCGATGCTGGCAGCAAAGGTCACTGTGCCCGTGCCTTGATCAACTCTAAAATATGGACCTACAGAAAAATTGCCGAATTGATCGGTAGTAACATAAAACACACGACCAACATCACGTTCTTCTGTTTCTGTATCTGGGTTAATGGAATTAACACTTGGGCCGTAGATTTCTTTAGGATAGTTGGTATCAGCATAGGAACCCGTGCCTATTTCTAAAAGGTCATGACTGGTTACACGAGTTAGAGAAATACGTATAGTTAAACTGCCTATAGCACCATTGGTTCGTATAGGCACAGCACTTTTTGCACTGTAGCTAGAACCATAGGCAACGATGCTGTGCACCAACGGTTTGTTTAGATACACACGAGCAAAAATATCGTTAGTCACTGTCAGCGGATCGTACTGTGACACAATGTACTCTTCGCCTTTGAACATAAACTTAGAACCAGTGACTCTGCTGATACTTTGATCCGGTACAGCCACCACAGCGAATGTTGTATCGCCGGCTCTGCCCTGCACCCTGCTTACAGTATGAGTACCAGTCTGTGAACCAGCTGTAGCTATCCCACTTGCTGCTCCAGGTGATATTGCCAGGGTGAACGTATCAGGTGTTGGCGTAGATTGTACAAAATAGTTGATGTTTGCATTCAATCCGCCAGGCAATGTGCCTGTGGTTTTAAATCTAATAACATCGTCAACAGCAAAGCCGTGCGCAGTAGTAGTCACTACTCCAGGTGTAGCAATAGTTATTGTGGCATCCAGTTCCCCTCCAGCGACTGCTGTCATTGTGCCTGAAGCCGTGCTAAGAGTAACTGCGGCACCGCCTTGCGTGGCGCTGACAGTGATTTTAGAATCCGGAACCACACGACCTGCAGTAGCAGGAGTTGACGATATAGTTCCGCTTGATCCTGACGTATAGGTAAACGTAGTGGCATTGGTAACAGTGATAACCACTGCGTTGTCTGAATCTAATGCAGTACTGGTTGTATTGATATCTACGGTCTGTCCAGAAGCCAATCCGTGATTCACTGATGTCACTATAGTAGCAGTAGTACCAGATCTCGCTACTGTAGCAATTGGAATGTTGGCACTAAATGGACTTGACAGAACGTAATATATAGTGCCGGCTGTGATACCACCGAATGTAGTACCTGAAAACACAACAGGCATGCCTGGCTTGACCTGATAACTGATGGTGCTGAGAGTAATTAAATTAGTGGTCACAGTGGTGTCTGTGGCAACTAAACTGTAGGTAGCTGCCACACCTGGTTGCCAAACAGTCAATTCAACATAGTCGTAGTTTTCTCTGAGATTGGTCTTGGTAAGTCCTTCGTGCTTGAGACTGAATGTTCCCGATCCAGCAGAGCTTGTGTTGATCGCCGTGCCGTTTTTGGTTAAACTTATTTTAAACTCAGTATCAGTCAAGCCATCTGGCAGCACATAATATTCTTGTTCAGTCACTATGCCTGTAGGCAGTGATCCAGCTGCGCTGACCAAAAAGCTGATGGTGTAATTTTCTATCAGCTTGTGTGTTTTTACACCTTGTATGGTTAGACCAGTACCGTTAGTTAGTGCTTGAACACTACCTCCGGGAGATGTGCTTACAGTGAACTGATTGTATTCTGGAACTGAGATTACATAATATGTAGTACCACTGATAAATCCATTGGCAGTGGACGTAGGTATAAATTTATCGCCTAGTTTCAGTTTGTGATTTTGTGCCGTGGTGCACAGGCTGCTGTCGGTGATATCAGTGATTGTCAGCAATACCTTGATCACTGCAGGAGAAGCATTGGTTATACTCACTGGGTATGGACCGTTCTCATCTTCCACAGCCGTAAACAGTAGAACACGATAAACCAATTCTCCAGTTTCACGAAGTTTTAGGCCAGTTGATGGTCTAACAGCTACATTTTCAAGTCCGCCAGTTAGTATCAGTTGTCCATTGTTCCTCAGGGTCATTACTGTGTTATCGGGTACGATCGCAGATAGTCCTTCACTTTCTGCGGCTCCTGTGCCTGTGGTTAGATTTAGACGTACCACTCCTGCGGGGAAGGCATCTTCCTGTGTAACGCTGGTAACCGGATATTTAAAAATTCCTATACTTCCGCCGTGATCGACTTCTAGTTCTGACCCTCCATTCGGAAGATAGTCATATGCATAAACATAGATAAACAACCCCTCGAACGTATTAAGGTAGGCACCTCCATCGTTATAACATTTTACTTTCTGGGCGAAGTCTTCAAACACACTGGTAGGGGTTGGTACTTCTAGTGGATCGAATCCTTCTGCCACCAGGGCATAATTACCATGAGCACTGGATCCACCTACTGATCTGATCTGCGCACCATTGAGACTGTAGTAACTGATGTGGCAGTAGTAGGTGAACATGCTCACAGCTTCTACCAAGCCACCATTAGTGGCACATATGCCGTAGCCTAGATCGTTGATCTGTGTGAAGTCATTACACAACAATGATCTATTACCTGGCATCAGTATTTCATAGATTCGTTGGAAGCTGTGGACACCCGAACCAGCACTGGTAGTAGCCAGTTTGGTAATCGTTGATGTCTGAACCACACGTCCAGCTGGTTTAGGAACTTCTCCTATAGTACCAGTGGTATTAGATACGTAGGTAAATGTTGTGGGATTAATCACAGTGATAACCTGTGCATTATCCCCATCTAGTACAGTAGCGGTATTATTAATATTAACTACAGATCCGCTGACTAATAGATGTGCAGTGGAACATACCACAGTGACTAAGGTGCCAATTCTTTCTACAGTAGCGATAGGAATTGTACTGCTAGGAGCAAACAACGACACTGTGATATTAAACGTGTTGTTGGTAATTCCATCCTCGACCACAAAATATTCCTGCCCAGCGACAATTCCGCCAGGCAGTGTGCCTGTGGTGCTAAACACTATAGTGGCGCCAGGTTGCAGTCTATGGTCTGCTCTGGTTATAACTGCCGGCGAAGCAAAACTAATGGTACAGGTCTGTGTGCCTGCTGCACGAGTAAATGGATTTGTGTCGTCTAATACAAGATTAGCAGTGGATCCAGCGGGATTATACACAAAGTCTCTAACATAATTGACACGGAATACAGAATCATCTACCAAGAAAGAACAGGGCAGTTGAGGAAATCTATCCAGTCCCGACACCCCCAGTGTCAGAAAATCACCACTAGTGGTATTATGGCGGAACTGTAGGTTGCCCGTGAAGCCATCCACAAACATACCACCTGCAAACACTTGGCGATCTTTGCTTCTTGAGAATGAAGCACATTCTTGGAAGTATGGAGATTTAGCTGAGATCTGACCGGTAGGATCCAAAACAGCCATAAATCCGCCATGCCCTTGTGCAGTAATAGCCTGCCAGCGCACCGCATCGTTGGCCAAGAACACATCCATTTCTTCGTTGTTTTTGGGTTGATTCACGCTGCCAAATCCTGGACCGCTTTCATCTATGATATCATTGATGGCAATTATCAAACTGGCCACAACATTATCTGACCCCACTTCTGCTACAAAGGCTTGATCTATGATCTGCGGGAATACAGTATTATAGACTGTGGTGATCACTGTGTTGTCGATGACACTCTGCATCAATTGGTTTAGTTTAATCAAAACTTCTTGATACTGATCCAGCTGAGCAGTGATAGCGACTAACGCACTGTCACTCTGATAGTATTTTAATGCAGCACTAACCGTACGATTATATGAGCCATACTTAAGGTCAAATACTATGGAATCGACCAGCAGTCCTATATCACGCTCACATAGTGCTGAATTGTATTCAAAATTGAACCAGATAGACCCCGCAATGGCTGTGGCAATATTGTTGTTGATCCAAGCTACAATTTCTTTTTGTAAGAAAGTTCTATTGAGATCTAGTAGTGCAGCAGCAGCATCGTAGTTGCCTGGATTATTGATAGGTGGATATACTGGATCTTCAGTGTCTGACAGATAATGGTATGCATACAATTTGGTCGCAGTGGGCAACCCATCTATGACTCTGTCTCTGCGAAATTTTTGAAACGCCCACGGACTTGAACTGATACCTGGTCGTGGTCTAAATATAACTCTTCGGAATTCATCTCCAACAATTGAACAGTTCTGTGGTACCTTTAACGGATAGTTTTCATAGTATTCACCGCTTTCAACTAGTATTGAAATCTGTATGCTCTTACTGATGTCGCCATAACTGATTACTTCATCTATAACGAAGTTACCAAACTTGATGTCAACATCGAATATTTCATTGCCGTCGCTGTCTAGTGCCCCTGAATGTGTTAGTATCTGTGCCAATGCTCCTGAAGTTTCTCCTCTTAGGAAAAGGCCTTCACGGATATCTCTACCGCGTATGGCTTCGGGAGTGTTGGTTAATACATCGCCAGTGAAGTCAGTACGGAATCCGTCAGTGCGGATTCTGAATCTTGGAAGACTGACGTCTAATGTAGGTGTAGAAACAAATCCAGTTCCCTTGTCTGTGATAGTGATACTGGTAATAACTCCACTGGTAACCACAGCAGTACCAAATGCGCCTGATCCACTACCTCCTGTGACACGCACAGACACTAGACTATACCCTGTACCACCATTGGTGATGGCAACAGAAGCTACTTTGTAAGTGAGATTAAAAGTGGCGCCAACACCAATGGAACCAACACCTGGGGGTGCTGCAGATGTCGAGATAGTCGTGGTCACAGCCACAGAACCAGGTAATGTGGCTGCTACATATACTCCAGAAGATATTATTCTAAACGTGTTAATAGCACCAGGTGTGCTCAAGGTAGTTAAAACTTGTATGGTGGCTATACTTGTACCGACGCCTCCGATAACGGATAATATGTCACCTGGATAATAGTTTGTGCCTACACCATTAAGTTCGGCAGTATCTATGCTCATACTCAACACGCCGACAAATCCTGAACCTGAACCAGGTGCTACACCTATGCCATCTAAGGTACAGGTTCCTGCACCTCCGTTAAATGTCAGGATCTTTTTGTAAGGTCCAATTTCTGCAGGACCTTCTAGAACCAATTCTTCAGCACGTTTTAGCGCAGCTTCTAGTGTTCTGTATGCATAGGCCAACGCTCGTCCCTGCAGAGCTTTGGAAACACCGGGTCTATCATCAGCACCGCTGAGAGCCACATAGAGATTTACTGTGCTGCCAAACGCAGACGAATCCACATACTGTTTGGTGGCTGCGATCAATCCACCGTACAATAGGTCATCATCGGGTTCTGGACTGCGTGACAAAATAAGAGGCCCACTCATGGTGCCGAACGATCCGTCCACTAGTCCTGTTTCGGTGTTAACAGTCTCTGTGCCTGCTCGAGATATCTTCGAATCTGTATAGGCTTTATTCACTAATTCATGTTTATAGATAGGACTCAGTGGTGCTATATTAATACCAGCATCGAATATACGATATTGATTACCGCCCGACCGCATGGATAGATCACCGCCTAGCTGCGGTGAAGAATCAGCTACGATTTCTGAAAATTCACTGTTGATGATAATTTCATTGGGATTTGTAGTAAAGTCTATGCTGACTCCTGAGCCAGCTGCCAACCTCTTAAAGGCCAATCCCGACTCAGTGTTATTGACTGTGAGTAATGGTGTTGATCCAGTCGCGGGATCATTCTGACCAACATATGCTTGGGGGGTGTCATCTAGGCCGATAAAAGTGAGATTTTCACCTAGCCCTAGAGAACTGTAAAGTTCACGAAAGTTGTCGTTAACCTTGCGGAACGAATCTCTTATGCTATCACCGGTGCCGTCATTGCCGATAGCACCAATATCAATTGTCTTTCTTGCCATAGTTTTTCCTAGGATTAGCAGTTGCTGAGTATATTTATCCAAAAATTTTATAAGCCTAATGTAAATACATGATGTTCATCAAAACAGAAATCCAACAGAATCATTATGTTAGGCTCAGTAAACTAGGACATAGGCATGAGTATGTGAGAAACAAAACCGCAGTGATTCTGAGATGCGACAGCTGTGATCGGGAATTTGCTCGAGATCTCAAACACATAGATAGGAAACGTCTCAGCAACAACTATTTCCACTGTTGTGCTGACTGTGATGCTAAAAAATTTGCCCAGAGAATAGGAGTAGAACAGAAACAGATCTGGGATATGCCCGCGAGCATTACTCTGCCCGTAGGCAAGTACTAAATATTAGTCCAAGGAGAATTCAAAATGGAAATCTTATTAGCGATTGCAGTGGTAGCGGTTATCGGTGCTCTTTTGTATTTTAACAGAAGTTCCAAGAGTCTTGATGTAAACAATGACGGTAAGGTAGACGTTTCTGATGCAAAGACTGCTGTTCAGAATGCGGTAGAGGGTGTCAAAACTGTCGCTGACATAAACAAGGACGGAGTGGTAGATTCTGCTGACGCTGCTGTGGTTGTGGAACAGGCTAAAACAGCAGTGAAGAAGGCAGCTACAAAAACTAAAACTGCTGTTAAGAAAGCAACAGGTCGCGGTGGTAAGCCACAGGCATAGTAGTAATTTTTTTGGCCTGTTCGTAGAGTGCGAAGCTGGCTAGATTTTTGGCCTTGCTTTCGCACATGATATCGAATTGGTCTCTGAAGGTCAACGCCCACTCATTGACCGCAGTGTTCCAATAGAATTCACTGTGTGCCCGCAGTTTGGCTTTCTTGTAGCCTGCTTCTAAGAGGGTCGGAAGATCGGGGCGGTGGTGTCCGGGATGAGCAATAAGGCAGTCTTCCCGTGATACACTATAATGTATGACAGGGCGCACACCACGCCAACTATCAATAATCCCTTTAACACGGTTGTCAGTGCTTTCAATATATTCTCCAGTTTTAATCCAATGGTGATGTATGTCTAAGACCAATGCACAGTCCTTGACCAGTTCAAGGCTGTGTTCGATGCCCCAGGTCATTTCATCGTTTTCTATGGTAAGACAATTGCGAGCCTCGGGAGTCATCCGTGCCAAAGCACTACGGATACCGGCTGGGCCTTGTCGGCCAGCGATATGCACATTGATCTTAAAGTCTTGAAACGTTTTACCAAACCCCATCCAGCGAGCCATGTCCACATGATATTCAAACTCCTCTATACTACGATCAACAATATCGGGATTATCAGATGCCAGCACAGTAAACTGGCCAGGGTGAAAACTGAGACGAACACCACGATCTCTAGCAATACGCCCCACCTCAGCAAAATGCTGTTGGGCATATGCGACCACATGGCCTTGACGCCAAAACCAGCTGTAATTACGCTCAGTATAAACAGGCAGCACATCACTGCCAATACGCACCATGCGAAGTTCGTCATCTAAGGTACCTACTCTTTCTACAAGTTTGCGAACTGATTCAATGTTTCTTACCATGAGATCCCATAGTCTCTGTTCTGCTACATCAGCAGTCTGACGTTTAAGCCATGCCACGGTAGTCGACCCTGTATTGAGATCACGGTCTCGAGCATTGATTTTCATTCCGTCAACTTCGGAAGGATCGTTGATCCATTTGCAGGCAAAGCCTATACGTTTAGTCATACTACGAGTATAACATCATCACTGCCAGTTGTCAACAACAAACTTATCCTGAACCGCACAGGGATTTGGATCACCGTGGAACACCGCCACTGAGCATTCTGGATCGGGTCTAACATCATTGCGAACGGTGGCGAATGTGCGTTTGCCGTTGTTCATTGTGAGTTCACTGCGATTGCGGATTTCCCATTTATAACTCATGATCCATTCTTTAGGCCAAAATTTTATCGCACCTTGGCACAACTTCCAAATCCAATCCTGATCTCCCTGCAGTCGTTGTGCATCTCTGGGATTGTTTTGGAATTGACTCCAGATATGACTCTGTGTGCCATGATCCCAAGCCATCACAGAGCTGTTTAGATATCGCCATGATGCATAGAATTTTCTGTTGAAATCATGTATGCCTATGAATTGTCCGGGACAATATACCGTGAGTTTGTCTATGTTGGCATGGATGACTACATCTAAATCAAAATATAATATTCGGCCTTTCAAGGGTAGATTGGGATCAAACATATGTACCTTGTGCCACCATCCTCGAGGATAGTTGGCATTGGGTTGGACGATGCTGCGAACACCTTGTATAGGATGTTGATCATCAGTGAGACACACCAGTTCATAAGGCACAGTAATATGCCTTGCTATCATGTTGCGTAGTCTTTCTACGTATTCACGACTGTACTTATTACCAAACCTCACACACAGGATAGTGATCTTGGTATTGGGATCGAGATTGGCCACTATGGCTGCATATTGATGTGCGGCTTTAGAGGCTTTGGCCTCTCGTTTAATCCTTTTACGTTCTTGTTTTGACAATTCCATCTATGGCAACCAAGTCTTCTAATAGCTGTTTTAACTGATTCAATGGAATCATGTTAGGTCCATCTGAGGGAGCTGAATCAGGATCTTCATGTGTTTCTACAAATACACCTGCAACACATCCTGTGGCTACAGCAGCCCTCGCCAGGTACGGGACCATGGTCCTATCGCCTCCTGACTTCGACCCCAATCCTCCAGGTTGTTGCACACTATGAGTGGCATCAAAGACCACTGGATAGCCGGTGCTTGCCATAATGGGTAGGCTGCGCATATCCACAACGAGATTATTGTATCCATGAGTGTATCCTCTTTCACATAACATGATGCGTTCATTACCAGTTGAGGCAATCTTCGCTGCAACGTTTTTCATATCTTGGGGAGCAAGAAACTGACCTTTTTTAACATTGATAGCACACCCGGTAGCACCTGCTGCCAACAACAGATCAGTCTGTCTGCAGAGAAATGCAGGTATTTGTATGACATCTATTCCTGCATCTGAGACCAATTGTGCCTGATAGCTTTCGTGTATGTCAGTGAGCACAGGTATGCCCAACGAATGTTTGACGCTGTTAAGGATTTTTAAACCATCGTCTATGCCGATGCCGCGTTGGGTACCTAGGCTGGATCTATTGGCTTTATCAAAGCTGCTTTTATAGACTAAATCGATATCTAGATCATCGCAGATTTCTTTTATGACACCAGCGGTATGCTCTGCATGTGTTTGGCTTTCTATCTGGCAAGGACCAGCGATTAGGAATATTTTGTTTTCGTTGCTGGCAACGATCCTGTTTATGGCAAATATACGCATAAAACTATTTACCAATGCCTAATAACGTTGGCAATAATAAACAGGCAGGTGATCACATGGATGATGACCCAAAAAGTTTTTAAGAACAATGCTATCCTTGCTTCGCGTATGGACAAGATGGGAACATCCGGACGATCTTCGTCTGTCTGTCCCATTAGGTGCCCGGTCGCCCGGGCCCATATACGTTCAAAACTATTCATTCAACACTCACGTATAATAGGAATGTCGCCTTCGTATGTGGCAGAATTGCCTGCGTGTTCAAATACTTCTACAGATCTGATGCGTACTGTTGGATTCAGCGGATAACGATGGTTTCCGTTTTTCAACAACCAATCCATCTTGTCATAGCATAATTTAGCAAACATTTCGCAGCCTACTCCCGGAACAACACGTAGATCACAAACACCAGATCTACGATATGGTTCTATCTGTACACGTTCTGCGTTACCATCGTGTTCGGCGTTTGAACTCCATCCTGCCATTTCTTTAAAACGATCTAGTAAAGGATCGTCTTCAGCGATCACAGTGGTGTGATCAAACATGTGATCGGCCCACGCCTTGAAGTCTTTGAGGCCACCAAAGTCCATGCCCCAATTCTTTTCGTCCAGAGTATCACATTCAAAAATCAATCTTATTCCGATTGAGTATCCGTGTAGTAATGAGCAATGGCTGTGTGTGGCACGCCATTGTCTAAAGCAGCAGGACAGGCCTCTGTCGTTGCCGTAGGTTTTCGTTGAAAGATATTTCGCCATCTCTTGCCTCCTATGCATAAAGCGAGTAAGTTTGACGACATGCAGAGTTTATAAAGCGGGATGAATGACGTAAAAGTCCGCTGTGCCTGTGTGTATGATTTATTATACTACCAACGTATTTATAACGCAACAAATTCCACGTTATTTTTCTGCCATTCTTGAGGCATCTGCCAATCTCTGTGATTCCTTATAATGAATTTTTGATCGGAATGATGCATGAACACCCGATTGATCTGATAGATCCAATATGAATAATCTATAGCCTGCGATCCAGACTGTGCATAATTTTTTGTGCCCTTGTAGATATTATTAACAGCAGAGTTGATAGGATATAGATCGAACCCAATAAGTTCTATTTCAGAGTATGCTAACTCAGCAGCCAACAACACAGCATACCCCCCACTGCCCCAATGATCGGGGTCGTCCTTTTTGTGTACGCCTTGGTACGGCAGCGCCGGCACAGTTTTGATATTTTTGTGTTTGCGTATCTTTCTGAAGTAATGAAACCATGAAGGTCTCACATAGATCAACGTGTTTTTGGTCTGAGAATTTTCCACAGCTTCATCTGCCATTCGCCGATCACAGCAGATCAAATGATCAACAGTAACGTCTCTGTGAATAGCGTTGCAGCCAATCAGTGTGTCTGCGCTTAATGATTCTATGTCTATGGCTCTACGGCTTTCGCCATTACCAATAACCACAGCCCGAGACATTATTCGATTCTTCCGAATCCGCTCCAAAGACCAGGGCTACCTTGATTTACGCACACCCATCCTACGAATCTACCAGGAGACGGTTGGCTGTTCCATACGATGTCTCCAACAATAAAATGACCAGATGTAGGAGATTCTGTGTCACTGAGATGTATTCTGTTATTGAATTTTATAGATCCATTAACATGTAATGCAGTTCTTGGGTCAGGATTATTTACATTTATTCCTAATATTCCTAATACCGTAACTTTATTTGCGGGACTACCTAATACGATATTCCCGCCAGATTCGATTGAAATCCTTGCAGTGGCATCAGTGACAATATCAAAGTGGTTGCTGGCATACGTACCTATATAGCCACGCACAGAATCTTTGGTACCTATTACTACTTCTACGCCGTCTTCGGCTATACTTAGAGCACTGTTGGGATCTTCTGTGCCCAATCCTAGTCTATTGGTTTCGCTGCTAAAGACCATGTGTTGGCCCACTCTCATACCACCTTCTACAATCAACCCTTTGAGATGGCCTACTTCTCGCAGACTGCTTTTGACAACGGTGGGTCCTAGTTCTCGTTCGTCTATCAGCTTGATGTTGTTGACTGTGATGGTCTTGCCTCGGGCAAAATCTAAATTCTCCGACATAAAGAATCTGTCAGGATTGCTGGCGAATATAAATTGTTTGGTCTGTCCTCGACCAGCCCATAATAATCCTTTGCCTTCTATGCTGTCTCCGGAAAACGTTATGGGAATATCTTTTTCGAATTTGATATCTGCTCGTAGTTCGTCTACTATCAGCACCTTGGTTTTAAGGGTGTTGCTAACGGTTAAATTTTCTATGTGCTCTACTGTGAGTGTTTTAGCATGCACTCCTTGATCGTCCACAGTCAGCTGTGTGGCTGTTGCAGAATCTTTGATACCTGTGCTGGCAAAGTTTTGCACAGTGCCTCCTTTGAGGTGATCGCCGGACAATGACCTAAAAGGTATTTTTCTGGCAATTTCCTTGGCATCAGGATGTGCTGTTTGTGCTAGGCCGTTGAGTTCGTCTCCGAGGGCGGCTAAAATATTATTAAGATTGCTCATAGTAATATATTTATGCGCCAACAAAAAAACAGGCCGAAGCCTGTTTTTACTGAGAATTTACTTTGTTATTGCGATCGAACCAAGATAGTATCTTCGTTGATTCTACCATTTAGCTTGATATCCACAGCCTTGATATCGTCTAAGAACTTGCGTAGCTGTACCTTGCTGGCGGCCTTGAACTCTTTGAACTGTTCTTCTGGCTTGCGCAGTGTTTTTTGCACGGATTTAACAGGATCAAACCCTGTAATACTGGTGCCTTTGACACTGAGCTCTTGGTACTCAGCTGCCACATACTTGCCTAGTTTGCGGGTTTTTGTATTAAACACCCATAGCTCTTTGGCACCTATAATATCCTGTGGATTCACGCTGACTAATTTCAGCTTGTCATCCTGCTTGAGATGTTTCATTTTAGCCACTAGTTTAGACTTATCAGTGGGTTTCTTGGCTCTAGGTTTCTTGTTGATTTTGGCTTCCTGTGCCAGCATGTCGCAGGCAGAGAGAATCTCGCTGTAGAACATAACGATTTTTTTGACCTGTGCTTTGGTCAAATGACTGTAGCCTTCTTTGAGCTGTTCGCATTTGCCTTCTTGCAGTTCCAAATATTCGTCATACTGTCGCTGATACCAGTTCTTGATGATCCTGGCATGTGCAGCCTTGACCTGCCGACCTCTAAGCAAATTCAACAGTTTGAATGCCTTGGGATCAAACGCTTCTGGATCTGCTGAAAACAATTCTATAGCATCTTCGATCTCTTCAGTCATTTTAAAAGCAGCTTCTTGGGTGCGTTCTTGTATGCTAGGTTGGATCACTACAGGTTTTAATTCTGCGCCTGGCTCTTGTTCCTGTTCGTCGTTCTTGCCTTCTTCGATGATGTTGGCAATAGCCTTGCTGAGCCATTCTGCTGTGTTACGACCTTCGTTGAAGTCCGCTCTTACCGGAGGCATGCCACGCAATAGGTTGGCGGCAATGGCTCCGACTGTGATAGAACAGCGATTGTCTTTGGTATCTTTGAACTGTTTGATGGTGTCTTTGGCATAGCCATTCACGCTCATCCAATTTATAACCTTGGGTTTGAGATCTTTGCCACTGTGTTCTAATCGGTAGTAGCTCATGGCATTACGAAAGTGACGACTGAATTGGTCTGCGGTCATCGTTTCATAGCCGTCCCATTTCGGGCTTAAATCACGATTGACTTTAGCACGATGCTCAGCCACATGTTTTTTAGAAACGCGAGTACTTGTTGCCAATTTATGCTCCTGTGCAGTAATTAATATAGTTATTATAGCACCAATTTAATATAATGTCAACCGATCAATTTCAATGGTGTCACCATTGTCCAATTCTTGGAATATGGTCACAGCTTCTATGCCTTCTAGTTCCAAAGTATTTTTGGCTAATTCTTTGGCTTCTTTCAAACTATTGGTAGTATCTACCAACTCCTGATGCCCGACATCGTCTTCAGACCAGACCTCATAAAGTTCCCAGGTCATAATAAATTATTAATCTCCTTTTTCAAAGTTTTCCCAATCTCCACCAGGCGCTACGGCCCAGCCAAGACGTTGAAGATCATTCCGGATCTCGTCGGTAATGCAACCTTCAGGAACATATTTACGCTGATCATATAAATTTCCAGCTTCTTCGTCTTGATAATCATTTCGGATACCCGAACAATACCAATCGATGTAATCACCTTGTTGTCGCATATCAGCTACAATTCCGCCAGCATACCTCCAAGAACATGACCATTCCTCACCTTTAAGTACAGGAATGACTTCTAGCCTAATGAATCCATTATTACACATTGCCGCATATAAGTTTTGAGCATATGCATCGTGGGAACGAACTTTCTCCAAAATCCAATCAGTGGTTAATAGATCGTACTCCACGTTGTTGATTCTGCTTTTGAGATCGTTAAACTTATTATTATGTTCTTCTAAGACTTGTTCAAACCAATCAAGATAATTTTCATTGATAGGTTCGCCTTTTTCTTCCTGTCGTTTGACATATCCCTCTTTTTGGAAGGTATGTCGATCAGGGCTTTTTGAAACTTTATCCATGTGATTTTACAATTCTATTCATAGATACTTCTGGATCCCATTCTTTGCAATACTTTTTACGATTAGCACGACCTTCTTTAGTATCAGGATCATAGTCGATCCACGAAAACTCTGTGCCATCACATTCGGGGCAATGACTGTTGTAGTCGTCATCTTCACACATATCGCTACGCATGCCTACCCAACCGCATTCTTTGTTATCACAGATAGCATCCGCTGGTTCTGGTGGTTGATTGACCCATGAGCCTGTGTCCCAATTATAACCACTCCAGGTTTGCACACCGGAGATTGTTTTGAACTTACCGTATTCCCATTCACCGAATTCTGTGCCGTTCCAATATGCTGTACCGTATGTGGTGCCATAGCTTTTCCAAACACAACTATACCAACCTTCTATAGTTGGTTTAGTTTTTGCAAATTTAAATTTAGGAGTTGATTCCCATGTGCTTGGACTTGTACCAATTGGAGGATGTCCCCAATCCTTTTCTCCAGGCTCGTAGCGTTTAAATCCGCCTTCATCGTCAGTGAGCCGAACCATGATCATGTCTGAACTCTTGCCGTCAGTGCTACCACCGTTGTTGTCGATTTCTTCACCGTCATACATCACTGAGTTCACAATCTCTTCACCATCTACTTCATCGTAGTAGAGTTCTAGTTTTTCAATATCAAACGGTGCTCGAAGTTCAATTTCACCTTCAAAGAACGTGCCTTTTTCGTTGCTTCTACCAATAAACACCACTTCACCTTTTTTACGACTACCAATCCAGACTTCATCTTGACAACTCCAAGCAGGACTGTCTTCAACATCGTCGCAGTCATCAAAACTTTTTTCAAAAACTGTATTACCGTTTTCATCTTCGATCTGTATGTGTCCTGCATTGCGGCTCACACCATTCACATGTGCCATATCGTCACATTCATACCAGGACCCCGGTCTAAACGGTAATTTTTCTAGATCCAGTCCCATTTCTTCTTGCACAATGTCTTCATCGCTCCATGCTATTTCTGTCAGATCCACTGAGTTTTTCACGCAGTAGTTCCAGACTTTTTTATCCACGGTACCCATGACTATTTCACCACCATAGCCCCACAATGAAATTTTATAGGTGCGTGGTGTAAACTTAAGAACTTCTATGAGTTTTTGTTGTTCTGCTAGATGCTGTGCGGCTAATTCTTCAGCAGTTGGCTCCGGAGCATCGCCGGGAGCGAATGGCCATGATCCTTTGGGGTTAGCGGTTGTCATACACAATCTCCTTGTTCAGCAATTTTAGAAGCAGCTTTTGCGGTTGAATTGTTTTTGGATCGAAATTTCTTAACATCATCCACCGCAGATTTCAGTGTTTCTGCATAGTTAATAGCCTGCTGTTCGGTCATGCACACAGTGGTTTCGCAGTCCACATACCCCTTTGACAACAGAGTCCAGATATGTTGCCAACGTGTCTTTGACCAAAAGTTGGTTTTCACCGTGGTGTAGATAGTAACGGTCACTTCATGATCGTCAGATTCAATCCAGACATTATGGCTGTGATCATCATCTCCGCAATTACAAACCACCTTGTAGACTCTGCTGTCTCCCCAATCGTGGGTCTTCAAAATACCTTCTGCTGGAATCTGTGCTTTCATTGTACGGGCAACCTATCAAATGTTTTGACCTGCGAGCGACTGGCTGAAATAGCATCGACCATTCGATCGTAGTCGTCGGGATCCATGGCAGATCGATAGATGCTCAGAGCCTGGGTCATCATCACTGCGGCTACTTCCAAGGCACCATGCACACCCACCATGTGATCAGTGAACTCAATATAATTGTCATAGAGCTGTTGCATTTTATCTTTGCTCATTTATTTTTTTCCTGTGTTTATATTCTCGTTTGATCCACCATTTATAAGTGTTCCAGTACTGTTTAATTGTAGCAGGTTCATCTCCGTAGGTCAATCTCTCCTCGCGATTCTCCATCCAAAGTCGTTGGACCCAAAGTCTAAATCTTGAAGGAGAGTTTAGGTCCATAGGCTTTCCCGAATTTTAATTAAACGAATCATCATTGCTTCATCTTCATCATTGTAGGTTTTTTCAATCTCTTGACTCTTATCCAAGGCAATTTTACACATCTCTGCTTCTTCTGGTGTTTTGTCGTCCATATCCAAAAGATGGTAACCTTTCTCACGGCGCATGTCACAGTACGCACTCCACCCGCTGGCATCATGAACATCTGGACGTTTTGGATAAACTTCCTTCCACCATATGTAAAGCTCTAGAATTTCTTTGGCTGCTTTGGCTTGATATGTAGGCTCTGCTAGATGCTTTTCACCTTCGTCTAAGAACTCTTCGTTGGTCAGTGTCATTGCCCATTCTAGATAAGCAATACCTGCTTCTGGACAACGCCAATTGCGATACCAACGGCGCCACCATGGATAATCGTATTTTTTCTTATCCTCATCACTCCATAAACAGTGGTGCCAAGCCTGTTCTATCTCAACAAAATCCACAAGCTCGTTAAAGAGACAAGGCAGAAAGCGATTGCCCACATCACGCCAATCACCTGGCGCAATATCTCTGGGATGGGCAGTAAGGGCATGACTGCGAGTAACCCAACGATTATTAATGTAATACCTAATATCATTTATTCTTTCCGGTATCCAACACCATACACCTTGGATTTTATCCAACCCTTCTTCAGCGATCCACCAACGGATTGGATATTGGTCTTTAGCGGCCTTTTCCCATTCTCGCCATTCTTTTCCTGTGCCACACTTTAGTTTAGTGGTCCCACGGATCCAATCAGCAAACGGGGAACAGGTCCAATAATTTCTCATGTAATTCCTTCTCAGACTTAATAGTCGAACACTTTAATTATACGATCTTTTCAAGAACCTGTCAATAACGATTAGAAAATGACTTAGATTTTTCGGTGATACCCTGCCAAATACAACATCATACTGTACTGCTCGTAGGCTTTTTTCACAGACTCGTGTGTCATACGAAAGTGTGATTCCTCACGTTCTTTGCTCATCAGCAATTCGAACATATCGGTATAGCCCTGACTGTGAGGATTATTATTAAAGAAGCGTTTTTCCATATCCACCAAAGTCCTTAATCTGCTCTCTGGAATCTGCAGAGTATAGAGTTTCTCAGTTTGATATTCTACGACATCGTTTCGTATGACATCAGCACGTTCGGGATCTGTAAAGAATCTAGGGGGATGATATCTAGCATGTCGTCCAGTGTCATTGACCACTCGAACATCGTAGTTTTCACAAAATTTTTTGAGATTATCTTCCACGACCTGCAGACTTCTTGACGGGTTTGTTTACATTGACCTGGCTACCATGTATGCCGTGATTAGCATCTGTGATGTTTTTGTTGTTGTTTTGTTTTTGATTCTGTTTCTTTTTAAGTAATGCGGCTTTGAGTAGGTCTGTTTTCATTGCAGCTCCTTGCCTAATAAACTTTCTGCCATGGGAAACACTGTGGCAATAACTTCAGCACAGGCTTTTGCAACAAGTTGATGCTCTTTTTGTGTGCCGTTACCTGAACGCAGTTCAATGAAGTGAATCCACGAACGCAGGGTGCCGTTCATATAGAGTCTGCTTTCAATTAGGCCTTCTGGAAGAACAGCTCGAGCCTGTTCCTTGGCTATGCCATTAGCAATTGCCCATTCGTATTCCCGTTGTGCGGCATAGATGACTCGTTGCTGAGCTCGGTACCATTCATTTTGTAGCAGTTGATCTTCCACTTCGACACTGTTCTGTCTGTTCTTTGGGTCTTGAAGTCTGGCTTCTCTTGTAACGAACGCCAAATCTTTAGTTGGGTCAGCATAGCGTTGACTGAATTCCTGAAATGAAAATGATCTGTGTCTGAGGATCTGTCGGGCAATATCTCTGGTGGTAGTGATTTCACAGCAGGCTGATACCATTTCCAAGGGACTCCAGTGTTGGTGTCGGACCAAGTATCGTATGAGCTTGTCTGATGTTTCAGTGTTAAGCTGGTTTGAGGGATTGCTGACACGGGCGCAATACGCAATGAGTTCCTGCGCATCCTCGATGCCCATGAGTCTAAATTCGCCTGTGGGTTGAGAATAGGATAAAAGTTTAACATTCATTTATGACTCTTTCAATATTTTCATGATCTTTTCTTTTTCTAAAAGATCTCGTTCGAGTTCCACGTATTGGTTACGCAGTTCTTTTAACTGCTCCCAACGTGATTCTAATTCTGTATTAGGTTTCAGTATGGCCAGTCGTTGTTCAATCTTTTCTATAGCTTGGGTTAGACTCTTACCACCTACAACAATATCAGCACCTTCTTTCATTGTCAATCCGTCTGCGTCAATAAGCACCGTGGAGGGGCTAGTACTCATGGTATAACCACCGGTGCCGGTTGTTGTTGTATATGTGTAGGGGGAGGTAATACTACCTGCGGTGAACATACTGCTATCAAGGGTGATGGTGTCTGTGCCCATGCTGGCTCCTATGTTATAGGTATAGTTAGCAGCACCATATCCACCAAGATCAATAGTGGTACAATCACCACTACTGACCGCGATGGTATCGTCGATGCTTACATTACGCTGACTTAGCTTCTTTGCGGGCATTTTTTTCTTCGGTGATTTCTGTGCGACGTGCCTTGACCAACTTGCCTACTTCTTGCAGAGCTTTACGAGCGCGGGTTCCTGCAGCATTGTTTCCTGCTGCGAATTTAGCGTCCTCTGAGAGAAATGTATCTAGTGCTGCTTTGAGTTGTTCTACTGTGTTTGACATATCTGTTTCCTTATCGTTATGTGAATATACTTATTCCGGTCAATGGTGTGGTCGGTAGGTTTCGAACCTACAAAGGCTACGAACTACGTCAGCGCCCCGTCCCCATTCTGGACTATGGGTCCAGCGGGAGCTTTGCCAATTTGCTCACGACCACAAGTATAGTATATAACCTTATTTTTTGAAATGCAAGAGATATCTGTGTTAAATACTAGCATATTATGATCATAGACTTTCAAAAGATTCCGTTTAACGAGATTGTGCGTTTTGGACAGAGGACCATGCTAGACCGTCCACTGTTTTCTGTGAGTTGGATACTGGGCAGATTCTGTAACTACAACTGTTCCTATTGTTGGCCCTATGCTAGATCAGATCGAATCGATCATCAGAGTTTAGAAACCTACACCTCGACTATTGACGAAATCAAACGCCAGGCCAAACTAAATGGCTTCGATCAATTCCATTGGAGTTTTTCAGGAGGGGAACCCACAGCCTACAAACAGTTGAATGAATTAGTCAAGCACCTACAACAGGACACAGTGTCTCCATACCAAAGCATACATATGACCACTAATCTTTCACCGGGATCAAAATGGTGGAACACCTGGTGCTCTAACACAGACATGCTGCAACGTCGGAGTATTACCGCATCATTTCACGCCGAGCATGCTCGAGAACAAGAGTTTGGTGATAAGTGTCTTCAGTTGATTTATGAACGGGTGCATGTGACTGTGAATCAAGTAATGGTCCCTGATCAGTTTTGGGACCTGTATGCTCGCTGTGAAAGGTTTCATCAACGAGGTATAAACATCACGCTGAAACCACAGAGTGATCCTACTGCAAGTCATATTGTCAGTGGCTACACAGATGAAATGGTCCAGGCCATGCAGACAGGATTTACACAGAAGGCACAAGGAGAAGATGTTTATCAAATAGCACTGTATGAACAAAATGGCACTGAACATTTATTTGATCAGGCCGAACGATTCAATGCATTCGGATTTAACAAATTTCAAGGTTGGAGTTGCAATAGTGGCTATCAAAGTGTTATAATAAGAGGTAATGAGGTCAAGAGAAGTTACAGCTGTCACGATCTGCCACTAGGAAATCTTCAAGATGGTTTTACATTATTCAATGAACCGACTAAATGTATTAGTTCTAGCTGTGTGAGTTCTGCAGATTCAAAAATACCAAAATGCAAATAAACACCGAACATCTGCATCATTGGATGCAGGCCATACGACAGAGTTCCGATCCTATGCGAACCATGGATGCGTTTTGGAGCGGCCAATTAAAAAGCAAAGAATGGTTGATTACTAATCTAAGACATCACGTGAAAAAATTCGTTACCATAGACATACACGGCGGGTGGGTCGGAGTATTAGCCAGCATGTTGTTTCAAAGTGATGTGCCTGTACTCAACATTCGTAGCATTGATATAGATCCCGCATGCGAACCTATTGCTGTAAACATGAACAAGATAGAAGAGATGGTTGGCAAGTTCTGTGCGGTTACCGCAGACATGTGCGAGATTCGAAGCGACGCAGATGTTGTTATCAATACCAGTTGTGAGCATGTCACACAAGAACAGTATGATTTATGGTTAAGCAGAATGCCGCAAAACAGTTTATTAGTCTTGCAAAGTAATAACTATGATATTCCAGAGCATGTTCGTATCGCGCAGTCGCTAGAAGAATTTCAAACACAATGCGGCATTAATAAAATATGGGCCGGATCATTAGAACTGCCGTTGTACACACGATATATGATCATAGGTAAGAAATAGTGTATTCATTAACAGACATTAGAACAGTTCATTTAGAAGTTACTAGTAGATGCCAAGCTAGTTGTCCTATGTGCGCCCGTAATATCCAAGGTGGAATCGATAATCCGTTCATGACGGTTATAGAAATTACATTAGATCAGCTTAAAGAATGGTTTTCAGTTGAGTTTATTAGACAGTTAGATCGGTTGTTTATGTGCGGCAACTTAGGGGATCCTATCATTGCCAAGGACACTTTAAAGATCTTTGAATATATTCGAGAAGTTAATCCTAACATAATATTAAGCATGAATACAAACGGTTCTGCAAGAAATCTGCAGTTCTGGAAAAAACTTGCTGAAGCAAGAGTTCATGTACGATTTGGTATTGATGGACTAATAGATACTCACAGTCTGTATCGTATAGGCACGGACTGGGTGAAAATAATAGATAATGCCAAAAATTTTATAACGGCTGGGGGACATGCTACTTGGGACATGTTGGTGTTTGAGCATAACAAACATCAGGTTGAACTTTGTAAAGAGCTCAGTGAGTCTATAGGGTTTGAAAAGTTTGTGTCAAAGAATACTGCTAGATTTAGGGACAATTATCTTAATGTTTTAAACAAAGAAGGACAGACTACACATATATTATATCCCACCGATAGAAGCAAACAAATACCAGTAACCAAAAAATCTACAACAATAAATTGTAAAGTACAAAAGGAAAGAAGCCTATATATTAGTGCAACAGGTACCGTAAGTCCTTGCTGCTGGTTAGATAATGAATGGCAATCTCCTAATAATCCTAATCGTATTGATTACATGGATAAGATAGGAACTAGACTAAGTTTGTCTAAGAATACGTTAGAGGAAATCTTTGAACAAAACGTTTTCACGGCAATTGAAAACACGTGGGAATGCAATCCGTTAAAAGAATGTTCAAAACAGTGTGGCGAAACAGATCGATTCAACGAACAATTTAATTGAGAATGAATGAGTAATAAGATCAAACAGTGGCAGGACAAAATCGAAGCAGTGTCGGGTAGTCAGACTTTTTGTGTACTACCCTGGATACATTTTGCCACCAGACCAAATGGCGATATGCGATTATGTTGTTCCGCTAATGCCAGCGGAGCAGGAGAAAACCACACAGTGGGACTGGTGAAGAACGAAAAAGGTCAACCAGCTAACTTTGGTCGAGAAACACCTATGAGTGCTTGGAACAATGAATACATGAAAGATGTACGATTAACTATGCTTGAAGGAAAGATACCTGCTAGTTGTAGTAAGTGCATTGCTGAAGAGTCACGCGGTGTTGCTAGCAAACGTATCTGGGAAACAGGTTCGTGGATGGAAGATGGCATCGATGTTGAAGAGCTTATTAAGCAAACAGCAGAAGATGGAACTATTCCTGAACGTCTTGTTTACTTAGATTTACGCTTAGGCCATACCTGTAATCTCAAGTGCGTTATGTGTAGTCCGCATGACAGCAGCCAGTGGGTGGCGGATCATAAAAAGATATACCCGTTATTTCAGGCAAAGGAACTTAAGGAACAGATGTCATGGGATAGGAAAGATTTTAATAATAAGTGGCACGAGAATCCAGACTTTTGGAAAGAGATGTATGCACAGATTCCTAACCTAAAGCAGGTGTACTTCGCCGGCGGTGAACCATTAATGATACGCGAACATAAATGGTTCCTTGAAGAAATTATTCGTCAAGGCTATGCTGACAAAATTCTCATACGTTACAATACAAATGGATTACTTGTAGATGATGAAATTATCGAACTATGGAAGCAATTCAAAAAGGTCAAGGTCGGTTTTAGTATCGATGCTGTGGGTGACCGTAATTGGTATATACGCTATCCTAGCGATTGGGCTATTATCGAACATAATCTTCACAAGCTAGATAACACTCCCGACAACATACAAGTTAGTATCGCCACTGCTATACAGATATTGAACATCAAACATTTAGCAGACTTCGCCAAGTGGAAGATTACACAAAACTTTAAGAAAGTAAATCTTGAAAATACAGTAGGCGGAATACAAGCCGGTGGCGGAATTATTAATATGCATCTGCTGTATATCCCAACCTTCTTAAGTATTCGATTGCTACCTGCTGAAGATAAAGCAGAAGTTCGCAGAAACTTTGCAGAACTTGCTAATTGGTTGCATGAAAACTATAGACAAGATGAAGATTTTTGGAAAAATAATCCTTACGGGTGGAAACGTTGGCAGGCTGTACTGGACTTCATGGATGCCGAAGATCATACAAATCAAATATCTGCTTTTAATGAATATATTTCAAGGTTAGATAAACTACGTGGTACACGATTTAAACTAATATTTCCGGAGTTGTCGCATTTGGAATCGTATAATGCCTGACTTCAATACGTTGTATCCCGTAAAAAAGATTTTTCAGGTAGCCTGGGAGTCTACCCTTAAATGTAATTTAGACTGTAGCTACTGCGGTGACGGACACGATAATTCACAAAAGCATCCTAGCCTAGAAGAAAGCCTTAAAACTGTGGATTTTATAATTGAATATCTCAATCTTCATATGTCTATAAAAAATAAAAACAATAAGTTTGCTAATTTAAATATACAAGGCGGAGAGAGTATATTCCATCCTAATATTTTAGAAATATTAGAATATGCGGATGCTAAAAAAAGCAAATATCAAGATTGGTATCTTAGTGTTTCCCTCATCACAAATGCTATTATAGGCATAAACCAGTGGAAAAAAATATCTAGATTAGTTGACTTTTTTACAGTAAGTTATCATCCCGAGAGTTTACCTAAACAACAAGAAATGTTTAGACAGAATATATTGCACCTTAAGCAGTCTAGCAAATCATTTCATGTAGCAGTATTAATGCATCCAAAGTATTGGGATAACTGTATCGAGATGATAGAATTTTGCAAACAGCATGGGATTAACGCACTGCCTAGACAAATAGATCATCCTTGGAGTGATTTTAGATTTAATTACGATGAAGAACAAACACAGCTTCTAACAGGAGCAAAGAAGATATCAGTCGCTACTAAAGTTATTTCTTTTTTTAGAAACGGTATAAATCTATCTGCACAAGGTCGAGCCTGTTGTGGGGGCGAAAGCATGTGCACAGAGGAGGCCAACGATATTAGATATGTGAACGGAAATAATTTCAAAGGATGGCAATGTTCTGTAGATAAATTTTTCTTATACATACGACAGACAACAGGTGAAATTTTTACCAACAAAGATTGCAGGATGAACTATGATAACAAAGTAGGGGTTATAGGATATTTAAAAACCAGTAATGAGCTACTCGATGCTGTAAAACATCAAATAGAAACAAATACATTGCCTACTATTACCTGTAAGAAATTTAGTTGTTGGTGTGGTCTATGTGCTCCTAAAGCTAGAACAACAGAATTATATAATGATATGATGGAAAGATATTCAAATGCTAACACAGGTAATTGAAGGTCGCGATTCTAATGTTCTTACCATAGAACTAATGCTAGGAAACTTATGTAACTACAAATGTTCATATTGCTTTCCTGGTAGCAACGAGGGCGATCACCTTTGGCCCGACACCGACACTCTTATTAAGAATATTACCCATCTGTTTGAAACATACAAACAACATGGCAAGAATAAGTTTGAGTTGTACTTAGTAGGTGGTGAGCCAACCTTATGGAAAGACTTGTCTAAATTTTGCTGGTTTTTAAAAAATAACTATGACGTAGTCATTAGGTTATCTACTAACGGATACAAGAAAGCAGAATGGTGGAAATTAAATTCTCAATTGTTTGATGCTGTCGAAATATCAGTTCATCACGAATATGCAAATCTCGATCACATTGTAAGTATATGCGATGCTTTATACTACGAGAAAACAAATCTAGTTGCCAATGTGTTAATGGATCCTGATTTTTTTGATAAGTGTATTTCTATTGTAGAATATATAAAGTCTAGTAAAAAAAGATGGCCTATAGTAGCTAAATGGGTACACTTCGATGGTAGGTCTAAATACACAAAACAGCAAGCAGAGTATTTAGAAAAACCATTAAAGCGTTGGCCGAATTTGCTTTGGTGGTTTAAACTAAAATATCATGCCCGTTACAAAACATGGGTCATTGAAGATAATAAGAAAAAACTAGTTGCAGATAACTACTTGACTTTACAAGGCAAGAATTATTTTAAAGGTTGGAATTGTAATCTCGGAGTCGACCATTTACACATATCAATGTCAGGACTCATATCGGGCAACTGCGGACAACTGTTGTATGGTAAAACTTTTCATTATAATTTATATCAGGATAGCTTTGCTATAAACTTTAATCCTACTATAAATTCTGTGACCTGTACAAAAGATATATGTAGTTGCGGTTTTGAAACAAATATTAGTAAAGTTATACCGATAAAGGTAATTGACTAACATCATTCCATAGCTGTCTAAAGTCATCAAGATCTTTTGCCTTAGGAACACACATACCACAACCGCATCGTTGATTAGGGCATACAATAGGTGCTATTGTTGTTTGCGATAGCATGGCACTCACATTATCAAGTATTAACTGTGTGTTAGATAAATTTCCAATCGGGCCTCTTCCTGTATGCGTTGCCTGACAAGTTTGGTGATGAAATACATCTCCGCCGTATTGATCTATGTGCAAGAAATACCAATTAACAGTACAGTGCCAATCTTTAAACCAATTATTAACTAGTTTAACTTCCTGCCATTCGCCATCGACCTTACCCTGCGTACATCGTCCGCCACAGCAGGCCCTGCCTACATTTGTACCTTCTTTGGCCATACTTGCTTTACTTGTTTGTCCCATCCAACTATAGAACCAGTCTTGTTGTGCTTCTGTATATTCGTGACTTGTGCGTCTGTTAGTGCCGTCTGCATCAATAAACCAACCCTTGCGCACAATGTTACCGTCGCCAATAGGCACAGGATTTACCTTGATTCCTTTTTCTTTTAGCATAGCACATATTAAAGTTGCCTGTTCAAAGTGATCACAATGCAACATTACATTAACTTGCAAACTCATACCTGCGGTGTGCAATGCTAGAATATTTTCAATTGTACGTTTGTTGAGAGGATCTTCAGCATGCCAACTAACGGTAGCATGAGAAAAATTATCTAGTATCCGTTGAGTAAATTTAGGACCCCATGTGCCGTTGGTAGTGAGACTTAATCTAAATTTCTTTGTTTCTTTAATATAATCAACCAACGGCCAAAAGTCGGGATTAATTGTAGGCTCACCGCCAGTGAAATCTATGTTACTTATGGTCTGATCGACACGTTTACTATTATATAAATCTGCATATTGATCTACAAAATTAAATGTTTTTTTTAATTCTTCTAGTTCGGGTAGTTTGCTGTAATTGTCATGCCTCGTACTTTCACAGTAGGTACAATCTAAATTGCATCTTCTTATGATATCCCAAGTGACCATTAATGGTTCGGGTCGGCTGAGTTTAATCGCGGTGGTTTGGATCATATTTTGTTAATGGTATATCTGATGCACACGTGCAGAAATTGCGATCACAGGTCACTGGAGTAGTGGGAGCAATAAAGGTACCGGTATAGATGTTGCCGATGCTGCCTCCGACTCGACAGGTAGCACGATGAACTTCGCCGTCCCAGTTAATCATTAGACTTTCAAGGCCGGCGTTGCAAGACCATCCGTTGAATTGATTTAGGTTATTTTTAATAATATCGTTGGCATGGATAATCTTTTCTTCATCGATTCTACAATTAGGCTTTGCAGTAGCATCGTGTTCTAAGATCCATTCTAGATCTGTTCCGTCATATTTAAGGTCATCAAAGACATTGTGGTCACCCTCGGTCCATCGAATTCTGCGGATAGCATATTTGATACCAATTTCATCAAACTTTTTAACAACCAGTTTTACGTGATGAACATATTTGTGATGAGCCATGATATTAACAAAGAAATCTCGTTCTGTGTTGTCGTAGAATTTTAAAATAGTATCAAACACTCTAGTCCAATCTTGCTCAAAGTGTAGACTAAAAACAATATGATTGAAAAATGTCTCGTGATCCAAATACCATCGATGACCTCTGGTTCCGTTGGTAGTTAAGTTGACCCAGAATATATCTTTGCGTTTAAAATACTCGAGAAGGGCTTCAATATCAGGATGAACACAAGGTTCACCTCCTGTTAGACTGATGCGCAAAGGCTTACCTAGCCCACATAGTTTATCTACAGCGGCTTCTAGAATATTGATATCTGTATGAGGACTGAAATTGTCGTGTATGACAGATGGGCAATAACTACAATCATAGTTACAACGCTTACCAAGATTCCATTCTACTTTGAGCTGATCTTGATGCGGCCAACAACTGGTTATTTTATACATACGGTTTAAATTCCGGTACAACATTTAACAAATTCTGACCACGAGTAGAGTCTAAAGCAAAATTAAAATCTAAAAAGTCTTGCCACAAATTATTTTGATCATTAGCTTGTAGATAATTAATGTTATCTTGTATTTGTTGGTGTGTAACTTTACCTAACAGCGGATTGTTTTTAATTGCATCCCAGTCGTCTATTTGTGATTTAACAGATAATAACTTTGTGATTGCTAACACTTTTAAATCGTTAGGCAATACTTGTGCTGACAAGCAGTTAGGATAGCTAACACGATGACTGTAGAATACAATATCCATCTTGTTGATAAAATAATCAATACACTCTGCGGCTTGTAATATGTTACCTGCTTGCGCTGTAAATGCTCCAACGACTCTACTAACGTTGGGTATCTTTTTTATTTCTTTAATATTTTCTTCAACTTGATTAAAGTCACCGTTACCACGTATGTAATTGTAAACATCGTGAATGCCGTCAATGCTGACATTAACGGCAACGCTTCTAAAATGAGGCCAGTAGTCATATATAGTTCTTCCTTTGCTGATTCCTAAGGTCGTGCCGTTAGTGGCATATTTGATTTCAATGTTCTTGCCATAAGGCTTGAGCATATCAAGTATTCGATAATGCTGCGGATCCATTAAGGGCTCACCACCAGCAAACTCCACACGTTTAAAATGAGGAATTAACTTTTCAAAACTTGCCCACCAGTTGTCTGTGTCATCAAACGGACCTATGTATTGGCCGGGTTTCTTGACCAGTCGTTCTACAGTTGATACAAGATAGTTGTTTTCTTTTTTATAAAAAGGAACAACCTTGTCCCAGTCTTGCCAACTAGTGCTGTCAAGCGGATTGCACATACGACATTTTAAATTACAAAGATTATTAAGTTTGATTTCCATTGTAGGAATTTCAAATGGCATTGTGAAATCGTGTCGCATATTACTAACAGCATTAGGATATAATGTAATACGTGATTCTGGAATAACTCCTGCAATGTGTCGCTGTCGTAAACTTTCAACACCCTGATCTTCTAAACTAAAACAAGGAGCACATTCTTTAGGGCGTTCTCCGATCAACACCTGTCTACGTATGCGAGTCATTGTTTCACTGTTCCAATGATACTCTAATGGAGCATCTTGTATGAAACCAATGGGGTGGCTGCGACAACAAACTTTAACAGCGCCATCTTCTCTGGTAGCTAGACCTGTAAAAGGATGCATACAAAATGTTTTACTTTGACTTTTCAACTGCCCACTCCCTTTCTTTGCACCAGAAACAGTTACCACAGGTTGGTACATACTGTCCTGGAATATAATTTTTATAGGTTATATTTTCAAACTCACCTTCACAGCTTCTTGTTAGTTCTAATAGATCTTCTATTTGATTTTCGTAGTATTGTTCAACGATCCAATCTTTTCTAGTATGAACAAATGGGTGACATATACTTATACCCTCATGAACAAAGTAAGGAGGGATGTGCCCTTCGTCTCTATCACTCAATGCACCTTCAATCTCGATGTCTGGATTTTTATTGATACCGCCATATAACGCATCGAGTTGATACTTATGTGCGATATATTCATTATGCGATCTTAGTATTATCTGATTCCCACTTTTTAATTTACCATACTCATCAACGATGGTAGGACCTTTATCTCCCCATTCTAATTCTGAAGGAATTAGATTTTGATGAACATAAAACTTGTTATCGAAATGCTGTTTAAACCAATCCATCACTCTGTTGGCAACATGTTCTTGCCAAGGTCTTGTTTTCCATAATCGTATTTGATTGGTAAAATGTATTTCAGCGTTAGTATTTGAACAGATCAAATAGGATAGTAATGCACTATCAACACCACCACTTATACTAATTCCAATTTTTTTCCAATTAGGATCTAGATATAGTTTCATAAAAGTATTTACATCATTATAGTAGCACATAAATATTTCCATGTATAAAAAAATGATCACCAAACAAATATTTACATGCCCAGAAGGGCTAATTGAACAAGCACTCAAAGAGCATCCAATTACAGAAAGTATTGTTCTTAATGAGCCAACTGGTGACTTTTTCTACGACAAGTGGGTGATCAAAGAATTTTACAAAGGTACAATTTGGCAACAAGTTTTAGACACAATGCCTATGTCTGTTGGCCAAGCACGGATTATTAAACTAGAGCCGGGAGAAAGTTACATGGCTCATGCTGATATAGACAATCGCTGGCATTTAAATTTAACAGGTGAACAATCATATCTAATTGATTTAGATAATAAAGTTATGTACGAATGCGTAAGAGATGATCACTGGGCGTACATGGATGCTAGTCATATACATGCTGCAACAAATTACGGATCCATTCCACGCTTGCAATTAGTAGTCCGAGAACTTTTATTCCGCAGTCGTCAACCTGTGGACTTAGTTAGCGTTGTTATGGAACCAGCGCATCCTCAGCATGATTTTAGATACAAGTTTGATAAAATCTTTAGCCCATTTCTAAACCGTGCTAATCAAAAATACAAGTTAGCAGACTTTGCATACAACACATCTAATCTGTCGTTTAAATTAGAGCGTGAACTGCTAGAAGATTTTAAACAGCTTGCAACAGAAGATTTTAAAATCACACATGATTGACACAAGTAATTGGAAACCATTTTTTAAATACGGCGATGATGGTAGTCTGTGTTTAGCCCAACAAACTTATGAGCCGTTAATTAGTCCGGATCGTACAATGTTCTGTGCCAATTACAATTGGCAAAACAAATACCAACGCACATATGAAGACAGAGAATTGTACACTGCTGAAGTATGTGACTGGTTCTTTGAAAACGAATTATATCATTTAACAAAGTTTAAAGGTAAGTCTTATGTACCCAACATTGTTGATATTGACTATACAAATAAAAAGGTATTTTTTGAGTGGAACGGATATACGTTTAATGAAATGTTACACCGTGGCGAAGCTGTAGAGTGGGAGGATCAATTAAAATATATAATGCTAGACTTACATAAAGGAGGTACATATAAACTTACTATGTATCCGCATTGTCATTTTTTAGATACCAACGGAGTTATGAAGACTATTGATTGGTATGGATGTGTTGCTGTACGTCATCCGTTCATACATACCAAATACATGAATGCCATAGTTCATGAAACTGCTAGATTTAGATTAGAGGAAACAGGCGACCCTGTTAATAATCTTTTAAATTTAGAAACTATGTTCAAACGTAGTTTAAGTACACACGTACTATGGCGTGATAAAAATATGTATTACATTTACAAGGAAATATTTACTAATGAGTGATAAAAAAATGAACATTGGGTTAATTGCACCGTGTTATATATGCGGCAAACGTGAAAACGTTTCTGGGTTCAAATCCTCCACCTTCCGACAATAAAGGATATAGGATGGCAAAATTAGTTGGAAGCACCGAAGGTAAAATTGACTGGGACTCTATAGTTCAAATATGCAAAGATTCTACTGACGGAGACTTTAATTCTGTAGGTACAGTCGTTGACCGTTCAGAATCTAGCTGGACTGAAAATCCTGAGTTATTAGGATCATACCGAGATGTTATTAAAATATGGCAAGATGCAAAATATAATCTGTCATTAATAGAATGGTACGATTATTATCCCGGAAAACATTTTGATATTGAAGTTCAGAATAAGTTTTCAGATTTAGTTAATGCTGATCCACGCCGCGTGTTTGTTAGTGAACTATGGCCCGGTAGATGCGTTCCTAAACACTGGGATGTTGAAGACCAAGAAAAAGAGTGGTTAGCCGAAGGTGAATTAAAACGCTGGGTTGTGTTTATAGATAAACCCCAATTTGGCCATGTATTCTTATTTGACAATCAAGATGCATTTTATTATATACCACAACATCAAGTATGGGAGTGGGATCATTATAGAAACTGGCATGCTGGTACAAACTGCGGATCAGAACCGTATTACTTGTTTCATTTTTTAGGAAAGCCAAGATGATTGAATACATCAGTAATTGTTCGGCACTAATTGATTGGGATGAAATTATTGAACAATGTGCAAACACGCAACCTGAATATATTGGTCCTAAACATAAGAAAGGTGATACGATTCCGGGATTAGATGAAGTGGTAAATCTATGGGAGCATGCAGGATATAAGAATGTAACTGATGGTGGAACTGTAAGTTGGGGAATGTATATGCCAGGTAAGCAGTTTGACGAACGCAGTGTTCAAACATTCTGTGACATATTTGGAATTAATAACTACCATACTGCCTGGATAAGCAAGATTGATGTAGGATGTTTTGCTCCTATACACTGGGACGTTAATGACCACGAAGAAGAACTTGCAAAGTTATCACCTAAGGTTAGATATCACTGCCATATAGGAAAGCCAAAGTTTGGACATGTCTTTATAGTAGAGAACCAATGCTTTTATAATAAAGCACAGGGTGATACATTTAGATGGCAAGACAGACGATACTGGCATGCTGGTTCTAACTGCGGATTAGAACCTAAATATATTTTTAACTTATGGTAACTATGAAAGTTTGTATTACAGGAACAACACGCGGCATTGGTAACGTATTATCTAAACACTTTAAAAAATCAGGGTGGAAGGTTGTAGAGCTCAATCGCGGAGATGAAATTATTAAGTCGGGTGTGGGTTGTGATTTGTTTATTAACAACGCTTACATTAATGGACACCAGATAGATATCTTCAACCAACTGTACGCTAGCGTTGCTAAGATGGTTGTAATGGGTAGCATTGCTTCCGATTATCCAGATCCTAATATGCTAGATTATAGTAAACACAAGAAAGAATTAAAAGAACGTGTGCTAGAAGTCGCCAATAGCTCTGTGAACAAAGCAGATATCTTGCTATTACAACTAACAGGCGACAGTTACAACGACTACGATCTCATCATCCGCACTATAGATTTTTGGTTAGAGTATCCTAAGATAACATGTGTATCATTTATACCAGGGAAGCCAAACTAATGGAAAAGAAAATTATTATCACGGGTCATACTAATGGCATTGGCAAATCTATATACAATACTTTTAAAGAAGGTAGTTGTAGAGAAATTCTAGGTATGAGTCGTAGCAACGGATACGATATAGATAAAGACTTTGACAAAATTGTAGAAGAAGCCACCGGAGCTGAAATCTTTATCAATAATGCGTATAGAGATGGACAGCAATTAAAATTATTACAGGCTCTTAAAAATAAGGTTGATATGATGGTAGTAATGGGTAGCGTTAGTAGATTCTATCCTGAAATTATCCCAACACAATATGTTTATGATAAGCAAGCCTTGGCCGAAGCATGTAGAAAAATTAGTCTTGATCCAACTGGCATACCGTTGTTACATTTAGATTTGAGTTTTATTGAAGGAACAACCGTTGATGAAGATATCCCCACTGCTTTTGTAAGTGACAATACTGTAAGTCATAAAGATATTATTGATACTATTATTTTCTGGATACAACATCCTGTAGTACGACAAGTGGAGTTCAGATGGCAGCTTACTCCTTATTTAAAAGAACAACTATATAAATGTAATCCTAATTTAGATCCAGCGAGGATAACGGTTTAAGTTTTCATAAAACAAATCTACATTAATTTTCCATACAGTTTGATCTGTACCTCTGTAGAATATGTCTTTCACTTTTTTGACCACACCTATTTTTTCTAGCGTTGGAAAATAAGTTCTGTGCACAAATCTTTGACTAGCAATCTTACTTTCGTTTGATGTAGCATATACATTATTACCGGCCCACTCAATGCATTGAGGTAATAGGAATTGATCTGTTAAATTTTGATGTTGGCCTATAGCAACATTAGCAGTCATCATTCCACCACCATTTCTTGCTCCACGCAATATACAACAACGAGTTAAAACCCTATAACTGTTCTGGCCCATAACATCATCAAACGAATGTGCGGCAACACTTCCAATAGCAATATCGTCTTGATACAGAATCCATGCATTCCACTTATGTTCGTTATGAAAGCATTCTATCATTGTTTTTTGACTACTGTTATTGTAAAAACCTTTCTCTGTTGCTTCTTTATAAAAACTAGAAAGGTCTAACTTATCATTCCATTCTACTAATTTGTACATTGATTACATCTTCTTTATTTCTTATAAAGTGATCAGTTCCACACATATCGCACTCCGGTATTGCACAAAACTTTGAGAAATGAAATTTTAAAACATCACCTTCTGAACATGTTTCTAAATTTAGAGCTTGATAGTCAACATACTTCTTCCAGTCGGGGTCGTCTAAGCTATTATGGAATTCTAAAAGTTTCTTTACAGTACCTAATGCAGAACATTTGTATATCTTTTTATCTAGTAAAAAATTACACATCGGACTACTACATCCTTCTTTGTAAGAGATATGGGGTAATCCTGTTTTAAAAGGCTTAGGTTTTGTGGCCTGCATATAGTGATTCTTTTTAAAATCAAATTGCGGACGGAAGTGAACAAAAATTTTATCGTTGCAGTAATAATGGTCATTAGGCTGTTCGCCTAAGAAATATTCTTTATTCTGATCAATCCATTTCCCAAAGTAGGGATCTTTCCTAGGATTATCTAACTGCATGAACTTTTTTAAAAACTGATTTGCATCATCTTTAGGTAATCCTAATCTTGTAACTAACTGGTTAACGCCTTCAGTTATTTTTGAAGTCATTTTTGCATCAAAGGCTGCAAAATGATTACATACAAACAAACCAGATTCGTGTTTAATTAAAAAGTCTGCGACTTCATCTACGTGTTTAGATAACAGTGTTCCGTTTGTTGAGAACTGTATCTTTGCAGTAGGATCTATTTTTCGTATGTGCGTTAGTATAATATCGATCTTATCTAAGTATAATAACGGTTCACCTCCAATAACACTATACAATTCAATCTCAAACTTTTCTTTGGCTAGTGTAATGCCTTCTAATATTGTTTCAATATCCGGATCTTTATCTGTATCTCTAACGACATTACTTCTAGTATCGCACTGATTGCATGATAGATTACATTTAGCACCGTAGTACACATCAAGCATTTTAAGGTATGGTTTAGTCATTTGATGATCTCAGATCTATAACAGGATAAAATTTTCGTACATGCTGATTGCTGATTTCTTTTTTAGATTTATAATTTTCAATATATTCTGCCAGTTCTAAATTAACGTCTTTTAACGAATGACCGGTTAATTTATCTACAGAATTATTATAAAAAATAAATTCTTCAAAGTAGTTGTTGTCATCTTTGTTTAAAAATTGCAAAACTTCCGGGTAGTCTTGTACAGCATGTTTTATGATATTTTTATATTCCTTAGGCAAACATGAAATCCGTAGAAATTCAGGATAAGATAAGAATTTTTTTTCTAATTCGAACTGTGAAAATTCTTTAGTTATAAACTGATCTAGTTCTTTTAATTTGTTTACATTATACACATTTACAACCGTAGAAATTCCTATAGTAGTACTCTGCTTTGGTCTTGAATCAATTAAAGAACTATAGAATTTTAAATTTTTTACTATCTCATTAAAATCTGATTTGCCTCTAATGTATTCATTTAAATGTCCAACCCCGTCTATGCTTACATTTAAGTCTAAAAATCTACATTTTTTAAATGCTTCGAGTATATAATCTGTTGGCAGCACCGTTCCGTTGGTGTATGTAGAAACAACAACTTTTGATATCTCATTGGATAGTACCATATCTTTAACAAACTCCTGAGCCCGAGGACTTATCAACGGTTCGCCCCCAAATAATTTAATTTCTTTTAAATGAGTTTTATCGATATCGTTGTGTGTTGTAGATGCTACAAATTTTTTAGGGCTAATTGGTTTCCCTAATATTTTTAATTCGTCATCGTATAATAGATGACTGTTTGCAGATGAACACATTCTGCATTTTAAATTGCATAGATTATCAAATTGTATTTGTATAGCATGTATCTCTATATTTTCAACATTACCATATTTCTTAACACTCCGTTGACGCATGGATTCTATGCCTGCAACTTCCTCCCTGTAGCATTGATCACAACCGTTTACAATTTCGCCAGCCAACATTTGTTTTCTTACTTTTTCTAATTGACCGGTATTAAACGATTTCTCAAAAGATTCGTTAATTAGTATCTGATGGGAATAATTCTGACAGCACGGTTGCAACACGTCGCCGTTGTTTATTGTAACTTCTCTAAAAGGTAATGAACAATAAGTGTCATGCATATAATTGTTTTGCTCGGTCCATGAAGTCTATGGGGAAATTTGTCTTAAAACTTTCAAATGCTAACATTTGAAGATTGCTAAATGAAGTAGGAATATCTAATGAAATCCCCATTGAATCTATTTTAGAAAACAAATCATGTTGTCTATCTTCACTAATATGACTTAATACACTACGTATAGATATTTGTGGTTCAAAATCTTTATAGCAGAAGAAATAATTAATGCTCTTAAGTTTGCCATCTACTATAAAGTAACTACTAGGATGCAAACTGTACTTGTATATACCTAATGTTTTGTGCGCTTTAAAAATTTCTAACATCTGTTCTTGCCAATCGGGTAATATGTCGTCATACGCACAGTTGTTATCTAGAGTTTGTTGCCAAAAATCTACACCTTGTATTTGCATGTAGATTTTTTTATTATCTAAATCTATATTTGTTATTTCCGGAACCATGTCCGGGAATGAATTACGCATTTGAGTAAGATAGTTCACTTCTCGTAGCCACTTCTCTTCCATTAATGCTGGATCAACTACTTGGTTCTGTTCTTTATGATAATCGGTATCGTTGGTATAATGTTGGCAAAAAATTGTTTTGTCTTCATTAACTAAACTTGTGTAGATCAAATTATTCCTACATAATCCTTTTCCCGGAACGTTATTATAGTAGTACTCAAACTTTGTTGTCATATAGCTACTTATCTGATAAGTATGTACGTAATTTAAATTAAGGATAGTATATAATGAAAGAGGTTGTCTATAGCGAGATGCCTAGGGTAACAGTGTACGAAGACGTTGTAGATCATGAGTTTTGTGACTATATTATTAACAAATTCACCAAAGCAGGAATGAACCCAAGAGCAGGATGGGAATCATATCAACAATCTGACGGGCAAGTGCACGAAGGTATAGAGCAAAGAAATATTAGCTGGGACACTCCTCAAGAGATTCGAGAATTCTTTTGGGCTATTATAACTAGAGTTACCGGTGTTCCTAGAACACACATCGAAGCAGGCGATATTTATAGATATGATGAAGGTCAATTTTTTGATCTGCATGTTGACTATCCTCTTGAACCAAAAAAGATAAATTATTATACTAATGGTGGGGATAGAAAACACACTGCAATTTTTTATTTAAATGATAACTTTGAAGGTGGTGAGTTTTACTTTCCAATTTTAGGATTTTCTATTAAACCTAAAAAAGGATCAATGGCTTGGATAGAGTATGACTATCCGGACGAGTCTATTAATCAATCTAGCGTACACGAATCTACAATAATTACCAAAGGTGAGAAGTGGATATGTGCAACTTTTATTGCAAACGGTCCGAGGGTTGAATAATGACCGATAGAATAAAATTTGAGACTAATTTCTCCGTGATGGTGAACAACTTGTGTAACATGACTTGTAGTCATTGCACAGGGTTAGCTATGTATGATTTCTTAGGTACGTTCAAATGGGGTGATTGGAACCAACGATATAAGCGATGGTCTGAAATTCTAGATCTAAGATATGTGTCTATATGCGGTGGAGAGCCTTATCTACATCCAGAGTTAGAGTTATGGTTTGATAGCTTACGTGAATGGTGGCCTGAGGCTAAAATAGAAATACTCACTAACGGCACTAGATTATCTAAACGGATTGAGTTATCAAGAAAAATAATAAGAGATGGTAATGCATACTTACAGGTTTCTTGCCATGATGCAGATACATTTAATAGTATGAATGAAGACTTATTAGCAATTTTAGAGCCCTGGAAAGATTCACTATCAAATGTTAAAAAAGAGAAAGTACCTTTAGAGTCTTGGAAAATGCTTGAGTACTATTCAGAAGGACGATTAATAGCAAGACTACAACAAGTTACAGAAATGGCGCCTCCTTATCACAAGTATGTCGACAACGGTACTGTGTATTTTGAGATGGGTGGGGATATGGTTAAAAGCCATGAATCATGTGTGTGGAAAGACTCTTACACATTCCAGCATGGAATTCTATATAAATGTCCACCTGTAACAAATTATCCAGAGGCTAAGTTACAGGTTGGATTTGAAAAAGAAGCAAGAGAAATATTAGAACAGTATAAGGGATGTGATCCTTTAAGCGATGACAAATCGGTAATTGAGTTTATTAACAACTTAGCAGTACCAATACGAGTATGTGAACTATGTGCATTTGACAAACAAAAAGTAGAACTAGGAATACCAGTCACGTTAGATTCTAGTCGTAAGAAAAAATTTAGACAATTTAAATTAACTCAGTATGATTAAAGGTATCGGCGGTAAGCCTTATATAAACTTAGATTCTTACTTAGACATTGAAGGATTCAAAAACTTACATCCTGAAATATGTAAGGGCTTTGCTTTGGCAAGAGATTATGCTAAAGAAGGCACCTGGATGAAACCTGGATTTAATTGGAAAGATGCTAGTTACATTATTAACTGGAAACCAATTTATAAGGCAGTAGAAGAATACCTAGCGTTGCCAGAAACAGATCCTATACGTGTTGCCGGTGACCCATTGTACTTTACAGACCTGAGCAATTTTAAAAATCGTAATACATTTACACGCTATTTAAAAATGGTGCTAGGCGCTAGTGATCCTTACATTTACTATTTCTTATGGGAGCAAGGTGACTGGAATAACCGTGGTGCTGAACGTAGACCCACAGAAGAAAGCAAATATTTTCCAGGTGTAGTAGTATGGGTAAAAAACTTATTAGAACAGAATATTATTAGCCAGGTAGGTCGTGTTATATTCTTCCACTGTGACCATAACGGATTAGGATTTGAGCATAGAGACCTAGATGCCAACAATGGCATATTAGAAAAAAACTCTTACACAGATCATCGCAACGAGTTTATACACATACGTTTTAGAACCAAGCGTGGATTTTATATTTGGGATCCAGATACTGAAAATAAACACTATATTAACAGCAACGCAGGCTTCTGGAACGATGAAGATTGGCACGGTGGAGACAGCATAGGCGAGCAAGACTATGCGTTACGTGTGGACTGTAAGTTTACACAAGAGTTTCGTGCCAAGTTAGGCATTGCACACTTGGATAGCTATTGAGGAAACATTATGAAATATATTGGAAATTTTGCTGAATTTATAAAAGACGAGTGGATCGCAGAAGTGTTATCTGGCCGAGGCAAGGCTAGACCAAAAGATTGGCCGCCGGCATATACACAAGAAAGCAATGAATACAAAAAGGCAACAGATGCAGGATACGACCTCGAAGGAATTCACTGGTATGTATTTGACAGCGGGGAAGATCTTAGTTTTCAAATTGAGTTCCCGTTTTTAAAGAATGAAAATCATTGGTGGATTACAAAACTTTATCCCGGACAGTACATGCCGATGCATTCAGACCCGCATGTACATGAAAAGGACGGAACGCGATATTGGATTCCTTTACAGGACTATCATCCTGGGCATGTGTTTATATATAATGACACACTAATGACAGGTTACAAAAAAGGGGATGTGTTTGTGTTTCTCGATTCTTACGATATGCATGGGTCTGCAAACATTGGACATATTCCTAGATTAAGTTTGTTGATAACCGAATACGTATGAAAATAGGGTTTTATGGTGATAGTTATTGCGTGAAAATAGATTCGTTACACTGCCAATATCACAAATATCAAACATATATCAAACTTGTCAAGAATCATTATAATGCAGAAGTTATAAACCTAGGGGTGGGAGGTAGTAGTTATTGGGACTTGATGCTGAAACAGTTTCCACCTGCCTTAAACAATTTACCAGATATATGCATATTTTGTTGGACTGATCCTTCTCGTATATATAACCCGAGTACTAGAAATTTAGGTTCATGGGTAATGGAAAAAATTAATTACATGGATCATCCTGGCCATATATTAAATCACAATACATACCTTGCAGCACAGAAATATTTTACACATTTGTATGATGACGAAAAGGCATTACACGAAGCATTGTCAGCATTTTATTTTTTTGATCGAGAAGTGCTTGCTCCTATACAAGATAAGACTAAAATTATTCACTTGTGGAGTTTTGGTATTCCGAGAAATACTGATTCTAATAATATCTATATTCCGGATAATCTTGATTATATTTACAGATGGAAGACTGGAGTTGAACTAAGACCTAGTTTAAAATGTTTTGGTAATCTCTCTGGGGATGTATTAGATGAAGGTCCGGTGCCTAATCATTTATATGGTAATCTGAATAATACATTACTTGCAGATTTTATTATAGAAGCCATCAATGAGCATCACAATGGAAAATTACTAACCAAAGACGATATTGTAGAACAAAATCGACTATACAAAATTTCATAAATGCCATGTTGGTATAGTATCGAACAAACTTGCTTTTAAACTAAAGTAAATTTCTGCATCAAATTTATCATTAATGGCCTTTAATAATTTTTCTTCTTTAAATTTACGATATTCAAGGCTGTAAAAAAATGTTGTTCCTTCGTAATTAAATATGTTTGAAAGATTTATTAGTGTATTACCTATGCTTGTGTCCACATAATCTAACAAATTATCGTTGCCTAGAAGATCACACTTTACAAATTTGTAATCAGGATATTGCTTCTGCCAATAATCTAAAGACGATTTGTTGTAATCATACATAATTACTGTTCCATTATCGGATAGATATTCAGCAAACCACACTCCACTAGCAGGAGTAACAATCTGATCATATTTCTTTACAGGAAGATCTACAGTTTCGGTGTTAGCTGTATGAACGTATGTATCGTGGCAATAGTTTAGTCGATGGTATGCCCAACTTAATTGCTTGTAAAAATCATCAGGACTCTCGGGATAGAAATGTTTTTTATTATTCCTAAGTTCTTCGTCAAACACTAACATAGTATAACCTTCTTCGAAACCTTTGCTAAGTATATTCCAACCGTGGCATTGGTGATTATATTGTTTAGTATCATCCCCTACGCTGACCCATTTAGGAGTAAAGTCGTCGTGCCAATTTTCACGGCTACGCCAGGGCATCCACTGCTTGTGTTTTGCTCCTAGTTGCTGTTTTCCTATTTTTGGATTACCTAGTTGTTTATAATGCTTTAAGTTAATAACATAACATTGGTGATGCAATTCATAATACGCATCACTTCGATCTAATATATGTCCTGCTATAAAAAAATCTTTTGTAATCAGATTTGATAATGCATCAAAGAATGCTGTTCCGTTGATAAATTCTGTACCAGTGCTTACTACTAATGCAAAGTCATATTCTAATGTAGATACATGATTAATCAGTGCGTCCTCATCTACCCATTGAAAAACAGTATAACCTTTTTTGTATAGATTAGATAAAACTCCGTCTGCTTGATTTTTTATTAATTGGCGGATCTCGGGCTGATACTGTCTTGTGTTATCAACAAAACATACAGCTATGTTTCTATCCCATCCGGGATTAAATTCTAGAATGTTTATCATACTGTTTTATATAACTTCGAACAACCAACTCTGCAAATGCTTCTTTTTTAATACCAGGAATACCGTGCGATATTAAGTGTACTCTAGGAATGTGAGAAAGATTGATAACACTATGATAGTTCCTTATGTTAACAATAAATGCTCGACCTTCTTTAAAAGGAACAACTCCATACCCTTGAACTGATAGATAACAATTATCTGGATGATGAATAGCTACATTAATTGGTACTCCGAAATCTAACATATCAAGATCATTTTCTCCCGGCAGTTTTCCAGGTGCATCGCTATGAGGATTAATATATCCGTTAGATTCTACCTGCATAAATCTTATTCTGCGATAAGACTCGTAAGGGAAATCTTTCCAAAAAGATTTTATAGAAGGAGTCTGTTCCGATAAAGATGTCCAATTATAAGGAACTTGAGATTCATCAGTATAGCCATAGTTCGTCCAGGCTCCTGTTTTATCAACATCAATACCGTGTATACAACAACTGTTCCATCCCTTGCTGTCTGTTTCTCTATGTGGTACTAAGCGAAATGTAGATTTGTCTGATTCTCTTTGCCAGTTTTCGACATCAATGTCCATATCAAGTTCTAACCATCCTATCTTGGAATAGTTTAAAATCCATCGGGCAATCTGCAGATTGCCGAGAAGGTCTTCTGGTATTTGTGGAGTCTTCCAAATTATATCTTTGTTCTTCAAATAAAAATCAAATGCTGTCTGGATATTCATATAAGTAGTTATCTGCGTATTTAAAGAATAAGTAGTTATATGACTGTACCACCTAACGATAAAAGATCGCTACCCTATGGCGGATCATTTGCTATTATGGATCCGGAAACTTTGGACATCCTACCTCAGGCTATGAATGTAGATGCCGAGACATTTTGTAAAAGATACTCAGAGTGGATAAAATCCACTGAACTAAACACTATTACAGGAATAGAACACTTTCCATACGCTGTATTTTCTAACGGAACTACAGAAGCATTTGATAAGTTCTATATCAAAAATAATAAACGACGATTTCGCTGCTTCAAAGGAGAATATATCTATCATCAAGTGACCTGGAGGAGCAGCTGGCCGAATTGGCAATTTATAGAAGATGCTCCATTAGAAACTAACGATGCAGTGATTATCAGCCTACCATTTAGCGACACAGGGAACGAACATTCCAAAATGGGAGAAACTTTGCGTATCTGTACAGAACTTGAAATTCCTGTATTAGTTGACTGTGTGTATTTTGGTGTATGTTCTAACATAGATTTTAATTTTAATTTTGACTGCATTACAGATATTACGTTTAGTCTATCAAAAGCATTTCCTTTAGCATATGCTCGTGTTGGTATGAGATTGACTAGAGAGGACAATGACGATTCTTTGTTAATGATGCACAAGATCGATTACACCAATAGAGTGGGAGCAGGATTAGGATATAAAATGATCGAAAGATTTTCTCCAGATTTTATTGTTCAGCGTTATAAGAAACGTCAAATAGAACTTTGTAAGACTCTTGGTATTAAATCTAGTAATACTGTGTTGTTTGGTATAGACGAACACAATCGTTATCCAGAATACAACAGAGGCGGTTCAACAAATCGTCTGGGATTATACAAGCACTATGTATAAGATTGTTAATTTAGAAACATTTGCTATATCACAAGACACAGTTGAAGATTTATTAAAGCAAGAGATAGGTGATAGCAAACAGATTTTAGGGTTGCTATTATTAGATGGATTTCTTTTTAACAACAACTGTAACATAGATCTACTAGACAAAAGTATCGATCTGCATGTGGTGGCAGGCATAGTTAACGATCAACATCAATACAATAATATAATTCATTTTGATTTTATGATGCATACTGTTTTCTTGGGATATAAAAATAAAGAAACATACATCTGGAATAAAAATTCTAATAAATTTTTATTTCTAGGAGGAGTTCCTAACAGGCACAACAGAGCAGGTCTCCTGAATAAATTTAAAAAAAGCGATTTATTAAACGATTCAGTATATACATTTTTTAAACCCTGGACCGAAGAACAAAAACAATGGTGTAAAAATAATGTAGATGGGTATGATAAGATAGTCGAGCAGTCTATAGACGATGTTTATTCCGCATCTAAGCATTACGGAACCAATCCTTCTCAGAATGAATGGACGAAAAATATAGGATGGATCGAACCGGCAGTTTATAAGAATACCGCATTAAGCATAATTTCAGAAGGTGTAAGCAGCAGTGACTTAACTTCTAGATATCTTACAGAAAAGACCTACAGAGTATTTGTCCAACGCCATCCATTTTTACATGCTTCTACTCCGGAGATGTTTAAATACATTAAGGAATTAGGATTTAAAACTTTTGAAGAATATATGCTAATAAAAGATTATGCTTATTTGCCAAACGAACAAGACAGGTTAGATGCTATTGTAAAAAATACAAAACATTTTCTAGCAAACTATCAAGCATACCAACTAGATATTGAAGCAGATATCGAGCATAATTACAATCTGTTTTACAAATTAGCAAACAAGAATTTAAAAACGTTGGATTATATAAAAAACAAATTTCATATAGAACAACACGAGATTGATAAATGGTTCAATCAAAAAGGATTCCATCATCTAGTGAGGGCATATGCTAGTCGAACACAATAATTATCAGTACTATACTTTGTTAGAAGAACTGTTAGCCAGTCTTACTGCTACTGTAAATTCTAATCCTTGGAGAAATGTACTGTCAAGATTGTTAGAACTTCCCAAAGAAGATACCACCGAAGACGTATGGTGGGTGCTATCTACAGACAACGATACACAAAAATACGAAACTAATTTTTCTATAAATTATGGTCGTGTAAACGAATCAAAGAATGGCTCTAGCTGGTTAGTAATTATGTTGGCCGACGACAGCTGGAAAGAAACGCATGACAATAAAATAATTGATAGTATTTTTTTTAAAGAAAAACAATTAATTAATAAGCTACCTGGAATAAGGATGGCAACACTATCTTTCATCAGTGATAACACAGTAGTTCAGCATCACGTAGACGGTTATGAAAAGTTTGAAGACGACAGCTACTATTATCAATTGCTGTTAAATGCAGATGCTCCTATATCCGATGACATATCGTTGATTATAGAAGATAAAAAATTTAGACAACAACCGAATAGTATATTCGGATTTGATTCACATTACCCCCACGGAGCTGAAAATTTCTCAGGCGGTGACTGGATTGTTTTAAGTATTAAAATACAAAGAAAGTATTTTGAAAATAATATCAAATAATGATTGGGATCCTTTAAAGGAAATAATTGTTGGCAGAGCAGACAACGCCCGTATTCCAACCGTAGATCGTAGTACTATGAGCATGAGTTATACAAACTATGACATAGAAAAAATTAAGCCGTTAGAAGGGCCTTACCCAAAATGGTTAATCGAAGAAGCCAACGAAGATGCAAATGAATTATGCAATGTGTTAACACTTGCTGGAGTTAAAGTACATCGTCCTTTGCCTATCGATCACAGCAAAACTTTTAGTACTCCGGATTGGACCACTACCGGGTGGTACACTTGGTGTCCCCGAGACCTGTTGTTGCCGTTAGATAACCTAATGATTGAAACTCCTAGTCCATGCAGAAGCAGACAGTTTGAAACAACGGCTTATCATGATGTGATGATAGAGGCTATAACAGATGGGACCGAATGGATCTCTGCACCTAGGCCTAGACTGTTAGACGAGTCTTATCAATTCACCGATCTTAGAAAACCCAGTCTTAATAATCTTGAACCTATATTCGATGCCCCTAATTGTATAAGATTAGGACGCGACATTTTATTTCAAATATCTAATACAGGTAATTGGTTAGGATTCCAGTGGTTAAAAAATACTTTAGAGTCCAGAGGTTATCGATTACACGCAGCAGAACATATCTATAGTTTCGCACACTTTGACAGCACCATTATTCCTCTTCGTCCTGGTTTGGTATTGTTAAACAGCGCACGAGTAACACCGGAGAATTGTCCTAAATTATTTGAGAAGTGGGATAAGATTTATTTTAAAGACGTTAATGTTAATCCTGTTACACAATCTGGCCCGGGAAGTATTAGTCCGTGTAGTCCTTACATTGGAATGAACATTCTAAGTATCGATCAGAATACGGTAATAGTAGGAAAAGATCAAACTAATTTAATAAAGGTATTAGAGCAACACAAGTTCACAGTCATTCCAACACGCATGAGACATGCACAAACCCTCAGTGGAGGTTATCATTGTGCTACGTTAGATCTAGTAAGACAAGGCAACCTCGAGGATTATTTTTAATGCAAAATATTATCTCTAGATACATGATCAGTGATAATTTTATAGGATTACCTTTACATATGGGACATCAATACGATAAAAAAGATCTAGTTTCTAAAATCGATCTTTGGAAATATGTATTGAAATATAAATGTGCTGCACAATCCGGTGAATCTGTTCTCATAGGAATGCAGACACTTAATATTGATTATCTTGCAGTGTGTTTCGCTGCGGCAGAATTGTCTTTAAAGATAGTGATAGTGGACTACACTAGAAATGATGATTTTTCAGATGTTACATATTTTGATCCAAAGACAAAAATACTATCACCTATAGATATATTTTTGCACGATTATTCAAAAAAAGAAATTGAAGAAAAGCCAAAAGCATTTTCTAAGTTTATATTTTTTTCAAATTGCTCAAATAGAACCTACAGTATAAAAGAAATAGATTTTACTGTCGATGATGAACAGTTCAAAATTTCTAAGAATATTTTCCCTAACCCGTCCAACGTAGTGATGCGATGCACCAGCAGCGGTACTACGGGAACACCTAAAATAGTAGAACATACACACGAATTCTTGTACAAAGTTTCTATAAGAAATTCAAAAAAGTTTTCTGGAAAATGTTTACATGTAAGAAACCTAAATCACGGAAGTAGTTTAGCAGTATATCTTTTACCAACATTAATCAGCGACAAGGTAACTGGACACATATTCAACGATCTAGATGAAATGCTTCCGATAGAAGATTTTATAAACGATATCTACGAATTTAAAAATGATCTAGAGTTTGTTATATTCCCTTATCCGTTTATGATAGATAAGTTTATAGATGTTAGCATAAAAAATAATATTCAATGGCCTAACTTAAATGTACAAACTTTATCATACATACAAGATAAACCAAAACAGGCTATCGCTCAAGGAGTATTTAGATCTATTACCAGCATATTTGGTTCTAATGAGACTAGCGGACCAATTTTTACAGTGGTCATTGATAAATCAAATATATATCAGGATTCTGCGATATTTGATCACGTAGATGATTTTTATAAAATCAAAATTTATCAAGGCGGGCTGCTAGGAGTTACCCTGCCAGTATATGATACAGAAATAATAACCAACGATCTTTTTGAGCTACAGGGAGTGTCTTATAGACATAAAGGAAGAAGCGATCTAGTTAAAATTAATGGTGAAGTATTGGACATAAAAATTGTCAATGATTTTAACAATAAAAATACCAACTTATATCTAGTCACAGATACTGTTAAAAATTGTCTATATCTGGCATTTTGGAACAATAAAGATTCGTACATACTTAACGAGTACACTAACTTTTTTAAAAATAATTTCAAACGGATAGAGATAGCAAAGACTGCAGTATTAAATAAACATAAATTCTTAACAGGTATTAAGATAGATAACGAATTGTTGAGAGAATACTTTAGAAATTATGTTTGATAAACATCTCAATTCAAGCAAAGTTACATACCTAGAGCATCTATCCTGGGCGTTGATTTCTGGAATAAGATTAATTTATGCTGGTATGGCTAGTATTATTCACGGAGTATTACCTTCCTTGTTTAACAGCACAGCACCTAGGACAGTTATTGACATTTATCATTCTCATCTAACAGATCATCCAAATGCAGAATATCAAGATTTAATAGAAAAGGCCAAAAAGAAAAATGATTGAATATGTAAGGAACATAACAAACTTCTGGGAGGATGATTTAAAAATCCACGAGTTTGCGAGGCAAGTTCCTTTTGTTGCTAAAAATTTTGAGCATTTGGATAGGAAGTTTTATAATTCTGGTTATCTATTGCAGAGCTTTAATGACGAATTAGTCAATGCTGAAGGATTTAAAAAAGTGTTAAATGTTGCAGAAGGTTCTGTTAGTTGGACTTGCATACTTCCAAATTTAATATTGCCCACGCATTCAGATACATTCTATACCCTACGAGAACAACACAGCATAGACTTAGACAGGTGCTTTAGATATCTAATCTTTTTAGAAGATTGGACATTTGGGCATCATGCGGGATTTGAAAAACTTAATATAACAAATTGGAAGGCCGGCGACGTTTGGATCTTTGATAGCAAGGAAGCGCACTACGGTGTTAATGCCAGCAATGTTCCTTTTTATTCATGTCAAGTGAGTTCATTCAAATGAAATTAGGAATTGCAGGCTACGGTATTGTAGGAAAGGCCACACACAAAGGTTTACTTAAAAATGGTCCTGTAGTAATACACGATTTATTAACTGGAACAACGATTGAAGATTTATATGTTTGTGATTATGTGTTTTTTTGTACACCAACTGACACCGATTTGAGTCTACAAGTACTAGTCGATAATATCAAATGTCTTAAGGCTGTTAATCCTAGTTGCAGTATTGTTATTAGAAGTACTGTTCCTGTAGGAACCTGTAAATCTATTGCACAAATAATCAATGATAAAATTTACTATATGCCAGAATTCCTGCGTGAACGTATGTGGGAAGAAGATTGTTACGATCGTCCTATAATTGTAGGTAATGATAACCAAGCAGTCCCTATTTGGTTACGGGGAGAGGAATGTATATTTTGTACATTAGAAGAAGCAGAAGTTATTAAGATGTTAAGCAACAATATGGCCGCGGCAAGGGTTGTATTTGCAAATCATATGTATGAACTAAGCAAGGCAGCAGGTGCAAATTACGATAACGTACTAAATGCATACTTACAGGTTAATCACGATCAACACTATCTAGAAGTAAATGACAACCTGCGAGCATTCGGAGGCAAATGTTTGCCAAAAGATCTAGATTTTTTAATCAATACCTTTAAGCAGCTAGGTATTCCGCAGACTTATTTTACAGCAATGAAAGAAGACAATCAACTATGGCCAGTAACCGTAAGAAAATCTTAATCACAGGTGCATGTGGATTAATTGGAAGAGAACTTTGCGATCAACTTAGTCCGTATAATGATGTCACGGCTGTGGATAACAATCAACGTTTTAGTGATTATATGCCTAAAAATTGTTCGTATGTAAGATCCAATCTAATTGAATATTTAGATCAATCGTCTAATAAATTTGATATAATCTATCACATGGCCGCAACAAATGGCACAACGTATTTTTATAGTCAAGCAAACGATGTGCTAAGAAACAATGTAACACTAGATCTATCCATGTTTAGATTTGCAGAATCTAATCCTGCCTGCAAATTAATCTATGCAAGCAGCAGTGAAGTTGTAGCAGGCACTACTGTTTTTCCTACACCTGAAATTACAGACATAAATGTTAGCAACATTCACAACCCTCGTTGGAGTTACATGTTACCTAAAGTAATAGCAGAGAATTATTTGTTTAACAGTAATATTGATTTTTTAGTTATTAGATTTTTTAATGTGTATAGCGAACATTCTGGCACTGGCCATTTTGTTAAAGATATTATTGATAAAATTCAAAAGGAAAATTTTGAACTTGTTGGTGCGGACGAAACTCGTTCTTTTTGCTATGTAAGAGATGCAGTTGATGCAGTGATTAAAATATCAAACTGTAGCAAACAAGTAGTGAATGTTGGCAGTGACGAGGAATTAACTATCTTAGAAGCAGCTAATATTATTGCTCAGTCGTTAGGAAAAACTCATATTAAATGGATTACAATCCCTGGGTTATTAGGTAGTGCTAAAAAACGAAAACCTGATATTACAAAATTGAAAAAATTATTACCAACTTTTTCACCTAGTGCGTTCAGAGAAATAATCAACTCTGTTAAGGATTAATTGCGTACATTGGAATAGCGTACTCAACTGAATTAAAGGTCACTTTCATCCATGAAAGAATTGAACTAACATTTACTTGTCCGCTCGCTCCGCCTGCTACTAGTGCAGGAGCTACTAGTGTCAGTTGTCCATCAGGACCAATACTTAATTTTATACTTGGAACTCCAAGTGTAGAAGTAGTCAAAATATTCATTCTACCTGGTAAAACTCCAGGACTTACTACACCTCCAACACTGGCAGTAATATAGGCTGCTCCGTAAGTGCCACTTCCAGTGCTGCCACCAAATTCTAATGAAAAGATAGCATCATTGTTTATTAATGCAGTTGGACTGCTCGGTGTTCCCCGGCTTCGCCCCAACACCATTGCTCCAGGTAACCCTTCATCATGATATGTATCAATCTCAAACAAATTAACATTTGACGTGCCTGCAGAAGTAACTATTTTTATTCCTGTCGTAGCTGGTAGCTGATTAAGTAAAATTCTATTACCGGTGACATCACCTGCGAGATCACCTTCGACATTACCTTCGACATTACCAACCAAATTAGCAAATAGTTGATTATCTACAGTAACATCACTGTTGAATACCACAGCAGGTGTGAATGTTATCGCAGATGAATCTGCTGAGTCGATTAAATTAGTGAATATATTGCCAGTGACATTACCTGTGACATTACCTGTGACATTACCTGTGACATTACCTGTGACATTACCTGTAAGCGGACCAAAAATTTGTCCCGAAGCAGCATCTATAAGCAGTGTAGAATCTTCGGCAACCACGTTGCCTTTGAAAACTCCTCCTATAGTTCCTGTGTTATTAAGAAGGTCGACCACCGCAGTTATACTAGCACCTGCATCATTATATGTGAAATTTATACCAGTATGTGGTGCGCCGTTTACAAACAACTGAGCAGCAGCATCTTGTGCGTCTTCATTGGTATAGCCAGTGATTTGTACACCACCCAGTGTGCTACCATTACCTATGTATAGTCTTTGATCATCTGTAACATACAGCAGTTCGCCCTGGGCAAGAGCCTGGGTCATAGCTTGTCTTTGTGCGTTTGTGCCTCTGCGAATCTGTAAGGGCATATCTCAACTCCTGGAATTGTTCCTACTAGTATATTTATGTCACGGAGTTCAGAACATATAGCCAAAAAAATAGCACCCGGAGGTGCTATTTTACCCTTTTTGTAAAGCGCCTAAGGGCTGGCGCTAAAATAGGACTATGTCCTAATCTACTGTAGGACCGTTACCGTTCCTAAATCCCACTTCTCCGCCTTCTGCTTCGATGCGTTTAACTACATCTTCAAACAAAATAGGTGCAAAGTCTGGGGTCTGCTCCACGCATACGCAATGATAACGTGTATCCACCTCATCACTGTATAACACAGTACCTGTTCTAGCTTCAACCCCACGGGCTTTTTTAACACGATTCCAATGCAGATGTCCGTGTATGTTCACTCCAAATCGGCCCAAGCTAGCTTCGTGTATAGGAATATGGCTCAAGATCATTCCATTCATCACATGATATGCACGTAATTCACGGAAGTGTTCTCGATAGTCTGTGTCCTTGAAAATATCATGGTTACCACGGATCAACACCTTGTCACCATTCAAACGATGCAGAATGTTCAACGCCTTTCGGTTGATCACCACATCGCCCAAGTGATAGACCTTGTCTGAGGGTTTGACCCGTTCATTCCAGGCCTTGACCATGGCTTCATCCATTTCATCAGGGTCGTCCCAAGGACGCAATTTTGAGCCATCATCTCGGGTAAAACGGCAAACACCTGTGTGTCCGAAGTGTGTGTCTGATACTAAAAATACGCTGGGCATGTATTGCTCCTTTCTAAGTTTCGTCTCTCTGCCTGCGAGCTCTACGTTCAGCTGCTAATATAAAGACTTTTTCGTTATCATTGGTCCAATCTTCTGGAACCGGCACTCCGTTTATCGAGTGAGGTTCCTGTTCATCGTAGGTCCATCCCAATGCTCGCATCATACGATGCTTGACCAATAGGTTAGGGCTACGAAACGCTTCAGTGTCTCGGAAGCCTAACATAACACCGATTTCACAAACAGCACCACTGCGACACACGCCGGCATGGCAATGCACAACAACATTCATGCGATTTTCAAATGCGTATTGCAGTAAGCGCACAAGTTCGTTGGCCTGCTCTTGACTACACCGCATGGCTTCGTCTAAGGCATGATCCTTTTCTTCTATGTCTAAAAACTGGAATTGATGAACTTCTTTGAATTGATGCTTGGGAGTAGGAAACTCCATGTCAGGATCTACAATTTGGATCAGCATAGAGTTTATACCCGCGTCGATGTGATGTCCTTTTGGGATGTCGCTGAGTGCTACGTTCTGTATCCATGGATTCACATCATGCTCCTGTTATTGCAAAAATTTTATTGGCTAACACACGTTCTTTAGAATAGGCTTCTATCTCCCAAGGTTGGTCGTAGTAGCTTTTGCGTATGTGCTGCCCCATCCAATAGTGTGTTTTACAACTGCGACTGGGCTTAATCTGACCACGAGCATACTGTTTGACATGTACCATTTCGTGCGCCAAGGTAATGATCAGTCTTTCAAACTCCAGTCCAGAATCTATGATCATAGTTATAAATTTTGGACCTACTTTATGCACCACACCTCGCATGCCTTCTTTACGGGCCATTCCTTTTTCAGTCATGATTAACAGAGTGAAACGGCTGCGATTCAATCCCAGTTCTTTGGCAAAGAAATTCGCGGAAGTTTCTATGATTGATTTGGTAGAACTAGCTCTACCTTCCATGATGATCTGCATCTGTGGCCTTTGAAGATTGTTTATACTATTATACAATCACTATCGCTGTGTGTCAAGTGGTGCTCTCAGGTGGTAATGCTCCACCGTTTCTACATTACCAATGTAGTGTAATGCTTTTATACTATGAGAGCGGCGTGGTCCGGCCAGCAGGAATCGAACCCACATTCGCGAGGTAGAAGCTCGCTGTATTATCCATTATACTATGGCCAGTTTAGTCTATTTGAATGTCTGCGGCTAATACAAATCTGTATTGAAGGCTCTGTACGATGCCGGGGCGGTGCCACATGTTGCCGGGATAGATCAACCAATTACCGTCTGTGGGGCGCACAAAATATCTGTCATCAGATTGTGGACCCTCTGGTGCCATCTCTGTACCGCAATAGTCTCGATCTTTAACATCCTCGGGTATGTGTAGATACCAAATACCACTGAGTATTTGTGCGGTAGGGGTAGTAGGATGCCAATGATGATGCCAGAGATTATCACGGTTTTCGGCACCCTCGAGATTGGTCATAAAACTCCAGGCCATCATGTTAGATATTTTGGCTTCACGGCCTAGATACATGAATACACTCATCATAAAACTCACACGGTACTTTAACCATACAGCCTCCGATCTAGCAAAGATGTTTTCTTTGGTCTGGAACTTAGGTGAATTGGTAAAATAGTTACCGTCGGCAATGATGCCTTTGATAATCTCACAGGCTGCGAGATCATCCTGTTTGGTTATTAGAGATGAGAAATCGTATTTGCAAGCCTGAGGATTATGATCTATAACTTTCAACATATTATTTGGAGCGGGGTAAGAGAATCGAACTCTCCGCTTTAGCTTGGAAGGCTAAGGTATTACCACTATACGAACCCCGCATAGATTTATTTACTCATTGGCCTCACTGCCAGGAATCGAACCTGGATCTAATTCTTAGGAGGAACTTGTTCTATCCATTGAACCACAGCGAGCAATCAGACTTTTTTAAGGTATTCTCGACCTACAGCACCTGACTGCACATCTAACAGTGCGCCAACAGGTGCGTTCATCTGAGTCTGTAGTTCAGCTGCTTTGTGTCTGCGACTGAGCTCTCTGGCACGAGCTGATGCTATCAGCACCAAGTCGAATCTATTACCGCCTACATTTTCCACACATTTTTCTGTGTCAATTTCAGGACCACGACTTAGTGTTTTGTTTTTCATACATACCTTATAGTTGGTTGCGGGACCCGGAATCGAACCAGGAACTAGAGCTTATGAGACTCTCGAGATACCGTTTCTCTATCCCGCGATAGTTTTAAATCAAGGCTTCAGCTTGCAATACAGCCACTACATCTTCTGAAAGAGGTATCTCTGTTTTGATGTTAAGTTCTAACACCTCGTCATTGATCTTTTGTTTCTGTTTTTTCAGACTCAACACTTCTGCTTTGGCCTGTGCAATCTGTTCTAATCCCAGCACCCCTGTGGTCACTGTGTCACTGTAGCCGTAGATACGACTGCGAGTAGATTCGCTCTTGTCGTTGCGGATCTTGTCCAACTTGCCTTTGATCACATCTAGTGCAGTGATCTCTGTGGCCTTGGCCAATTCTTCTAGCTGACCTATACGCTTATCTATAAAAGCTGCTTTGGCCAAAGCAGTGTCGATACCGCTGGCGCTGTTAGCTGTGCCTACTAGGGCACGGATATTGTACAGAGCCATGGTAAGCTTCTGACGGCGACCGTCATTTTCTACCAAGACACTATTGGCTTTGGTGATAACGTCCTCGACTGATTGGAACTCATTGATCTCAACAGTGAGATCAATTTTGATGTTCTTAATTGCTTCTGTGATGCTGTTCTGCACAGCATTTGCTTTTCTCAGTGTGATATTCATTTTTTTCCTTTTTCAAACAACAATGACGGATCGACGAAAGGTCAAGTAATAGACCGGACAATGGACAATGAAGGGTTGTAATCTTCGTTGACAATGTGCAAATAACAATACACAGAGGTCCATATATTTCCGATTAACAAATGACATTCTATTAGAGATCGGATCACATAAACACGTTCCAATTTTCAAGGTTGGATTGTAAGTTCGGATTAGGATTGTAGCCTAAACCTATTTGTCTATCCTCTTCTACCCTTCGCTTCACCGGTCACGTTATTTCTAACGCAACAAAACAATTATAACATGGTCTAGGGTGTTTGTCAACACTTATTGGTAAAATTGGTGCCCCGTGACAGAATCGAACTGCCAACCCCTGATTACAAAACAGGTGTTATACCACTTAACTAACAGGGCCTTATAGTATATATCTCTGGTGGAGGATGAGAGAATCGAACTCTCAATCTCGACTTGCAAAGCCGATGTTATCCCATTTAACTAATCCCCCGGAATTTTATTGTTTGCCTGTGTCGGGCTTGCGACCTTTTTCACGTTTAGGTTGTATGGCTGCACATAGTTCAGCGTCAATCATAGCACGTTTCCACTGCCCCTTTTGATGTGCATCTTTGAACTTGCCTGTGGCTAAACTGATTTTTAGCAGCGAACTCATTCTATAATTTGGACCTGGTTTCATATATTTCCTTTTTAAAAAAAATTGGCGGAAGACCGGGGACTCGAACCCCGAAGACGTTTTAAAGCGACCGACGGTTTAGCAAACCGCTCCAATACCATTATGGGAGTCTTCCGTATTACTGGTACCTCGTGACAGAATCGAACTGCCGTATCCCACTTGTAAGGAGGGCATTCTACCATTAAATTAACGAGGCATAACCATTAAAAAATAACATTACACCCTATGGGATGAGACGGATTTCTGAGTGGAGTTCGATTCTCCTCATCAGCCATTGTCCACGGTTGTTTCAGAAGAGTAAGATGGCCCTATTCTTCATAAGTCTATGCGTCCATAGACGATACCCGCTAATGCTATTTTTTAATGGTGCCCCCAGCGAGACTCGAACTCGCACCCGAAGACTGGCTTCTAAGACCAGCGTGTCTACCAATTCCACCACAGGGGCCTAACACATCAACTATTATACGACAATTTTAGACTCTTGTCAAGAGTTTTTTGGTGCGAGTGGAGGGACTCGAACCCTCATGCCCTAAGACGGGAGATTTTAAATCTCCTGAGTATGCCATTTCTCCACACTCGCATTCTTGGTGCTGCCTCCCCGGATCGAACAGGGTTCCTCGGATTTTCAATCCGTTGCTATGACCACATCAGCTAAAGCAGCTTAGTCCACAGTAGTGTCAACTACCTCTACACTAACATCTTCGGAATAGTATCCATTACTGGAACCATACCATCGAACTGTTACACTACCTTTTCGTGTACGAAAACGATAGAATGTCCATGTGTATGATTCTTCGTATTCATTTAGTGGCCCAGCTTCATAGTTAGAAACTTCTTCAGCTTCTATTAATGGTGCTCCGACTAGGTCTTCAAGATCCCCACAGATGTCTTCTATGTAAACACTTTCACAACAGTTTTGATGATGTTGGAATCGTACATAGTTTGTCTTTGACAGATACAAAGTTAGTGTTTCGTCATCTGCTTCTGCCTTGTATAATGTTCGTCCTAGTAGTTCATCGAACTCTCGAACAGAACCTTTTAATGTGTTTAATGTTTTTATTTTTTCCATAATAATTCCTTGGGGAGAATGATGGGAATCGAACCCACGCGACGAGAATCACAATCTCGGATGCTACCATTACATCACAGACTCCATTGACTGGCACCACCGCCACGAGTCGAACGTGAACTTAAACTTTCGCAAAGTTTCGTGATATCCCTTTCACTACAGTGGTATCTTTTTCCAACACATCCTTACGCATAAGAAACATTCTAGAATTTTCAGGACGATGAACAACTAGATATTCAACGTCGTCTATTCTTTCTACATTGCGAATGTTCTCGCAGATAACTCGCTCGTTGTTTAGACGATTTCGAAATATAATAGGTTTCATGCTGATCTCCTTTAATATGGCCGGGCTTAGAGGAATCGAACCTCTACCTGCGGTTTCGAAGACCGTAATGATATCCATTTCACCAAAGCCCGATAAAGTTGGCACGGGAACTAGGGCTCGAACCTAGAATGACAGAGTCAAAGTCTGTAGTGTTACCATTACACTATTCCCGAACAGAAACTGGTCTCCCTACTAGGATTCGAACCTAGACCACACGGCCCCAAACCGCGGATGCAACCAGATAACACTTTAGAGAGATAATTGGTGGAGGACCAGGGTATCGAACCCTTGTAGTCATGAGTCTTGCAAGGACCCACCGCCGTCCTCGGCTTCCCCCAAATTTTGGTGGTAATGGAAAGAGTCGAACTTTCACTGGGCACCGTATGAAGGTGTTGCACTACCGTTATGCTACATTACCATATAGAAACACACTATGCCACGCTCTGAACCTGGACTCTTAGTAATGTGTTTTTATATGGTAGGGGCACAGGGACTCGAACCCTGATAGACCGGTTAAAAGCCGGCTATTCTAGCCTTTGAATTATACCCCCATATGGTCCCTCCGGGCAGACTTGAACTGCCAACCAGCGGATTAAGAGTCCGTTGCGCTACCATTGCGCCACGAAGGGATGGATCGTAAATATTTTCTTTTACGTGCCATCCAGGACCATACGGGGTCTAGGATGACACTAGAGTTTACCTCGTTTCATGTCATTCTCCGTTGTTAATATTTCTGAGTACTTAACTTTTTATCTTTGTAAGATTGTATTTTTGGCAGTGCAACCGCAAGGTCACCCTGGCTGAATTTAGCAGTTTCATTTAGTCTGTTGATTAGACCACCGTCAATCCCTATCGATGCAAGAGCCCAACAGTTAAATGTAAAACCATTTTCTTTCTTAAACAGCTCACGCCACATTTTTTCTTGTAGATCCGTTGCTTGATTTATATTCATAAACTTGTTTTGCCAATGTAATACTGTAGAAGCAACCTTAGCATCCTGGTCCTCGTTAGATCGTATGATCGCATCATCCATCACGGTATAACCATATTTTTTATAGTCTATACTAATTTTAGATTGTGTGTCAAACTCTCCCGCTGGTATTTCTAAAACAAATGGAAGAAATGATTGTCCTCGCCAGTTTTCTTTTAACCAGTCAATTGTTCTTTCTATTTGTTCTACAGTATCCCCTGGTAGACCTATAATAAAACTTATATTTCCCCGGTACAATCCCCGGTTCATAAAATAGTTTTTACTATCTATCAATCCTGCTTTTATCCTGTCAGGGTCCATGCCCTTACCGATAACTTTAACTGACTCTTTGTTAAAACTTTCTATACCATAATGGTGACCAAGAAATCCTAATCTAGCTAATTCTTCTTTTTCTTCTTTTCTAGCTATCATTAAGTCTGCCCTAATAAACCCACTAAACCAAGGACGAAATGGCAATAGTTGTGTTACATCAGCAAATTTGGTTATTTTTTCTGTTCGATCATTAAATGTTTCGTCGGATACATAGTAGTTAGTAACTCCAAACCTATCATAGGCATCCATAACTTGTATGTAGTAATCTAATGCATCTCTGCTGTAATCTCCTTTTACACCTAGTACAGGAAAGTTACAAAATGCACATCTAAACTTACAGCCTCGAGCAAACTCAATTCCTAACCACTCGTCGGGACTAATGTAGTCCCGGTCTTGATACTTTACCATTAAACTTTTCATTGGAAACGAAGGATACATTTCATTTCCGTTGATTAACTTTTTATTGAAAATAGAAAACTTTGGAAGTTCTCCGTTGCTAAAAAGCCATTTTAGCAAAACTAACAAAGCGTTTTCGCCGAAACCTTGAATGTAATAATCTATACACTTTGATTTGAACTGTGGAGCAACTCCTGAGCCTGATATTAAAACAACCCCAGGATACTCAATCTTCAACCATTCTGTAAAGTTTTCTAATTCTACACTCCACACCGAAAACATGTGACCAAATCCTATAAATTTTGTGTCTTTATCGATTCTTGATCTAGACAGTTCTTTTAACTCATCTAAAGTCCAATATAAAGTATAATCGATAACCTCAGAGTCCCAATCATGTTCTCTAAGATAGTGTGCTATTCTGTATACACCTAAATTCCTTCCTAACTGGTTAGTTGAAACATTGAATAATAAACATTTATGCATTGTTTATTTAAATGATTAGGCTACTGGAGTTTAATAAAACAGGATAGCATCTTTTTTCATTAAAAGTGAAATTGGATTTTTGCTGTTGCTATACTAAACTTGGTTCCCAGAACAAGAATCGAACTTGTAATGACCGGTTATCAGCCGATTGTTATACCATTTAACTATCCGGGAAAATTGGTGGAAGCGGTGAGATTCGAACTCACGGACCCTTTCGAGCCGTCTGTTTTCAAGACAGGTGCAATAAACCGGACTCTGCCACACTTCCATAAACTTTGGTACCCCTGCCCGGACTCGAACCGGGATACATAACACTCCTTTTGAGAGAGCTGCCTTTACCAATTTGGCCACAGGGGCATTACGTGGTACCAGCGGAGGGAATCGAACCCTCTCAAGAACGCTAATCTGGCGCTAAAAGGTTTATAAAACCTCTCTGACTACCAAGTCTCGCTGGCATTATTGGAAGTGCGGGTGAGATTTGAACTCACGGTTTTAGAGTTTTGCAGACTCTTGCATTGGACCTCTCTGCCACCGCACTATAGATTGGCTACCCACCAGGGACTCGAACCCCGACGAACAGTTTTGGAGACTGTCATGCTGCCATTACATCAGTGAGTAATTCTTGGAGCGGGTAGCGAGAATCGAACTCGCGAATAAACCTTGGCAAGGTTTCAGGTTACCATTACATCATACCCGCATTATATGGTACACGGTACGAGAATCGAACTCGTCTTTCCGCCTTGAAAGGGCAGCGTCCTAACCGATAGACGAACCGTGCATAATATTGGCTCCCCAGCGTGGGATCGAACCACGGACACCTTGATTAACAGTCAAGTGCAACTACCGCTGTGCTACTGGGGAATAAACTGGCGCCTCGTAGGGGAGTCGAACCCCTGTGTTCCGCTAGACAGGCGGGCATAATAGACCGTTATATGAACGAGGCAAAACTTGGTGGGGACTGAAGGAATCGAACCTAACCGCCAGCCACTCTGCAATTAAGGCAAGAGATTTACAGTCTCCCGCAGAGAACAGCCCCCAAATCGAAAACACTCTCCATCGACTATGTCAACCTGTCCTTTCGATACATGAAAGTAGGAGAGTGTGTATTAAAGTACTCTAAACTACTTAGGCTGCCTGTTCGTAAAGAATACTTTAATACGCTACCATTTTTTTATCCACATAAGGATAAGCCATCCGGTAGGCCGCCCATTCGCCCATTTTAAGTGCGGGCTAGGATCTCGTTTCCTATCACACTCTTCGAACTTAATGATCAGTGGACTCGAGAAGATTACTCTTCTTCAAAGCTTCTCTGAGCTTGTAGGCTCGGTCAAACTTATCTTGAATAAGTTTGCGTGTCTGTTCATCGGTTAAGGTATAAGCAGATACGTAAGCCTGTTCAACTTTTTTATTGTGTTCTATCTGTTCTCTATGCATTTTTCTCCTTTATAAAAACAAAAACCCCAGGGTGTTTATTCCTGGGGTCCTTTGAAGTAGCTGTGTATTTTCTGTTACACTAACATCTCCACGGACCCCGGCTGTAGCTCTGGTGTGCGATCATTAGATATACTATCAATCGCGAGCCAATATGAGGGCACAAAGCCTCCCATCTGGGCTAGGGATTTACAAGATCTATGTAATGATGCTGTTTTCATTGTCTTTTCATTTCCTTGAAAGTCACACACTGTTTCTAGTGCATGTGTTAATTATACATGTATTTAGTCTCTGTGTCAACCTCTATTTGCACTTCTGGCAAAAAAGTTTTGACTCTTTGCTAAACATTACTGCTAGTATACGGTCTTTTTATTTATGTGTCAACCTAGACCCGGCCTGTTTATGTGGCTTTTTTACAACAGATCATCCTGTGCGATCAGTAGATGCTTGCCGATTTCAAAGAGTCCGACTCCGCCTGGCAGGTCCAAGGCACTGACATGTATCTGCGCCACTCCATCTCGGTCGAGAGTACAGGCTACCATTTCTCGGATCTCGCCCTGTTCAATCAATTCTTTTACGTGGTTGATCACTTCGAGCAGTGATTGCTTGCGCTCTTCATCTTCTTTGCCCTTGGGATCAAATGTGTAAACGTTGTTCATAGCATTAAATGATCCGCTACGCCGATTTCCACAGTTTCTTCTGCGGTAAGATAGACATCTGAGGCTGGCAACAATTTTTTCTTGATCACTGATGGTGCCAGTCCAGTGGCTGTTTTCAAAATAGATACCATGCGTTCATTGCAGCTGTCATTTTCTCGCATGGTGGCTTTGAGATCGTGATATTTATTGTCCATGCTTTCTGAAAATTGGTGGCACATGAAACTGGTGTTCTTGGCAGCGTATCTTTCACCGTGGGTGCCTGATGCAAAGATCAGAAATGCTGCGCTCATCACAGCACCTATGCCCACACAGCGTAGTTTATGGGGACTGGCTTGCATGACATCTATCAAGGCAAATGCCTGATAAAGATCTCCTCCGGCGGAGTTGATGTACAGAGTCAGAGTTTTTTCTTTGGCTACATCGAGATTTTCATAGATCAACCAGCGCACACATTCGCCCACAGAATCCTCGTTGATCTCACCGTTGAGGAAAAAGGTACTGGATTCCAGTAGTTTGAGATCAATCTGATCCTCAGCATTGAAATATTCTGATCGTTTCACTTTCTGCTCCATGCGTATGCTTTACTTATCCTTAATATATTATAGCATGATTAACTGCGTATATTATAGTCAAATATGCCAATTTTTGGAATCTGAATTCCAATGCCTGCGATCATAGACTTGGAATTCTACATTATAGCCCACTAGTCCAATACCCATGTGCAGCCCTGCATGGCTCTGTTTATGAGTGAATCTGATAAAAATATCTACTATGTCTGCACCCTTGTAGATCTGCAGTTCCCAAAATTTATTCCTAAAGACAGTAGATCCGTGCCAACATCTGATATTTTCAAATCTATCACTGCCAGGTATCCTGAGATTGAGCTGTAGGCTTATCATTCTGGCTGTTCTCGAAATCGTGTCAAAAAACTTTCTTCATAACAGCTGAATTCATTGGGCATGTGATCTTGGGGTTTTTCTGCTCGATAATATACCCAATCTTTGCCGTCTATATTAGTGGTGCTAATCACCACAAATACTTTGCCGTCGCTGCCTGCCCACTTTGATCCCTGTTTCACCATAGCAGTTCCTTATCTAAATGTTTCTAGTGCCTCACTGTCGATGTTCTCAGTCATATGTAGCATAAATCTATAGTTATCCCAGGCCGTTTTGACTGACTGATTTTCGCTGAGTTGGGTAGGAAACATATCTACCCAAACTGAATTTTCTGGCTGTGCGTGTCTGTGCATGCCCTGTGCTCTTGGCTGCAATACTCTGTTAGAACTCCAAAGCAGATGTGCGACTTCTTTGCAACTGTCGTGGTCTAGTCCTAGGAGATACCCGGGCTCTGTCATATAGACACTTATTACATTATCCAGATGATCTAGATCTTTGATGTTTGTCGCAGTGATTAAAAATGCCACATCGTCTATGCTGACGTCCCCATTTACTATATCACGGATACATCGACCAAAACTAAATCCTATCTTCATTCTTCAACTCCGAAATGTTTTTTAATCTGTTCAGCACAAGTATCACCATCGTGAACCACATAACTATCAGAATCCTCTGCCATCTTATGACACACTTCAACACATTCCTTGACAATCAACTCGGCGAACTTTTCTAGGTCAAACCCTATCAACTTCATTGCGGCTTTGTTAATTTCATCGTAGCCAGCGACTTTGGCTAGGGTCTTAATTCGTTCGTTCATTCTTCAACTCCAAAATGCTGTTTAATCTGTGCCCTAGCATCGTCATACCCATGTAGATATAAATTAGACATACATTCCCGAACAATCAACTCGGCGAACTTTGTTGAACTGAACAGGGCGTAAGGCTCAGACTGACTAGATACCCAACATTGTTTTTCAATTTCTTTAATTCGTTCGTTCATATAACACTTTCTCAACAAAATACCATTATAACATCATCTAGGTCAACTGTCAAGTATTATCATGACCACCTCATCGCAAACAGCATGGCATCCTGTTCATTTTGAAAATACCAAGCTCGCCCATTTGGATCGCTGAGGTCCCGGAATTTGTTTTGGCAATTTTCCAGACACCATGTTAGTTTTTCTGAAAAGTCATCGTCCTTGAGCACAATAGCGTGATAGGAGTTTAACAAGGCCATTAGTCTATCATCTACTTTGAGATGCTCTTCTGCTCTCTGGGCCTTGAGTATGGTTGCTGTAGGATCGGGGTCTATCACTTTCCATGCCTCAACATATATTCAGTGAGTCTAGCACCAGAAAGTTTGGCTCGAATCTCATACCGGTAGCCATACTGCATTACATCTGGAATTCTATACCAGCTGGGAGTTTCCACTGCGTTAGACATGATCCACGCACCTTCTTCACTTTGCTGCCATTTCCATAACGGTTCTGCAGCATACAGGTCTGGATCCTCAACATCCCCCATGGTGAATGTATGTACCACTACTTCTCTGACTTCCTCTACTCGATCGTCGATTATCATATACCTATATGTATCTAGTCTAGGCCTGCGACCTAAGTAATCTCGAGCAGGCTCAAATTGATAGCCTTTTGTTTTTGCTATTGCCATCTCAGAGCAAAATTGACAGCGTCTATTTCAGATTCAAAGATAAAGTCTGCACCCCTTCTTTCAAAGGCATGATTACAGTGTTCTGCTAACCAATGTGTGATATCCACGGCATGAGTGTTATCAGTGAATCTATCTAAATTCACTCTGCGCCACCCTAGTGATTTCAGCATACCCCAAAGTATTTCTCTATCTATCTCACTCTGCATCCGTGTGCCAAGTTCGTCTATGATTTGTTTTTCTAGATTATTCATACATTAGCGCCATTTCATCACAAACATAAGTCGATCTGCATCATCACGAAACCAAAACTTGCGATTGTTCATGTACCAACGCTGTGCGGGCTCGGGCGGAGGATTCTCTCCCCAGATAGATCCCTGGGTTGAATCAAAGGCATTGATGCACCACGCTTCCATTTCCAGCCAAACTCCTCCTATGGGTTCTACACAGTAGTATTGACAGCCGTAGGCTGTGCCTTCTGTGAGTTTGAGATCCTCCACAGGACGAGCGTGTAGATCGTTCCACAATCTCTGAAAGGCCACGCTATTCATTTCACACTATTACCTTCTGCTGACCCCCAACGCAGCATGAACAGCATGGCATCACGTTCCTGTTCAAACTGCCAATACAAGGCGTAATGTGTTTCTTGCCGCCAAATGCCTTCACAGTTTGTTTCACACCATTCTTTCATTTTATCTATGTTAGCATAGCCTATGTTTTGGAAATTTATCCGATAGCTAAACACGGCACGACTACGGGTGGCCAGTATCTGTGCTAGGTCCATCTTAGAGAAAATATTACTAGGTCTTTGGGATTCCTGAAAAAGAAATGTGTGTTGCCAAACATTGAATCCACCGCCCATTCCGCCTTGGAATTTTCGGTCATGGCACGCCAACCACCATTCTTGAAACGAGATTCACACCATGCTATCATCTCACCCTGTTGGTGATATCTATCTTTGCCAAAACTAACGCGAGTTATTTCCATGTGCGGTGATCCTCGGCTACCCACTCCACACCGTCATACTCGCCGATGTGCCACGACACATCTCCGGGTATTTCTACGATCTTCAGCTTGGCATGGCCACCGCTGGCTTCAGAGCCTAGTTCTTTGACCACCTTGACTAGATAAGGATCGTCACGAGCTACCTCTCGATCATACCAACCGGGATCTGTGATGCCTGCGAGTTTTTTGTATTCCTCGCAGGCACGAGCACTGAGACCAAAGCCGCCATAGCAGTCATTAATTACTATGTGTCTTATGCCAGTTTTTAGATCTTCCAAAAACTTTTGAGTTTCAACCATTAACGGCCTTTCTTTTTCTTTTTCTTTTTCTTTTCTACAGAAAAATCAATGTCATTTAACATGCGATGTTGGTCGATGGCTTCTTGTAGCGCGATCTCAACCAATTGATTGAAAGTGATATCACGATCGTGTGCGATCTTCATATATTCTAACAATTCTGCATCGTCGAATTCTACTTGTATCTGCACTCGAGTATCGTAGTCTTCACCTTCACGAATGGCCAGAGCTTTTTGGAAGAAATCATCATCTACATCTAGATCAATGTACTTGACATCATCCCAGGCATTATTGACACTGATTCCACGCTCTTCACTTTCATCGGAGTGGTCACTTTGGAAGTCAGGATTGATTAATCTATAGGCACGATTATGCACATAATCGTGAGCCTGGACTTCATAGACTACCTGTGTTTTATTATCAAAAATGATGCAAAAACTATGTCCATTCTGATCACCATTCCAACTATCTAGGGTGTAAGCATCAGGACCATAGCATTGCCAACAGTATTCACTGCCCTCAGTGATGCGATAGTCTACCAATTCCATCCATTCTTTAAGAGTAATCATGATAATCCTTTCATTTAATGTGCTATTGTAACACTAATTCTTCGTGTTGTCAATGTCTTTTTGTTGCTCAAAGTTGGGCTCTTTGTATTCAAAATCTTCTGGAACGCTATAACGTATTTTTGGATAAATGCTTTCATTTCTAAAAAACACTATGGTCACTGGTTTCCAATATTTGTGCAAGAGATTGTTGATCAATATCAATCCGAAAATCAGCACTATACTGCCCAAAGCAAATAAAATACTTCCTACCAACCAAATGGCCATTTGTTCTGCTATCATTGCTCTGTCTCCTTTGTAAGTTCACACATTAATAAAAAATGTTCATATGATTTACGAACACTCTCATGTTTCATAAGTTTGTCTGCTTCTTCCTGCATGGCTTGAATGCCGGCCTCAGCACAATCACGAATACACAATCCGTTAAGAGTGGCCAGCTCATCGCCCAATTCTTTAGCCAACTTTTCCCAGGCCTTTTTTTGGCTAGGAGTAATTGGAGTACGCTGTGGTCGCATTTCACTGGCCTTGCTAATAGCTCGACATACAGCATCTTCAGCAACACGGCCAGCGGCAATCATAGGAGCATATGCTGGGTCAATGTTGTACCGGCGACTTTGGCCACCAGGATACACCATGAGCAAATGTGTACCGTGGGTGTAGCTGTCCATAAAGTCGCCGTCGTATTCTGACACAGGCACATACCTGCGTCCAACTTTTTCGTAATAGATTTTTTTCATACTGCTGCTTTCAATAACTTTCAATTATCGTTGTGTTGTTGATGATAAATTTGCCAAACTGTTCATGGAACTGATCAAACGTTTTTAGCCTATTTGGATCCAACGGTAACTTGTAGGTACTTAACCAAGTCTTGAGGATCCTTACTGCAGGTTCTTTATCAAACAGATTCATGATGGTCAATATATGTTTGTCTGCTGTGGAATTCATAGACTTGTATCTTTTTCTTTTACCTTGATTTAGTACCGCAAGTAGATCTTTTCCTGATTCATGAGCATACCAATCAGGTCCTTTGAGCAGAGCCATAAGTCTTTGGTGTTCTGACATCATATCTTCATCTCTTTCAAAACAGCACAGGTTCAACTGTAGATTCATCTCGAAGAGCCAACATCACTTCTTCTTGTTCAGTGTAGATCAAATTAGTCTTTTCGAGCACAAGCCTACGAGCTTGTGGAGGTAGGTAGCACCAATTGCTGACAAAATCGTAACTGCCGTGAGCTTCACGAGGCATGCAGTCTGAAATCCATCCACTTAGATTTTTCAATGCTTCTATGGTGTTAACAGGATGACTGTGAGCCATAGCACCATGGAAGTCATTGGCTAAAACAGAAGTAAAGAAGTGGCCAGGACTGTATCCGTAGACCAAATAATTAGCCATGGGGTCTGCAAAGTCGCGAGGAACATCCCACTTAGAGAATGTTTCGTACAGGCGGTTCCGACTGTAAACAGTTATGTTCATACTTCAACTACTTTCTCTGGATCCCATCCAGTGTCTTCACTCCATCCGCTGGCTTGGTGATAACCACGCGGATTACACACCACTCTGGTCTCACCTATGACATAATCAAAACAATGATGTGTATGACCATGTGTCCACAGTTTGATCTGTGGATGATCTAACATAATTCCGGAAAGATCACTGTGATAGGCACCGTTCATGATATAGTCACTGCGATACTGCTCGTGACAGCTCTGATAGCTAGGCGTGTGATGCCCTACTACCACTACCCGCTTGTCTGCGTGTTCTTTGACAATCAACTCGATATACTGCCTAGTCTGTCTATGACGCTCTGCAGTGGTGGCAGGCTTGAGTTTGATATAGCCCAAGGTGTCATCAGTGATAGATCTAAAATCGTTCATCATGTCACGGACACCGTGCAGAGTTAATGGATCATGTCTATTCATGTCTGTCCAAAGCGTCCCGCCTACAAACACCACATCGTCGATGATTTTGGTATCACGTTCAAGGAAATAGATGTTGTCGTGGACACCACAGGCCATGCGCAGTTGTTCAAGACTCTTAGACCAATAGCCGCCATAGAACTCATGATTGCCAGCGATATAGATCACATGCGGAAATTGGAAACTGCAACGTTTCAAGAAATCTCTGAAACGGATGCCTAATTCACTTTCAGGCTTGAGAACTTTCTCAGCCAACATGATGTCACCTCCGAGTATCAATACATCGGCGTTATTGGTATTTTTGATCAGTATGTCCGAAAACTCTAGATGTAGATCGGATACAATTTGGATTTTCATTAAAGTCTCTCTTGCTTAATATGTGTATATTATAGCATCAGTTATTTATTTTGTCAATCGGTTAAATACACGTATAAAACCCGGGAGCGAATCGATGGGCGAATTTTTTAAATTAGTAGCAGAACTAGGATTTCCAATCGCTGCGGCGCTGGCAGGCGGATACTTTGTATTTCTAACCCTCAAATTGGTATTAGGCTCTGTTATGAGTTCAGTAAAAGGTTTGAGCGGCATAATCACAGCCCTAGATAACCGCGTTAAAACCATGAATCACGATGTTATACGCATAGATGCTGTAGTGTCTAATGCCTTGGGTCTTCGTCCAGATGTAGAACGTATAGCTCGTGCAGATGGCAAGAACGATGCAAGGAGAGATTGATGTTATACATTGATTATTCTTGGGACTGTTCCCCTAGCGGTATTATATTAGATGAAGAATTTAATGCTGATAAGCTAGGTTGGCGAGACGGGGATTATTTTCAATTGGTAAATGTCAATGGTCGCTGCTATCTTAAAAAAGTAGATCCTTTAGTAAAATTTATCAAAGACGGAGAGCGAAATGAGCAAATATCAACAATGGTATGACAATTTACCTGAGAATACGAAAACTTATCTAGAGTCACAGCCCATTTACCATGGAAGAGATCTATTTAAATCATCATTGATAGGTGCTGTAATTGGATTCATCGTTGGAGTATTAGTAGGATTTGAATGGGCCTATCAGCCCGTGGTCAGTGCGATTAGACCGTTGGTGGGATGATGTTTGAAGCATTCATGGTGTTCTATTTGTTAGAATGCCTAGTATTGATCTCTGTGGCAGTTTGGTACTATAAAGAACCAAAAATAAAATCAAAGAAAATATGGAACCCCTGGGGTGAAGTTTGGAACGACAAGGAGATGACAAATGGACGTGGTATCGCTGATTAACAAATACGGGTTTCCTATCGTGGCCGCCGGTGGTATGGGCTACATGATTTTCTATGTATGGACTTGGGCCACCAAAGAAGTCAAACCCGTTCTAAACGAAGCCAACACAGTGCTGATAGCACTGATTGACAGAATACGCATGTTAGACAACGATTTGATCAGATTGAATCAAAAGGTCAATACAGTTCTACATCTGCGTGGTAAGATCATCGAATCAGAGCGTGTGATAGAGCAACAGAAAACTGAAGAAGAAGCCAATGCCAAGTTCAAAGATGCATTAGTCGGCTCTGATAAATCTGAGGAGCCAAAGAAGTAACAATCTATTTGCTGGTAGCTATAAAAACACCATTCCAATCTGCAGGTAATTTCTGTGTCAATTGGAACTCACATCGCTCTATCCACATATCATAATAGCCAGTTAATCTACCGTCGAATTGATCTCTCAGCTGTTTGCACATGCTAATCGCTGTGCTGAAATTCTGTGATCTGTATGCACCATGCATGGCATTGTGTATTTTCTTAGACACGTGATAGTCAGCAGCGACATCGTCCAACACTGTGTAAATAGCTACCCCTACTGTCTTGCCCTTGACTGCTAGGTCATCTACTTTTAGGAAGAAGAAATCATCACCACACTGTTCTACTGTGGCACCGCCGACTAATAGCACACACCCGTATTCTTTGCATTTGCTTTCAATACGTGCGGCTGTGGAAACTGCATCACCTAAGACATCATACGAATGGCGTCGAGTTGATCCCATCTCTCCTATATAACCTAGACCAGTATTGATACCTGCGCCCATTTTGACTCCTGGACGTCCTGTGGCTTCTAACTTGATGCTGAATTCTTTTACAGCCTTCAACATCTTGAGTCCAGTGGCCACTGCGGTCTTGGCGTGGTGAGGATCATCTATAGGTGCGTTATGGATGTGCATGCTGGCATCACCAATATATTTGATGATCATACCATCAGCATCTAACACAGGCTGAGTGATGGCATCCATGTAACCATTCATCACTGCTGTTAGTCCTTTGACATCATCTCCAAAACTTTCACCGAGAGGGGTAAAGCCACGTAGGTCGGAAAACACTATAGATACTTCACGCTTGGTTCCGTTCTTGATAATGTCTGGATTTTCCTGCAAGAGTTTGACCACTGTGGGACTGGCATATCCCTCAAACTGTTTCTTAATGGCCTGCTTCTGTAAGAACTCGCTTACAAACTTGACACCATAGGCATGCAAAGCGACCAAGACTGTGCCAACAAGAATGGCAGTAGCATCAAATAAGAATAGAAAATTAGAGAAAGCGTAGTGACTGCCAAAGACCACGCCAATACATATAATGATAACACTCGCAAGTCCCGCATATACCCACCTCGTTAAAAACAATAATAATAATCCCGCAGCTAGAATTGCAATAATTTCTACGCCGTCTGCATAGTCGGGTCTTTCTATAACCACTCCATTTGCCATAGTGGCAATCACACTGGCCTGTACATCATGCGGGAACACTGCGCCTATGCTGGTTGGCAAGGGATTACTGATTCCTGCGGCTGTCGGACCTACTATAACGACAGCTCCTCCAAAGTCTTTAGGCAAGTTAGTTATACTCACTGATTTATTCTGCTGACTCCAGTCAATCCATATACGTCCTAATGGATCTGTGCTGATAGGACCAAACTTTGGAATACGCATTTTCTCAACACCGTATTCGTTTAGTTTGATCTGGAAGGTAGAATCGCCTGCAGCAGCACGTAGAGTTTCTAAACTTAGACTGGGATACAAATTATCGTTGACACTGACCACTAATGGTATGCGCCGATTCACTCCATCAACTTCTGGCAGGGTTGAAACAATACCTATGCCCGCTGCGCTGTTTTCTAATTTCGATATATTGGCAATTAATCCAGGATACTGCACAATTTGATCCTGCCACTCAGGTCCTATAACTGCACTACCCGGCTTGCGTGGCGTGTTTTTGGTTTTTCCACTAGGCACTGACCCTAGTATCACAGGATACTTTTTTAGAGCATTTGCGAGAACATCACCACCACCAGTACGATCAGGCTCAGCCATGATAATGTTAAGCACAACAAGGCCAGCGCCGCGATCATAGAGATCTTTAATAATTTTCGCATACTCTTCTCTCGGTAATGGCCATTGCCCATATTTGTCCAAAGCACTTTCATCTATGTTGACCGTATAGATGTTGTTGTCTGTGATTTCTTTGGCAGTGATCAGTGTATCAAAGTAGCGTAGTCTTATGCTCTCTACAAAGACAGGATCAGCGATTCTTATACTTATAATAAGTGCCAATGTCAGCAGTGCTGTCCACGGATTAGTAAGGATTTTTTTTAGTTGATTTCTCATGACTGTATTTATTTGCGGGTTTTGTTCTAGCTTTGGCAAATATTCTATTGGTCAGTTGTCCGTGGTTTTTCTTATCTTCTTCTAGTTGGCGGTGTAAATGTCTTTTGAAATCGTCGTCAGTCATTGTGTTCCTTGGTTAGTTTATATAGGTGTACCTAGTGTAATTTTAGATTCCTCGCCCGTTCCAAGTATACATGAAACTTCTGATGTCATCTTTAATAATGTCCATGTTCCTTCTTTTTCATTGACCCACAGACTATAAACACTGTTGTCACTGGTGTGTTTTCCACTCCAAGTCAGCGTTTCTTTCCAGTTGTCTCCTAGACTTTGTATGATCTTTGCAGTGCGGTCGCACAACAATGGATAATCGTATTGAAATTGGGCGTTAACTAGGCTGGATGAGCAGACGAGGAACGCCAGTAGCAGTGAACGCATTACCGGCTCCTTAAACATATATTTACCAGAATATATTTGAAATTTCAAGGTGAAAATTCAGAACTCATTATGTATACAGTTACACCAACACGCTGCCTTTCGTTAAAGATATCTCGCCAAGCAGGCATTTTGCGAAATCCATTGGTCACTCGATCGTAGACAAAGTCAGGTTGGTAACTGGAAGATTTGAGTTTGGGCGCCTTGCCGGGATACGCACTGTTGCCGTGGCAATGTCGACACTGACTGTCCCATACCTGCTGACCTAACGCAATTAACGAAGTATCCTTCATTACAGTATCTGTGAATGCTGGTACTGATTCCTGGGCGTCGGCTATAGAGCTAATTAGGCAGAATAGGAACGCCAATGCTAATATACGCATGGCTTACTCCTTAAAACTATATTTAATAAAAAAGTCCGCCGCAGCGGACTTTGTAGGTGGGCTATGCCCTATTGTTATTATTAGAATCTAATTATGCCGTTAAGTGAAATTGTGTTAGTATTGATATTATTACCTTGTTGTGTCGCTGCTGTTAACGCAATAGTGCCGATTTTTGTTGGAGAATACGCAACTGTGGCTGAACCTGTGGTTACGGAATCTGTTGTTGTGCCGACGTCACCGATTAAACGAAACTTGTTGATGGCTTTTTCATAACGTACACCGGCTTCACCGTATGTGTAGTTGTCTACGATTTTAGCCACAGTTCTAGCACTCTGAATATCACCTGCTTCTGTGTAGCCGCCTATAGTTGAACGTCCAACAGTTACACCGGCGTATGGACGTAATCCATTGGTCTCTGGAGCATAGATCCTGTTGTTCAACCAAACATTTTCGCCGTTGGTACTATGACTGTTATTAAAAACATTTTCTATGGTGCGATTGCCTTTGACTGCATTATTAGAGTAACCTAAGTTGTTGACAATCTTAACATCATTTTCTGCTGTATACACAGAGAACATACCAACGTGATTTTTGTCTTGTGCTGTTTTAGAATCTGTGCCGTCCATGGTAGTATTCACACGATTGTATTGAGCACCTAATCTCCAGTTTGGGTTGATTTCTTTTTCGACACCTAGGCCATAGATTTGACTCTTAGCGTTGTAACCATTATCTATGTTTGATCTCGCACCACTGGCATTCACATATACCGTGACTTTTTTATCTTGATCTGTGTAACCGTCTTGACGGAAAGCATCCATGTTTAGGCCACGATCTAATTGTTGATTCAAATTAGATAGATACGACATTTGGTCGACACGACCGCTGAATGAATCATTGGCTACAGTAGTGGTCACATCGTTGATCAGCGTATCGCTAGTTGTAGTGGCGCTGTCGGATGTTGTAGTCGTACCATCACTCCATGTATTGGTGGTTCTAACCAGCGTGACAACAGAACGTGTATATGGCGTGGTCACATTGGTTGTGGTCTCGCGAGCAATAGTCTGCTTACCACTGGCTTCGCTGGCGTCGTGGTGAGCAAGGCTAGCAGTGATGACTGGAAGGCTTGTGTTCACCACAGTGGTATCACTCACAGTAATGGTCGCAGTTGATGTACCAGTGATAGTTGGAGTCGTGGTAGTACCTGATCCCGCATCAGTGGCACTGCCAACGTCTACCAGTGTACCAAAACTACTTGTACCTGCTGTGCCGCCGCCAGCCCCACCTGTTATAGCATAGTTGGCCGCAGTAAACGCACTTGGTCCAAAGATGTAAGCATAGTTGTATGTTAGGATATCGCCTACTGCAACATTGGCTGCATAGAATGCAATACCTATAGTGTCATCACCGTTGCTAACATCAGCACGACCGTTTGTATTTAGGTAGTAGTTCTTTGGATCACTTGTCCAACCTTGTATACTTGTATTAACAGTTCCAACTTGTGCTGAGTATAAACCAAGAGCATAACGACTCACAGTTGCTTCTGAGAATACAACGTTGGTCTTTGGAATAATACCGTAGCCACGAACGTTGTCAGTTGCTGAACTGTCGCCAGGTGCTGCCACAGCATCTGGATCAATGTAACGACCAAAGTACAAATGCGGCATTGCGGCGGTAGCCTCAATACGTGTGGTGATGTCTAAATAACGCTGTGCTGATGGCAAACTGTAGGTATGTCTAATACCGAATTCTGTTGCGGTACCTGCCCATATCGCAGATGCCGCAGTAGGTGTGCCAACCCATGCTCCAGTTACAGGAATGTTACCGTCCATTTGGAATCCAGCATTGTTGTTACCGTATAACTTGAACTTCGTTCCGTCTGCGTTATCTATACGAACAGCCCAACCCTCATAGGGCGAACCTGGTGTTAGATAATCGTATGCAGAGTTAAATGTTCCAGTACCAGTGTTATCGTACTGTAGTCCTGGATTGGTGTTTCCTCCACTTCCCAGCGTACCTGTGGACTCATTCACTCCTGCTTTTATAAATTCATTTACTAATATTTCATTTCCTGCCAATGCCGACGCTGATAGCATAGCGGCAACTATTGTTGCAATTAATTGTTTTTTCATTTTCGCTCCCCAACTTTATTATTGTTATAGGTGTTGGATATAATTATTTACAGCGGTATCACTGAAATAAAAATGCTGAGTTAATTCTGTGTAACGATTATTGTGCTGGTACTTCCTTTATTGACATTTTGTATTATGGTCTGGCCGTCTTGTATCAGAGTAAAGGTAACATTCTTTGTGGTATCAAATGTGGCAGTGGCGTTGTGTGTTCCAGCTTTGTACAATGTGACTTTGCTTTGATCGTCATTGAAATAATATAACAGGCCCAATGACTTGTTAGATGCATACCCCGGCAACACTGGTATGTCTAGTTCATCGTTGAGCAATGATGCGTTCTGTCTGTCTAATTCGTTCAATGCGTTGTAGGCCAATAGGTCAGTGTTAAGGTCGTTTCGATCCAAGGCCTTGTTGTCATCTAATTTGTTTTCTTCTAGTGCATTATATTTTAACAGGTCTATATCTAGTAAATTGAAATCTAATAATCCTTTTTCTTTCTTGTTTATTCCTGCTCGAACATCTTCTTGTATTTCTTGTGGTTTACTTATGATCAGCATGTTGTTGATATTAGCCTGATCAATTTTAATTACCACAGGGTCGCTAGGACGTTGATAGGCGCTGTTTACCAGCGTGGCCTGGAACGGCACATCTAACACCACTACCCCTGCTAGGCTACTGACTTCGATTACTCCAGTAACACAACCTCCTCGGGCATCACAACTGGGCAGCAGCATGACCAAGCTGCGCCCTAGTTCATCTACGGTCATAGAAAAGTCTGTACCTCGAACAGCGATGGTAGCCGTAGGAGTTTTAATTGCCACCTGCTGAGGATTATTTTTGGCGATTTGTCCACTGGCATACCTAGCTGTGCCCAAGGCCATGTTGATGGCCAATTTGCCAGAACCTTTCTTGGGATCGTAGACAAAATCATCTATGATCATTTTTGAATGCTCTGTGAGTTTTACTTTGGTCGCGTCCTCAAAGGTCAGCTCTGCCCGGGCCTTGGCTGTGCTGACCGCATCATTCATTTTCACGGCCGTGTTAAGGCTAGAAGATATGCTCTTCTTGTCTCTTATTATCTCAGTCGGTCCGGTCTGTTCAGTAACTTTACCAACAGTAGCCCAACTGTTAATCGGACTGAGTAACGATAACGTTGTTATTAGAACCGTTGCTGGTAATAACCGCATTTTTAGTCATCGCTCCACTTTGTGTTAGTGTCACTGCATTAGCAATACTGATAGTACCGCTGCCAGTAACAGTGATCTCACCGTTGTGTGACCCTGCGCCACTTGCAGTATGCGTCACATTGTTGTAATTACCGGTGATAGCAATCTTACTCTGTACCACACCGCCACTGAGGGTTTGAACTGTATTGTTATTGTTACCGATAATTTCCGATCTAATAATGCTTGCATTACATGTCGAACTCAATGCTGTGCCGCAACCAACAGTTTGATTGTTGTTGCTGCCGTCTGCGGATATCACTACTGTTGAACCAGTGCCGTTAGATTCGTTGTTGATTATCATCTTTACGGTGTTACTGGCACCAATTTGATTTATGGTTACATCATTGAGGTCACCCCTAATTATAGCGGCGTCGTCTGTATTACCTGTACCATCAACATTACCGTTCACTAGATTACCAGCACCTGTTTGGGTGATAGAAACCGTTGAATTGTCACCAATTTGTTCAACATAAACATCGTTGGCCCACGCTCCCGATGACAGCGTTCCAGCCATCATTAGACTTGCAAGTAATTTTCTCGACAACCCGCCACCGCCTGTGATTCTTTTTTTCATTATATTCGCTCCAGATGCAAGTTAAGGTTTATAATGCATCCATATTTTTAGTGTTGTTAAATTGTCTCCAATGCTTGACTCATTATGGTTTGTGTTCTGAAAGCACGTCAGTTCGCACATACCCTTTACGCTTCTCCGCGTCCGTTACATAATGCCATCCCTCCGGTCCTGGAGAAATGATATTAAATTCTGTTCCTTTTTTCAACTGCCAAGTACGTTGGCTTTTTTCATCGGGTTCTTTATACACAAACGAATCTTGTTTTAGATATCTAGGACTCCATAATGGTGTACTAGTTTTACCACTATCTGGTTGGGTAATCACACCCGTTGGTTGATCTACTTTTTCCTCAACATCTGCTTTTTTCTCTATTACTGGAATCTGCGGAGGTTGTACAGGAACTACTCTTGAGATTTTTTCAATCGCAGTCTCAACTTTTTGTTCTGGATCTTTATTTTCTTGTTTCACAGGCTCAACAGTAATAGGTGGTTGCGGAGAGATCGGGGCCTGTGGCACAACTGCTTGATCTTTTTTCTCTTCTATGACCGCAGGTTTTTCTACCTTGTATCTCCATAGACCTTTCTTTTCACCTTCCACGATCATGTCATAGACCGCCTGTTCAATGGCCACACGCACTGCATAGGTAGTAGGTTCATTCAAGGCCTGACCATTTTCTAATTCTAATGCTTTGGTTCCTGCATCTACAAACCGTAGAACACCTACGTTATGCTGTGTACTGTAGATGGTTTTGCTCACAGCGTTGGTCAATAATACTTCTCCACTGTTCACACTGATCAATCTTAGGCTGATAACAATTTCGTCTACGCGATACTGTTGACTGCCTCCAATGCCTAGAAACCTAGCACCATTACCGCCACTGCGTATATTACTGTCGTAGCCGATGATGCCACCTTCTATCATCACCCCAGCCACCGTCATTGGTTTCAAGGCCTTGGCATCTTTGCCTTCGTAGACTTCTCGTTGGTTGCGAATCAATTGACGTTCTTTGATAAGGTTGTCTAGGCCCACACGCTCTACTACTTTAAACCAATTCTTTGAGTCTTGAAGTGATTTGATTAGGAACACTTCGGCACCCTGCGTCACGGCTTTTGAAAACACAGCCAATCTATCATTGGGCTTCATTTGGCCGGTCTTGTCTTGAAAGCCATAAACAGCAATAGCGATAGGTGGTCCATCCAACGATGGAATCTTTATGGTCAGATTTTCTCGGGGTTTCAGCGCCACAGGTTCTTCCTTGGCGGTGTCCATGTGTATGGTAGCACAGCCTGATAATGTGCTGACCATCAAGAATGATAACATCAGTCGTTTCATTAGAATGCAAAGCTCGCTATAGGTACAGTGATTTCAGTGCGGCTGCCATTGGCTTCGATAATGGTCAGTGTAACATCTGTTCCTGTTTTGACCCAACTTATATTCGTGCCTTGGAAATCCATTGTGCCACTAGTGGCACCACTGTCAGTGAACATCTGATCAGCTAGTTGTTTGGATAGTTGTGCGTAGATACGTGCTTCTACGTTCACTAGGAATTTTGATAAATTAGTCTGCTTGGCGGCAGTTTCTGCTTTGAGTAATGCCGCTGATTCCTCAGCTTTTATTTCTTTCTTACGATTTTCTTCTAGTTGATAGATACTTAGTACGTGTGAACTATATCCATTGCCTGGAATAAAGGCTGGACTTTGGAATTGATGCACTAACTCAGCCTGTACGTGAGCACATGCAAAGATCAGTGCTGCTGACACTATGGCTTTCCTACACATGGTTCGCTCCCGGTAGTTGCTGTTAGTATTTACGTGGGGGGAGGCGGGAATTAAGTGGCGAGTTTAATCTAGATTGAAGGATAATTGATTATGGTACCTTGACCTGCATACCATTTTGAGCACCACCATTAAGTCCTATTTTTTGTATGATCATCGATTGTGCAAATTGTTCAGCAGTTTCGATATAGATAGTGGTTCCAGAACCTGTATTTATGAACAGTATGCCCTTGAATTCGTCATGTGATTTGTAGTAATCAAATGCATACTTTTTTTGTGCAGCAATAAATGAATCGAATAAAACCATACCTTTATTATTTACAGGTGCTACTAGCTGTTGAAGCTCTGCAGGAGTAGCATCAAGATAGATTGAATTAATAATGCCGCTTAGAGAAGTTCTAATAAATTTTACTACCCCGGCGGCCGGTGCGCCTGCAGCGATTAGTGATGGGCCGAAATTGGTCCAAAAATCTGAAGTTTTGCCAACGTTTACATTCGATGGTGCAGTTATCGCTGTTTTTAATTTGAGTTTCTTGGGAAGTGCTGCGGCCGCAGTTTTTACCGCGGTTAGAGTAGAGGAACTGTTTCCATATCCTCTGACTCCTTTTATCCTTCCGCCATTGCCTTTCACCTCGATTAATTTTCCATTTATTACTAAATCACCTGCATCTTTGCTTAACATAATATTAGGACTACAGATAGCCAAAAACATTTCGCCTGGACCCTTTTGTGTTTTTGTTTTACCTGTTTTAAATAGTCCTTGAATGGCAATCAGCTCTGGAGCAACTTGTTGATACACATTAGGAAATTGTGTTTGAATTATAGATTCAAGATTTAGTGAAACACCCGGGGATAACAATTTTTTAATATTGATAATTCCTTTTGTTGCCAGTTCCATAGCAAACCCTTCTTTTTCTTCGTAGGGTGCTTTGGCATCGATTATCGCTCTGGATACAACCGTATGAACTTGTCGCAGATCTTCATCTTTTTGTAGAATAGTATCTACACCACCACCAATATCTATTTTACGGACATAAGAATAAATCTGATGCAGTTCGTCTATATCGGTTACTGTATCAATTTTAGTAATAATTGCTTGTTTGACATTTGACAATGCACTAGGATCTCCAGAATTACTAGCCGCATTAGCACTGATTTTTTCTGATATAAATTCATATTTTCTCATACGATTATTTATCGTATTTCTGGGAACAGGCAATCCTGTATAAAATGCTGCACATCGTCCTCACTCAGCCCTAAACTCACCATTACACGCGGTGTATGCGGGTTTTGCTTCTGATTCTGTGCGTAATAATTCTGTGCTGCCGTGGTGTTTTCAGCCTGACCTAATGTTTCTCCTACCGTGCTGAGATAGTGTTCTATGGTGTCCTTGGCCATGGCTATGATCTGAGCTAGTTCTTCCTCATTTTGCACATTACCCGCTGCCACCATGCTGGGGCTGAAAATGTTGGTAGCCCACTCGGGTAGTTCTCGGACTCTTCGCCATTCCAATTGGCTCACATAGTCTGCGAACCACTGCATCATAGGATGATGAGGATCCCCTGCTTTGGAGTAATCGTGAAAACAGCCTGTGATCTTGTTTTTTCCTGCTATAACATCAAATCCATAGATAGGGCTAGGATCTGTAATGTGTGGAAAAATGCAGCAGTGCATCATCCACAAACTTTTGGTATCTCTGGCATCTACTACATCTACGTGAGCTCTGCGGTATCGATCGCTGCGCCATACACGGTTTACCCAACCAGGTTGGTTGAACCTTTCCATGCCAGGTTCATGAACTTCTACTCCGGTTTGATTGAATTTAGTTTCTAGTAGCTGCTGAATTTCAATCAGCGTGTTCCACACTTGGCTCATTGTTGAGATCTCGCATTATTTTTATGGCCCATTCAAAGGCCACACGAGCTTCATCTCCTAGATCGTCTGTGAGCTCTGCACGAATCTGTTCTTTGAGTCGTTCTGGATCTTTAAATTTATAAAATCTACCCTGACCCGGCACACGTTTGGCCAAAATCTGTCCACCATAAAGATCGCCCATGTGTCGGCAGTATAAATGTGCTTTGATTAGATGCTTACGGGCAGGATCGTGTAACAGTTCTAGAAGATAATGGTGATAGGCCACTGTGCTAGGCAACCATGTGTAACTGTGATCCTTGCCTGCTAGTTCAACGAAATCCTGATAGATAGCCCAGGTTCTTTCTATGTCAGGAAGGTTAGCAAAATTACCTTGCAATCTATTACCCATCTCAATAGGATTATAGATCAACACCATCTGATATAGGTAGTTGGCATAATCTTCTACAGCAATATTACCGCTGAGTAATTTCTTGGCAAACTCTGAGCGTTCTGCATCTGTGTGCAGGTCTTTGGTGATGTCTCTTAGGCTCATTCCTGCTCCACGGTGATTCGCAATGGCGAACCATTTTGTCTTGCAACGGTAGTGGCTTCAATACCTTTTTGTTCTGCGATTTCAAAAGGATATATGCCTACTACACAGCTACCAGTTTCGTGTATCTCCAGAGTGATGTCTTTGGCTTTGGATTCTGTGTGTTTGAAAATGCCTGTGAGCAGTTCTATAACTAATTCCATGGGTGTTTGATCATCATTGAGAAATATCACCTTCCACAAAGCTGGGGGAGCTAATTGAACTGAGGTTTTTTCTTTTACTTCGATTTCTGTAGACATTTCGAATCCTAGTTTATATCTGTATTTAACAAGAGAGGTTGCCCTCTCTTGTATTATACTACTTCACATCAACAATGTCAATGACCTTGGGTTTAGCTGATTCTGGAATGTCTCTGATCAACTTCACAGTCAGCATGCCATTCTTGGTTTCCGCACCCACAACTTCAATGTGTTCGGCCAAAGGAAATTCTTTGATAAAATCACGAGTTGCAAGGCTGCGATGCAGATACTGCTCTGCCGCATAATCTGTGGTCTGGCTTTCACCCTTGACGATCAGCACATTGTTTTCAACAGTCACTGAGATCTCGGTCTTATCGAAACCAGTCACTGCCAATTGAATGGCGTATTCGTTTTCGTCTAGTTTAATGATGTTGTGTGGCGGATAGTTGTTTGATACACTGTTGGCAAATCTGCGTTCCATTTGATCAAACATGGTATCAAATCCCACAAGTGCTCTGCTTAGAGCGTCTATTCTAGCTAATTGATTGTTCATAATAGTCTCCTTATAAAGTAAGAACAATTAGAGGCCTCGAAAGTACCCCTATATGATTAGTCTGCTTTCTTCTCTGTGAAGGTAGCATCAACTACATCATCTTGGCCAGGCATCGATCCTGCATCAGCTTGTGCTTGTGCTTGATCTTTGGCCTGCCTTTTTTCCAGCAATGTTTTCATTGCAGGGAAAACTTTGTTGAGTGCTTCGGTGATTTTTTCTTTGTCATCACCTTTGACTGCTTCTTCTACTTCTTTGATCACAGTTTCAAGTTCTGTAATTTCCGCATCAGTGAGGTCACTGCGGAATTCTTCGAGATCTTTTTTCACTTCATGGATCTGTGCTTCTGCAGAATTTTTCACATCGATCAATTCACGAGCTTTCTTGTCTGCTTCAGCATTGAGTTCTGCATCTTTGATCATGGCCTGTATTTCTGCATCGCTGAGCCCACTGTTGGATTTGATAGTGATTTTATTTTCTTTGCCTGTGCTTTTGTCTTTGGCAGAGATATGCATGATACCATTAGCATCAATATCAAATGTGACTTCGATCTGGGGCTGGCCTCTGCGAGCAGGTGCGATACCTTCTAGATTAAATTCACCTAGCAATTTGTTATGCTGCACCAGTTCACGCTCACCTTGGAACACCTTGATGGTCACTGCAGGTTGATTGTCGTCTGCTGTGGAGAATGTCTGTTGTCCTTTGGTAGGGATAGTGGTGTTTTTCTGTATGATTTTCGTCATCACACCGCCCAGTGTTTCAATACCAAGGCTCAACGGAGTCACGTCCAATAACAATACATCTTTACGATCACCACCCAACACTGCACCCTGTATGGCAGCACCTACAGCCACTGCTTCGTCTGGGTTCACATCTCTGCGAGGTGCTTTACCAAACAGTGCTTCCACAGCTTCTTGCACCTTAGGCATACGTGTCATTCCACCCACTAGGATAACTTCATCTATGTCAGCAGCAGTGACCCCTGCATCTTTCATAGCAGTCTTGCAGGGTTCTATAGAGCGTGTTATCAATTCAGCAACCAAACTTTCTAGTTTGCTGCGAGTGATCTTGATGTTCATGTGACGTGGACCGCTGGCATCTGCAGTGATATAAGGCAGATTCACATCAGTCTGTGCAGAACTTGAAAGTTCAATCTTGGCTTTTTCTGCTGATTCTTTAAGTCTCTGTAACGCCAACATATCTTTAGTCAGATCCACACCCTGATCTTTCTTGAACTCTTCTACCAAATAGTCCATGATGCGTTGATCAAAGTCTTCACCGCCTAAGAATGTATCTCCATTGGTACTCAATACTTCAATCTGCTTTTCTCCGTCAACGTTAGCAATTTCGATTATAGACACATCAAAGGTACCACCACCTAGATCGTAGACAGCAATTTTTCTGTCTGCCTTGTCCTGTTTGTCTACACCATAGCTCAGTGCAGCCGCGGTAGGTTCGTTGATAATACGTAGAACTTCTAGCCCAGCGATCTTGCCAGCATCCTTGGTAGCTTGTCTTTGGCTGTCATTGAAATAGGCCGGTACAGTGATCACTGCCTGCGTGACTGTGGTTCCAAGATAATCTTCTGCGGTCTTTTTCATTTTACGCAGAACTTCTGCGGAAATCTGTGGGGGTGCTAGTTCTTTGCCTGCGGCTCGTACCCATGCATCACCATTACTGGCTTCCATGATTTCATATGGCATCAAGTCAAGATCTTTTTGTATGGCCTGTTCTTTGAACTTGCGACCAATCAATCTCTTGCTGGCGTAGATTGTGTTTTTTGGATTAGTTACTGCCTGACGCTTGGCTGATGCACCGACTAACACTTCGTCGTTGGCATATGCCACGATACTAGGTGTAGTTCTAGCACCTTCGTTGTTTTCAATAACTTTGGGAATTCCGTTCTCGATAACAGCCACGCATGAGTTGGTGGTGCCGAGGTCAATACCGATGATCTTAGACATGTTCTATCTCCTTTAAAGTAAGATCTATTTGAGCACTATGCTCTATGAACTGCCCTTAACGGTACAATTCACAATTTTATTTATATCAGATATTCTCTAAATTCTGAATATTTGACCATTTTTTAAGTTTTTCGATTTTAGCAGCCTGGGCTCGCTCAATATTGGTATATGACACAATATCCATGCTGTGCAGAATATCGATCATAGCCATCATATCGCCTAGCTCTTCTTCCAAGTGTTGCCTGTTAGTTTTAGGTTTACCTGGCTTGAAATTATCCAAACCGAAGCGGCTGATTTTGCTTACTGCTTGAATTACTTCTGCACATTCTTCTTGTAGAATGTCCATTACTTCTTTTGTCTGACTGTCCATATATTACCTTTGATTTGCAAATGGTGCAATATAATTACCGTTGCTCATTGTACTGGTACGCAGAGCTTTATAGACATTTTGTACTCCTACTGCTTGATTCCAAGCGTCTTCTAAGGCATGATGTTTCAGCACAGGAGGACGATTGGGATTGATACCTATGTCAAAGATAGTACGTGTGTCGCGAACTTCCCAGAACTGCCAAGGAATAGCTTTGCCGATTTTACGGAAGTACCATTCTAGAATAGTAACGTCAAATCCTGCACCATGACTCCATACACGTTTAGCACCCCAGCAAAATTTGTAAAGTTGTGCTATTGCATCTTCTACTGGGATTCTATTTGCGGGATCAAAGGCTTCGTCTTGCGCACTCTGACTTTGCGAAGCCCACCAATCTAAGGTAGCCTGTGAAACTGTGGCTCCGATACGATCACAACTATCAACATCAACACGGACATAAAATTTCTCACATTTCTTTTCGTTCACGTCGTCACCGAACGGATCAAATTTGACTGCTCCGATGGTAAGGATTGTGGCTGAAGGGAGAACGTCAAGTGTTTCCAAGTCTATCATAATATCTGTTTGCATACAGTTATTATACTACCTTTCTGACTCTAGGTCAATGATTAAAACAGTTTAGGAGGAAGTTGTTGATCGCGGAGTTTTTTACGCCAACGTGCTTTGGCAGCACCTTTTTTGCGTTTGCGTTCAGTGGTTGGTTTTTCGTAGAATTCTTTAGCACGTAGAGTATCTAGTGTTCCTGCTTCATCTATTTTCTTTTTGAATCGGCGCAGAGCCTGATTTATATTCTCATTTTCTTTGACAGTAACACTGTTGCCTTTGAATGTGTTGTAGATTTTAGCCATGTGGTTTTGCAGTCTTCTCCAGTAATTTTAAAATGTCATCACTATTATATAGCACACGATCATTAACGATGTTTAAATCACGAAGATCGCCAAAATAATACGATCTCGGATCAGCACTTATCCAACCGATTAACATTGAAGATTCTATATCGCAGTCAGCATTAAACAGTATTAAATCTGTCTTTGAAATCTTATCAAATAACCACAGTTTAGAATCTCCCTGATTCCACACGTAGTTGATTATAGTGTGGGGCAGTATGCTCTGCATCAGTGCCTGTGAAATTGTCTGAGACTGTGGCTGAGTGAGATTAATGTGTGCAATTCTAATACCGCTCTGCAGTATGTCGTCTGGAGCAGTTACTACCAGGATTTTATCTGTCATTTTTTGATTTCTTGTATTCTCTGCCAAAGAGTGCGCTCATTCTGTTCGGCGTTTTGTGTGTAGGTTTCTTTGATTTTTTTAATCTGATTACCCTGTTCGTCGTGTTCCATCCAGCTCACAGACGTATCTGGGTCGGCCTTTTCTTCAGCCCATTCTTTGGCCTTGGCTGATTCTTCTAGGTTGGGGTTTTCTTCTGCCCATTTTTTAGCTTCTGAGACTGCGTCTTGAAAGTCTGCCCGAGGTTTGAGATAGTCTTCCCATGGTAGATGATCTATGACTCCTTTTTCTAATAGGCGTCTTTGTAATTTAAGACTCATGTCAGGATGATCATGTTTCCAGGCAGTCATAGCCTGCTTTTCATTCTGAGGAGCAGATTCTAATAATTTTTGATCTTCTTGTTCACGTTCTTCTGCTACAGCTCGCTCTGCTTCGGCGATCATTTGGTTCCATTCGTCAATGGGCTTCTTTTTGTCCGTATCAGCATCATCTTTCACATACGAAGCTTCTTGGACCTTGTCTTGATATTTTATGTTTTCGAATAAATCCATTTGATTAGGATCAGTTCTCACAGGAAACGGCCAATATGGACTGGCCATTAGATGTGGGGGATCTATTCTTTCTGTCTCTTCCTCCTCTGAGTCAGATGAAAGTCGTGTATGGTCAATGTCTTCCCATACAACCTTTTCTTCTGGGAGGTTAGGCTCTTCCTCCTCTTGTTTACGGAACCATTGGAAACTGTATTGGCTGGCTAATAGTAAAATCACAGCCAACGGATCAAATACCACTACGATGATAATTATCACCCAAGTAACTGCTTTTTCTAATACATTGGCATCCGGGTTATCACCGTAGATAAATGCCGCAATGTATTTTATTGGCCCAACCTCTGCTTCAACTTTTCTGACTTCAGCCGCGATGGGCGCACGTTCTTGGCTAAGGGTGGCAATAGTTTTCTGTTCGGACGCAATCTCAGATTGAAGGCGGATGCGTTCTTTTTGCTGTGCTCTTCGGATCGCAACAGCCTTATCCGCACCTTTTTCATCACTGCTTCGACCCATAACTTGGTCCACAGCTTCATCCATCTGTCTAAGCGCCTTGCGGTTCGCATCTATATTATCCTTTGCTGTTCGAATCTTTTCATCGTAGATAGCAATCCTGCTCTGTACATCACCCGATACCAGACTTTGATCACTGTGGGCTTTTGATAAGAATCCAAAGATACCCATTGATGTAATCAACATCAGAATGGCAATGGCGGCTAACAGATAGGCTCGAATAAAATACGGTGCTCGAGTCCAATTTTGTTTGAGCCAAACAGTGCCTGCTAGTTTGCTGATTTCTAGAGCCACGCCCATCACGATGATTGGGATAACTGCCGCAGAGAATATAGCTACTAGTCCAGCTACACTGTACCAAATAGCCACAGCAGACACAGTTAAACCGCTGAGTAAGGCCGACCAGGCAATGAATTTGTCGCTTGTATGTATTCTCATGAACTAGTATTTAGTTGGACCATGTCCAGCGATTATCTACGTCGTTAAAACACGCAGTGGCTCGCATGGTTTTTTCTACATTGTAGGCAATGGCCTGTACGTGCAATCTACGGCAGTAACCTGCACCGCTGGGCCATGTAGCAGATGTCATAGCCATACCGCTGGCATCTTTCTTGTACCAACGCACTACTTCACCATTGTCTGCATACATCACTGCATGATGTATGGCCTGATTGTAAGCGGTCTTTTGTTCATCATCCAGAGTCTTGAACCAACCAAAAGTAAGGTCTGCCAATCTATTAGACCAAGCGGCAGAACTGTAGTTAAAGAATCTGGGATTCTCTAGATCATTGGCCAGTGACGGACTACTGGCCGTGAGTATCAACAATTTCCCAACTACCATCAGGCAGCTGGCAACTGAGCGCACGGTATTGAACATCGGTTCCACCTTTCTTCATCCATCCATTAAAGTATCCACAGTTAGAACCTATTCCAACTCTGGCCACTGTGAGTCGTTTGACTTGATCGTCTGAGCATTCCACAGTGGTACGACTGTTCACCCGATCTCCATTTTGTGTGACAATGGTTTGATTAGTGTAACAGTACTGTGGTTTCTGTGCCTGTGTTTTTGGCACAGAACCACAGCCTGCAAGTAGAGCCACTGCGGTGACAGCTATGATCAGTTTCATTGGCGTGCCAATTTCTGCTCTTTGGCTTCAGCAATCAACTGATCAAATACAGGCTTAGGCATTTTCAACCTTACAAAGGTGTAGTGACGACCCTGCATAGTGAAATGTCCCACTTCACGCTGTAGGTGCTCACGAATAGCAGTATCGCGTACTACATATGAGATCTTGGTGTAAGTGGATTTCTTGTCGTCTTTGAACTCAATTCGTGTTTCAGAATTCACTTCTGAATTAATGCGTTTGGCAAAGTTATTCATCGCAATGGCATACATCTGTTCTTCAGCGGCCTGTGCATGCATTGATTCACCTGCACCGCATGAATAAGCCATTTCTTTTGACCACCAAAACAATCCTTCAGTGCCGGCCTGAGCACAACTCTGGTACCAACTGGGTTGAGCATAGGTCTTGCGATCCTCAATGCTCTTCATTGACGAACAACCAGAAATGGCTGCTGTTATCAAACCAATTGCGAGTGCTTTTTTCATAAAAACCTTTCTGTGTGTGAATTAAAACAGTACAAGTATAGCACCATGGCTGATCAAAGTCAACCACGGTGTTTACCAAATTACTTGAAGAAGATCAATGCCATCATCGCGGCCTGTACGATGAATCCCACTCCGATGGTCACGATATTCAGCATGTCTTTTTGGATAGCTGCTTTAACAAATAGCAGTGTGAGACCTGTCCAAACTAACAGCACCAAATCTACACCCGGTAATCTGTCTGTGAGCCCTGCCATCACTGCCAGCAGACTGGGTATCGTTGAGGCATGCAATACTATTGCTGCCAACCATCCAAATGTTTCTGCTGAAATCACAGAAATTTTAGTTTGAATGAATTCTTTCAGTTGATTGATATCTGTCATCATAGTTTAGCTTCCTTTGCTCGATAAAAAATGTGTTGACCTATTTGTCCAACTTTTGGTAAATTCCATCTTGGGTTAACATAGGTGGCATGATAATACAAAGCATCTTTGAGAACAGATAATCTAAATCCTTCCAAAAGAACTTTCTTGGCGACTTCATAGCTTTCATTGTAGGCCTCCTTGTTTATGGGACGATTTTTGTGTGTGGAATCGCAGTACCATGAGAACTGGCACACGACTCTTTCCATAACAACATTTTTTTGATACACGACTCCGCAGACATCCTTGCCAAATACACCAGCTTGAACACGGTTAAGAGTCACCTGAGCCACTGCTACTTTACCTTCGAACGGCTCATACCCTGCTTCTCGATAAATGTTAATAGCTAGACAATCCAATTGTTGCTCTCGGGTTTTAATTGAAACTACATCTCGACTGTAAAATCCATTTTTCTCTTTGAGATTTGCAAATTTAGTCGAGGTCAAAGTTTGAACCAACACAACTACTAGAATAAATCCTACAATGTAGGATATGGTACGAATTGACTTTTCCATAAGTCCTCCTTTCATTTGGTGTGCGATATTCTGCACATTACATTAAGGGAGTTAACTTCACGAGGCTCTGAAAGAACCCTACTTTCGTGTAGTTGTCTCCATTGGACGCATGATCTCATAACTCATGTGCCTTTGGCGACCCTTGGCGTCCCGAAAATACGGGTTTCTCATTGGCCAAGACCCGCGGATCTGTTTCAGCTTTTGGCATACTTTGGATCTACTATCTCAGTTTCTTTGCGAAACGTTTAATATATAGTCGATATCGTGAATTCATATACAAAAACCGGTGATTATCGACGCATTTTGGATATATCCACAGCTTCTTCGTCTGAAAACACAGGTACCGCATTTGACTTGTGCATGGTAGCGATACCCTTGACCATTGTGCCAGTATATACTTTTGGTGCAGGCATTGTACAAGCACCTCCGGAAAATGGAAGGCTGGGTATTTTGGCAGCACTCGAACCTCGATATGATGCAGGCGGGGGGTTCCAGACTTCGCTGCTCATAGCACGTTTTCGCTTGCCTTCTGTCTGCTCTATACCCTGCCTTCTCAGAAGATCTTTCCAAGATTCGTCTAATTCACGGGCTTTTCTAGCATGTTCTGCCGATGCAAATTTTTTCTTGCCTCGTTTCTTGCCCGTGGTAGATAACCACGGACCTTCTAAGTGCATACTCAAAATTTATCTCCAAAAAAATTAAACTACTCTATGAGTTTAACACCTCTACAAAAAAAGTCAAGAAAAATCCCACCAAAGTGGGATAAAATCAAAAAGGATTGTTAAAGACCCATTTCTTTTCGAATTTTTGTTGCCGAAATATCAGTGATTGACAAATCAAATGTTTCTTGTTCGATTTTATAACCAACATCACGACCATAAGTGATATTGACGATATTAGGAACAACCTGTATTTCATATTGTCCTTGATAAATGGGGTCTAGATCTCTTTTTATGTATTGCATTACCTGATCCAGAGCAAAAGGATTAGTGCCTTGCCAGCCCTGGCAATCACGTATTTGTATAACAACTTGTCCTGTTTTCGCTATAGCACGTTCAAACAGCGCCCGATGGCCTGCATGCCAAGGTTGCCATCTACCTAGCATTTGAACAGTTTCTTGCCGCCAATTAAACACAGGTCTTCGACGATTTTCTAAAATATGTTCGCCTACAAACTCTGCCCACTTCTCACTATTTTGTTCTGTAATGCGGAAGTCATAAACTTCGGGTGGCACAAACATTTTATTTGTGTCTTCAAAACGCCCTTTATCTATAGTATCCATCCAAATAGTCCAATCCGCTTTGTAGTTGTTTCGCATTTCTACCAATGGGGCCACGAAATCCACAATACAATAATCAGTATCGGCTTTGTCTGCCAAATCTCTCATGCGTTGGCTTTGTCTAATCCGGCCATCTAAACTGAAGTCCCAGTCATTGAACTGTCTGCGAACTTCATCAGCATTTAGCCATCTCACTGTAACCATCGAGTCATTTAAGGGGCGTAATGAATTTTCATTTATAGGTTTAAAATTATTTTCTAAATATTTTTTTAGTTGCTTGGCAAGATATGTTTTCCCTGAACCAGGTAATCCCATTATCAAAATTCTTTTAGTCATAATTTATATTTTTCCTTTTCTGTAGTGAACCGATAATTGATTTGCAGTTCTTGTACCCAATCTAACACTTCTTTTTTGTTAATGACTTTGTCCCAGACCGGTCCGTATCCAATGTAATGCTTATCAGAATCAGATGCCCAATCATCGAATCCTAAGATCTGTCCGGTTCCGTGCCAATCAGTAATTATATCTTCGTAGATTAACCAATGTATATTTTTAAATTTCGGCCATTCTTTGATATTAAAAATTCTTTCATGGAAAAATAAAATACCATGTGCAAACGTAAAGAAATATGTTCTTGGAATAACAAATGGTTCTAGAGCGATATCTTTAAATTTATGGGTTTGTTTAGTAAGCATTATTGTGTAGAAACTCAATACCTGCGCTAACATGTCTTTTCTCGTACAAATTACCACAGTCCACTGTTCTGGCTGTTCTTGAATTTCGGGCCATATCATAGGCATTTCTAAATTTTCTACGATTCTCGGTGTGCCTAATTTATCTAATGAGTTTTCAATATGAGCTTTCAGACTATTGCTGGCTGATCTTCCAGGGCTAACTACAATATATTTTTGCATATAAATTCCAAAATAGAAACAATAATAGGTAAGTCTTATCTTGTCTAATATATATACCGAAAAGATAAGATAGGTAAGAAAAAGCGGCTTATCGCCGCTTTTTCAATGTTACAAAATTATCTATTCATAACATACATAGTGATTTCAAAACCAAAACGCATGTCAGTTGCTGTTGGTGTGGTCCACATAATATCCTCCTTTGTTGATAAATTACATACTGTATTGTGCTAGTATGTATCACTATTATATGACAGATTCGCCACAGAACACATAGTTAATATCATTAAATAACCGTAGCAAATATCATTATGGTCATTTGGTTTTCTCAGCCAACTCTCGATATCCGCGACCTGTGGGATGTATGCCGTCGGCGCTCATGTGTGCTTTTGGTCTTGACAAAATCGTATCACCGTATTCTTTGGCCAACATAACTATAGCATCATGTACCAGAGGTTTTCTATCACGACCAGGATCGATCCAAAATACCCTATCAGCGGCAATATTTTTACGCATGTTCTGCAATTCCCAAATACTTCTCACACCAGCATGATCATTAGCACCTAGGCTGATAATCACGGTCTTGGCAGGACTCTTGCTGACTTTGGCAAGATAATCTCTGTTCCACTGCTGAGAGTTCCAACCTCCTCGGGCATAGCTCACACACTCAGGCCTTGCCTGTGCTGTTCCAACTGCGATGCTGTCTCCAATAATCAAGCACTCTAGCATAGGTTATTGATTGGCTTTATGTGCCTGCAGGGCTTTGGTGAAACGGTTAGCATGACTGCGTTCTGCTTTGGCCAAGGTCTCAAACCAATCAGCGATTTCGTCCAGTCCTTCATCACGAGCAGTTTTAGCCATACCTGGGTACATGTCTGTGTATTCGTGTGTTTCACCATGTATAGCTGATTCTAGTGCTTCTGCTGTGGTTTTGGCTGCCATGCCTGTGGCAGGATCTCCCGAACCACCATCGATCAGGTATTCCATATGACCATGTGCATGGCCTGTTTCACCTTCGGCTGTGCTACGGAACAGTGCAGAGATATCGTTGTCTCCGGCCACATCAGCCATGTTTGCGAAATATAGATATCGGCGATTGGCCTGTGACTCGCCCGCGAAAGCTGCTTTTAGATTTTCTTCGGTACGTGTACCTTTTACAGTTTGTGACATAGGGTCTCCTTGTTTGTCAATGTATGTGTATATTATATATCCTATTGAAATAGGCAATCAATAGTTTTTTTGTGAATATTTTTTTATGAAGCTAATAGATTTTTTCAATATCAAAAAAGAAAGGAGCCGAAGCTCCTTTTTATGTGCTAATCTCTAGATTAGAACTTGAAACCAACGCTGATATTAGTAGCATTGTAATCGCTGTCACCACGAACACTGTCGTAGCCTAGGCCAACGAAATAATTCTTACTTAGAGCGTGCTCTGCACTCAGGCGATATGTGCGTGTGGTGTCAGCATTGACGCTGTCCATTGCTGCACGATAACGGTAACCTGCTTTAACTGAAAGCGATGGAGTTACAGCATACTTGATGCCTGGCTCTACACTGTAGTAGCTGTAGTTAGTTGCAGTCTTGAACTTCTCACCAACACCTGCACGACCGTACACGCTGAGACCAGTTGCACCGACTGGCTGTGTAGCTGTTAGACCGGCTTCTAAACGTGTGTCGCTGAGATTGTTACTGTTGTCAGTCTTTTGACGCAAGCTGAAATCAGCTTTGAACATTTGGTTAATGTCTGTGCCCATGGTAACTTTAGTTGCGCGAGCATCTGCGGTACTATCTACCCCATCACGGCTGCTATACTCAACAGCACCAAACCCGCCAGCAAAGGCAGTACTTGCGGCGCTCAAAGCGGCCACTACGATAAACTTCTTCATTGATATTTCCTTTTAAAAGTAAATGACTTGTATGTCAATGTTTAGTATATAGTATTTCTGCTATGCATGTCAAGAAAAAGCGGCTACGAATAGCCGCTTTTGGTGGTTTAGGTTACAAGGTATGTCCTACCCCGGACCGCTGTTTTTTAGGCAGCTAGGGCAAATCTGCTTTCATTAGCAGCACCGCGAACGGTGTTACCAGTGAAGCTCATTGCACTGAAGTCAAATGTATCTGCGTTTGCATTTACGTTTATTTGCTTGATTAACGGTCATCGCCTACCGTGTTGCCGTCTCTATTATCTCACCCTGTCGAAACCATGGCTCGCCCAACTAAGCACACTCGGCACTAAAGCCTTGCTACCAGAATACTCGGTTCGGAGTATGCTTAGGTGGACGAGGCGGGAGTCGAACCCGCGTCCAGAATGCCTTCACTTTGAAGGGATTACAACAATTCCTTACATGAAAACTTCAATCAATACAAATACAACAATAAGAATTGCTACAATGAATTGATAGGCTTTCATATTTATGCAGGCTGAATGTTGCTGGCCTGCTGTCCTTTCTGACCCTGAGTTACTTCAAACCTTACACTCTGTCCTTCTTGTAGGCTCTTGAAGCCACTCGAATTAATCTGTGAAAAGTGAGCAAATAAGTCTGCGCCACCATCGTCCGGCGTAATAAAGCCAAAACCTTTGGCGTCGTTAAACCATTTTACTTTTCCTGTTACCATTTTACTTGATTTCCTTGTTGTTAAAAGACTCTGTCTCTGTATGTTATTTAATCCAACCTATGCGTTTTCCCGCAGCTATTCGCCGATCATATTCCTCGACCGAGCTAGGGAATCTCCAGGCCCAAACTGCCACGCACAACATAAACAGTGCTGTATATATTATACCACGAACAGGTATCGCAGTCAACCACATGATCGCCAAACTGGTTGACATCATGAACAGCATAAAGTATTTCATTTTCTGAGGGAACACACGCCTAGTATTCCAATTATGTAGGAACGGTCCAAACAACCGGTGATTGTAGATCCAACGATGCATGCGCTCTGAACCTTTACTAAAACAATAGGCAGCAAACACCACAAATATACTGTATGGGATGCCCGGAGTGATAACTCCTATATAGGCCATGCCAAGACTTAGAAAACCCAATGTGTTCCAAAATAATTTTTTCATTAGGCAGCCACTACTCTGTTAGGTACTGCAGCCACTATGATGTCTTGATGCAGATTAGGAGTAAATTTTCCACCTGCAGCACCATTTAGTGTGGCTAGTTTATTAATGGGTTTCGAAACCCTCACAGATTGACCACCATAAGGTAAGTTTGGAATAGCATAACTGATATGTATCCACACAGTTTTGCTTGGTAGATATTCCAGCAGCAATTGATCATAAGGAATGTTTTTATTAATCCACTGTGCTATCTCGAAATAGTCATGTGCTCCTACACCACGGAACTGCAGATCAGCTGCTTGACCTGTGCCGTGTTGTGCCTGACCCTTTCCTTCTCTATAAGTGTTGGTAATCAACATACTAGGATATTTGGCCTTTATGGGTTCTAGAATATTGAGAGCTAGGGCGGCCAAATTATTCACGATGTTTTGAGGCGGTAGTCCCTTGACATTGTCAGCTAACTGAGCTATAGTTCTGGGAAAGGTAACATTTTTTATCGCTTGTCCTAGGGTAAATCCCGACGGTGTTAATTTAGTAGCAAATGTAATGTCACCTGAAACAGCTGCGCTAGGTCTGTCTGCTGGTCTGTCTTTACTGGGCGCCACGCCTGGTCCTTTTGGAGTAGGTGTTGTGGTTAATGTTTTATGTTCTACAGCAGTGATGCGCCCTTCGGCGAGGAATCTATCAGCTTCTCTTTTACCTGCGGTGTTGTCTTCATCGCCTTCCACGTTTTTTACAGCAGCTACCACAGTCACCTTTGGCACTGCTGCAGAGGCGAATGTTCCTGGTGTTGTGGCTGCATTGTACAGCGCAATTTCCACACCATTGGCAAACACGTTGAACGGATTGTATAGAGGTTCCTGTCGGCTTAAGGTGCCTGCTGCGTGATTGTGCGGTACAAGATAGTGTCCACCAGCACTGCTCGATCCAGCGCCGGGAGTAGTCGATTGAGGTGTTGGAGTAGTTGCCATTTACTAAAATTCCTTTGGAAGGGCATCAATTTTAGCTTTAAATGCTATAAGTCCTGCAAGAGTAATGTTTTCAGGCCCTACATTTTCAACGTACAATTTATAAGTCGAAACTAGTCCTACCCAATCCAACGGTCCTTTCATATGTATGCCGGCGCCCTTGGATCGATCATAAATTCCTGCAAGGGATACTGCAGAATTTTCCGACGCCTGAGCAATATCCGATAATATTGCTCCGATGGTGGTTGACCCAGGAGTTACAGCAGCCGTCATCGATTCAGTTGCTCTTGCGGTATCTTCAGATGCTTGAGCAATATCCGATAATATTGCTCCGATGGTGGTTGACCCAGGAGTTATAGCAGCATACATCGATGATAGTATTGAATTTTGAATAGATGACTGAGTCGCTAGATCGGTTAATTTATCAGACACATTATCTATTTTATCAGCTATAAATGCCATACTCAATGACACCTGTTCCAACGCTGTTACAATTCTAATTAAATGAGGACTATAATCATAAGCAATTGCATTATTAGCAGTTGCTCCTGTACCTGCAGAAGAGGTAGTGAGCACTGCTGCTGCTGGGGCAGTTGGTGTTGTAGGTAATAATGAACTGTCGTTGGCCATAGTACTTTCCTAAACTAGTATTTAAGCCAGTGCAATCCCTGTGGTCTGTTGTATAAACTGATCTGCAAATGATTTATCTGTGGCTTCTGCCACAGCTACTACAGCTTTGGCTAATCTAATTTCTTTGTTGGGATCTACTGTGAATAAGTAGGGCATTAACGCTGGTCCTTTTGGACTCATAGCTATGACCATAGGATGCGCTAATTTGTAGTGCATGACTTGATCTTCCGCTAGTTTTGCTACTAGTTCTTCACCGCTAGTGAGTTTTAACGTAACTACTTCTCCTACTGCAACACCTTTGTCTATTAACATCATAATTTTCCCTTGCCGAATCCACCGGCTGTTTGTTCTATGTGGTCACGTAGTTCTGTGAAACCACCTATAAGTGTGTTATTGATAAAGATCTGTGGAACTGTTCTTGCATTTGGTACAGCCTCCAATAGTTCTTCTTTGGTATATCCATCACCGATCTTGCGTTCTTCAAACTCTATGCCTCTTTGCGTGAGCAGTGCCTTGGCCTGATCACAGTAGGGACAATTATATTTGCTCCATACAACAGCTTTCATTTTATTTTCCTTTTGATAATTTATCTTTCAAGCAAGTGTTGATAATCATTTACCATTTTATCCCAAGTAGTTAAATGCACGGGAGATCTTGCACTTATAGTCCATCGATAAGAAAATCTATTAATCATTGCATGGGGATGATCAACACGTATGAGTATTAATTGATTTTTCTCCATAACACATCTATCTATTTCTTGTAGTTGACTTATAGGCCAAGACAAGTAACTCTCCCCATCCGAATTAATAGGCATAAATGCGCCAGACTGTTGTGGTTTATCGTACCAAATCATTTCGCCGGCTTCACCACTTATAACCCAATTAAATCCGCAGTTCACAATTTCAGCAGGGTTACCTGCAAGATCTATATGTGCAAAATCATCAACGATACATGGTCGTCTATAAAAAAGTATTCCTATTGCTATAGGAATACCTATAGTCTCCATGGTCTCTAACCATTCTTTACTGAAAATATTTTCTCTTTCGATAGGCCAAACTTGTCTGTCGTCTATATCATTTGGAGTGGGAAATTTCCAATCGTTTAATATTGCCTTTGAAACATCTATGTTAAGTCGATACCAGCATTTTTTCATGTTACATATTCAACTTACTACGTTTGTAATTCTCAATCATTTCGTAATTAAGATTGAGCTTTGGCGAACCTTTTTTGTAGTCGTAAGATAATAGCTCACGTATTGACTTATCAGGAGCCGTGTAAAAAAACTTTTGAATAGGATACCTAATATCGTTTTGAGGAAATTTATAATACATCAATTCTACCCATTCTGCCATTCTTCCCCAATTTGTGTGTTTGTTTTTCCATATTACATTATCCGGGCGGAATCCAGTTATGTGATTATAATTGTCATACACTTCAAGACTTTTTAGATACTCTTTTTGCTCTTCTTGAGTAGCAGGTTCATAACCGTATTTGGCATAGTCCATGGTCATCTTTGAATTTTGGTTTAAATGGTCAAAGGCATTTTTCTTTGGGATATCAAGTACATTTGCTACCACATTCTCTCCCTGCCAATTGTCAAGACACCATTGAAAATTAGCTTCTACATCTGCCTCGGTATCATGAGGAAGCCCTGCAATCAAAGTGATTGTGGCTCTGTATAACCCATCATTTTGTTTGTGAAAATAATTTTTTGCATCTATCAACCCTTGTTGTAATATTTCCGGATTCATTCCTTTACCAATGACCTTTCCCGATTCGTGGTTAAAAGTTTCAATGCCGTACAGATGAGAGACAACCTGCATTCTTATCAGTTCATCCCATTCCTTTTGACCACGTTTTACTAACAGGTCAGGACGAATAAACGCCCAGAAAAAAGGTTGGAAGTCCAGCTGTTGTACAACGTCAGCAAATTTTGTAATTTTTTCAGTGCGGTCGTTGAATGTTTCGTCGCTGATCATATATCTGGTGATACCGAATCGATCATAAGCATCTTTGATCTGTCTTTCAAAACTGTCAGTATCTCTAGTCCAATCTCCCTTGACTCCGATCATTGGATGATTACAGTAGTCGCAGACAAACTTACAACCCCTGCTGAATTCTATTGAAATCCATTCATATGATTGAAGGAAATCTCGATCCTCATATATAATAACAGGATCTCTCCAAGGAGCAGCATCCCATCCGCCTTGTGCAACTTTTCTACCTTTTACAGTTGTAAACTCTACGGCGTCGCCGGCATTAAACAAATACTTTAATAGTTTTATAAAGATTGTTTCTGCGTACCCAGTTATTTGATAGTCAATATGCTTTGTGTTGATTTCTGCAAAAGTTTGAGATCCGTAGATGATTAGAATATTCGGATAGTTTTCTTTTAGCCAGGCAGCAGTTTGTTCAGCTAACTCAGGCCATTGCAGGAATAACGATCCGAACCCTATGAACTTGTAATCACTATCAAGTCTAGTTATCAGTAACTGTTTTATTTCTTCAAACGTCCAGAAACGGAAAAAATCTATTACTTCTACATCCCATCCATGCTTACGTATTTCTGTAGCTATTCGATGACCACCACCTGATCTACCTGCCTCATCTTCTCTGGCAATAAGAAATAACAGAGCTTTATACTTACTTTTTTCAATAATTTTCATGGTCCATTATTTAATTTGAATATATCACAGCACCTTTTTTGTCAGTGACTCTAACCAATAACATGCCTTTGTTTTTATAGCTCAAGGCTGCGGATATGGCTGCTTGTTCGCTGCCGTAACTGCCAATCGTGGTCCATGACTCATATGGGTTTGTTCTTTTGAATTGTGCTTTGTACATGATTTATTATATAGCCGGAAGAGCATCATAGTCAAGATTTTCACCCATGACGCCTATCACATAGTTGGTGCTTTCGGTTTCTTGCAGAGCACTCTGTTTCTTCGAAGTGTCCGTGTGCTTATTGAACCAAGGAATTGGAGTTGATCTCGGAGCAGTGGCCTGATACTTGATACCTATGTCTTTGAGCGCACCTACAGCAGTATAGTCTACGAAATCTTTGAGTATGGCTGCATTGAGTCCAATCACGGGACCCAGTTTAAACAGATAGTCAGCCCAGGCCTTTTCTTCAGAGATGACATCCAGATACAGCTGATATACTTCTGCTTCACATTCTAGTTTGGCTGCCGCAAATCTCGGATCTTCCTTGACTACCTGATTGATCAACCATGCAGTCCAACCTTTGTGTAGCAGTTCGTCTTGTAGGATTAGGCTGATAATATTGCCATTGCCAATGAAGATGCGATTCTCTACCATGGCCAATGATGTGGCAAAACTTACCATAAAGCGGAATGCTTCTAGAGCATATGAAGCATGCAGGGCCATGTATATGGCTCTGACATGATCTTTTTCAGAGATTGCCTCACCTATCTCTTTTCTACAGTTGATTTCATGTAGTTGATCATAGTATCGACCCACGCTGGCAGCCATGTCTACGATCTCTTTGGTATCGTGGATTGTATTGAACACATCCTTGGGCACGTTGTAGATGTTGCGAATGATATGGCTGTATGAACGACTGTGTATGTTGGTTTCAAAGAATGTCCAATTGTAGATCAGTGCTTCCAGTTCTGGTAGGCTGATCACAGGCATAAACACCTGGCTGGGAGCTCGGCCTTGCAGACTGTCTAGAGCTGTTTGACGCAGAAGGTTTGAAGTGAATATGTGCTTGACCGCGGCACTGGCATCTTTGAAATCGTTGGCATCCTTTGTGAGATTGATTTCTTCTGGCACCCAAAAGAATCCTCGAGCTGTTTTTTCGTAGTCAACTATCTTGTTGTATTTGACTTCTTCGAATCGCTGTATGGTTACCGGACCGGCTGGGTCAAGAAACATCTTACGATTCACATAATCAGTTTTGTTGGTTAGATTGTATTGTCTTTTGCTCATTTGTATTTTCCTCGTTTGTACGCATCTACTAATATATCACAACAGGTTTCTAGCATTAATAAAATCCCAATTAATAATTTTCCATTGATTTTCTAGATATTTTGATTTGTCTGATTGATAGTCTAAGGCCCATGCATGTTCCCACCAATCTATCAATACCACTATGTCATTCTTGATCTCATGATTGACAATGGTTTTTATCTTGCCGTCCTTGGCCAAGTAGGCCCACCCACTGCCTTGTATGCTCATGGCCGTTTTCTCAAACTGTTGCTTGAACTGATCAAAGGTTTTATAGTGTTCTTCAATGAAACTCAGTATAGGTCCTGTCGGCGTGTTGTTTCTACCGGGTGCTTGATATTGTTGGAACAGAGTATTGTGCAGGAATGCGCCAGCTTCATTGAACTCAGCATCACCTTCATTGCTGTTATAGCGTTTGGCATAGCCCTGTGCCAGTTCGCCGTAGTGATAGTTGATGGTATCTTCGCTGATGCTGGGAGCCAGTTCATCACGCTCATAAGGCAATGGCAGTATTTCTAATCGATGCGGCCTACCTTCGTTGAGCACGTTGCGTATGAAACTATAGGGCATCGTGTCTATACTCTAAAACTTTCGCCACACCCACAGCGATCTCGTTCGTTGGGATTGACAAAATCAAATCCTTCGTTGAGTCCTTTCTTGGTCCAATCCATTTCTATACCTTCTAGATAAACCAAACTCTTGGGATCTACAAACACATGCACCCCATGACTGACAAAACCAACATCATCTGTGCGAGGACCGTGCGGTGCGTCTACATATTCCAGCACATAGGCCAAGCCACTACAGCCTGTGGTTTTAACTCCAACACGGATGCCAATCCCTGTGGGTCTTTGAGCCAGTTGTGTTTTAACCTTGTCAGCAGCGGTTTCAGTAAGAGAGATCATGTTTCTTTTTATAGTCCTCTACTGCGGCTTTGATAGCATCTTCTGCAAGTATGCTACAATGTATTTTAACCGGTGGTAGGGCAAGTTCTTCAGCAATTGTGCTATTAGTAATCGTTCGTGCCTGGTCAAGCGTTTTTCCCTTGACCCATTCTGTGACGAGGCTTGAGCTGGCGATTGCTGATCCACACCCGTATGTTTTGAATTTTGCATCTGTAATAATCCCATCTGTTACTTTGATCTGTAGTTTCATTACATCCCCGCAGGCAGGAGCACCCACCATGCCAGTGCCCACATCTGTATCAGCTTTATCGAAACTACCTACGTTACGTGGGTTTTCATAATGATCAATTACTTTGTCGCTGTATGCCATATTGTATCCTTATACGCTAAAACTGCTGCCACATCCACAAGTGCTTTGAGCATTGGGATTAGTGATTACAAATTGGCTGCCTGAAATATCCTCTTTATAGTCTATACTAGCACCTTGTAGATACTGCATGCTCATTGAGTCCACCAATACCTTGAACTTTTCTAATGGTATTTCAAAGTCATCTTCGTTGGTTATTTCGTCGAATGTGAAGCCGTAGCTGAATCCGCTACAGCCACCTCCCTGCACAAAGGTTCTCAGTGCAAGATTGGGATTGCCTTCTTCTAAAAGCAGATCCAAGATTTTGATCTTGGCTGATTCGGTTATGGTCATCATAGTTTGCATGCTTCGCAGTCCTCTTCTTCGATGCTGGTTTCAACCTCACGTTCGTTGTAGAAACCATTGTAATGTACTTCTGGTGTGGCTTCTGCCACTGCCTTAGAACCTGCTTTGTTGATCAAGCTGTAGTAAAAGGTCTTGAGTCCCCATACATGCGCCTGCATGAGGTTCTTAGCGATCAGCGTTGTAGGCACCTTGCGGTCTGGAAAGTGTGCAGGATTGTAGAATGTGTTGGTAGATATTGATTGATCAACATACGCAGCTAAAACTGCGGCAGTTTTAAGATATCCATCACAGTCTCGTTGATCCCACATTAGTTGATACTTATTTTTTAATCTATTGTATTCTGGTACTACCTGAGTCAATGATCCTGCTTTAGATTCTTTGGTAGATATCAAGCTCATAGGCATTTCTATCCCATTAGTTGAATTTATAACCACTGAGCTTGACTCTACCGGAGCAATGGCCATCAATGTGGCGTTTCTCACGCCGTGTAGTTTCATTTCTTGTCTGAGATTCTCCCAGTCAAGTTCTGGAGCAAAGTTGGTGAGGTCGTTAACTCCTTGGGCTCTTCTTTCCCAGGGGAATTCACCTTTGCCGTATCTGGTTCTGTCTGAATCTTTGCATCTGCCTCTTTCTTTGGCCAGTTCAACGGTGGATTCTGTAAGGTAAAAGGCTTGATGCTCCATCCAAACTTTAACTTCTGCCAATGCGTCGTTGTCGCCATATCTGTAGCTCCTTTTTGCATGCCAATAGGCAAGATTAGTGACGCCTATACCCAGGGGTTGGAGTTCATCATTACTGAGTTTGCTTTGTATACTCAGGAAGTCTTGATAATCCAATATGTTACATAGGCTTCTTTGTAGAATGCGACAGGCTCTACGCATGTCTTCTGGGTTACGGAACGCACCCCAGTTAATGGATCCCAGTGTGCATAACGCTATGCGTCCCTGCTCGTCGTCAAGTCTTTTAAATGAACGAGTTGGCAATAAGATCTCACAGCACAGGTTACTTTGATAAATGGTATGATACTCTGGATCAAACGGTCCTTGATTCATAACATTATCAATAAACACCAAATAGATGCGACCCGTGTCTGTACGCTCCTTCAAAATGCCAGACTTGAATACTTCTTCAGCTGACATTGTTTTTTTGCGTAGGTCTTTACGCTTTTCATATTTCAAATACAGTTGTTCAAACAACTCTGTGTTTCTGTAAAATGCTTCATACAAGTCTGGTACTTCGTTGGGATCAAAGAAAGTTATGTTTTCTCGGTTCTTGAATCGTCTCCAGAAGAAAGCACTAAGCACAACCCCATAATCCATATGACGGACTCGGGTTTCTTCTGTTCCTTGGTTGTTCTTAAGCACAATAAGATCATCAAACTGAAGATGCCAAATAGGATAGAATACAGTAGCACTAGCATTACGAATACCTCCTTGACTGCAACTACGAAGATCGCCAAACCATTTCTTTAAGAATGGGATCATACCAGTGTGCATGATCTCTCCACCTCTAATGGGACTACCTAATGATCTAAGACGACCGATCTCTAAACCAATGCCGGCACGTTTGCTGGCATACTTGGCCATCATCTCACCAGAAGCAAATATGCTATCCAGATCGTCGTCACTGCGGATAAGCACACAACTAGAAAACTGTTTAGTTTGAGTGCCAAGGCCAGCCAGCACAGGTGTAGCAAGAGTAAATAGGCCATCGCTCGCACAGTTGTAGTACTCTTTGATGTAACGCATACGGGACGATTGAGGTTCTTCCTTATGAAAGACCGTAGCGGCCGCGACCATATATCTAACCTGTGGCGTCTCATAGATCTCTTTCGTAGCGCGATTGCGTACAAGATACTTCTCAATAAGTTGTTCAATGGCTGCATATGAGTACTGTTCATCCTTTTCGTGATCAATGAAATCATTCATGCGATTCCATTCTTCTTCTGAATACCACTCCAAGAGTTCAGCGGTGTAAAGGCCCACTGAAACATTTTTCTTTATGATGTCATAGAGATGGGGAGGTTCGTATTGGCCATATACATCCTTGCGCAGCATGCTGAGTCTCTGCTTGCCTGCCACATATTGGTAGTTGACATGTCCTACATCTGGATTATGTTCTATGTCTATGAGATTAACTATAGCTCTAAGAGTGGTACCGTCAATTTCTTCTGTGGTGATGCCATCATAGAAATGCGGTTGTGCTTTGATTTCTATCATTGATTGACTTACGTCTGCTATGCCTTTACAGACTTTGGCAACCTGCGCCTGCCATTTTTCTACTGCTAATGGTTCTTTACTACCGTTTCTTTTAATAACCGTGATGCTCATATTCTGTCTCTATTAGTATTTTATGTATTTATTACTGAGGTTACTGCTGCCATATCATGCTGGCATCAAGGTGTTTGATTTCTTTAATGTCACTGACTGTTCTGCAGGCATGATTCAACACATGCGAGTCATCCACTATCAATATGTATTCTGCTTCGCTTTTTCCTGGGATCATTAACTTATGTATCTCGCATTTGATTTTGATAAACCGCTGTGTTAATTTAATAGTGTACAACATTCCCAGAGCGATTGCAAGATCGTCCAGTCGAAGATCTAGAATCAATTGCCAGGGATCAGGCCATTGTTGGGGTGAGTAGGGATCGAGATACGCACTTACAAACGGAGCATGGCTCCAAAGTTCAGCAACATCTTCCAGCGGGTGATCACTGGTTTCTAGTGTGTCTCTGAACTGTTTCCAAGCTGCGATTCGATCTGTGCCGTACCGGTCAAACACCGTAGGCTACATCAAAAGAGATGCTGCCTGTTAGGCCTGTGGCCAGAGGATTCTTATATGATAATACCACAGTTTCAATACCGCTGTCACCAGCGTTGCCTTTGAGTGTGGCGTTGAATTCAAAATTAGTCATGGTAGGTCCTCCTAGAGCTGTGACAAGGTTTGGTGAATAGGTATAGTTGTCAGTGAAACTGATATTAGTAATGTCATCAATCCCTGCGAGGTCATCACCGATGGCCATTTGCAGAATGCCAAATCTGATGTGTCCGCCTAGTCGCAGGCAGTAATTGATCACTGTGAATTTGCTCAGTGCAGAAAACACAGCCAGAGGTTGGAAGCTGTCGCTGAGATAGATCAGTGCGTAATTTCTATCTACAAAACTAACGTTGGCTGCATTATAAACTTCTACGAAAGAACCTTTGGTATCCACTGAGGTCATACCTGCAGCCTGTTGGCGATCACTAGAACAGTTGAGCACCACATTGCCTATCTGCTCGCCAAAATACACCATCACGTCATCTGGATTGGCAGCGGTGTTGGTGCCGTTGGCTACGTTTTTAAATTTTGATCGATTGATAGTAGTACCTTGACCGTTGGTGGATCTAAATGCTTGGCGATCAATTTCTTCAAACACACAATCATATATGGTCCAATTGTTGCCCTGTGTGGCTAATCCATCGATGTATATGGCAGTGTCATTGACAAAGAAACGTGAATTTTCAAATTTGATGTCTGTGTCGAACACGGCAGTCTGGCGGCATTTTACAGCTAGACTTACACCTTCGAATGTGCAGTCTCTAAATAGGATATTATCAGTCCTGGTACCTATCAATGTGTTTTCCCAAAATACCGCAGCAGGTTCAGAGCCCAATGATGCCACTGCTGTGCCTAATACGTAGGTGCCAAGAAAATTTAATTTTGATAATACAGAATTAGCAACTCCCGACAACACGATCTGTCCTGTGGTTCTCGATATGGTGAGGTTTGAGATATCTATATTCTGAGGTCTATTGGTGCTGTTGAAGTCTAGGAGTTCTAGTCCTGTGCTGGTGATGAAACGAATATTATTTGCGCCTATGTTTAACACCACACCATGCCGAGTTTCACCTTGCAGAATTACTCCTGAAGGCAATGCGAGATCACTGGTGAATAGATATTCGCCGTTGGGTACTACTAGAACTTTTTTATAATTGGTGTTGGCGTTACGGAACAACTGTGTGGCTGCTGTTTCAAAGGCCGCGACACAGTCTGTGGAACCGTCACCTATGGCTCCAAAATCTCTTACACTGACATGAGTTTCATCTATTTTATTCTGTAAAGACCTCGGAACGCTGAGAGTAATTGATGTATTATCGTTGGCAAATCTATAGCTGGCCGCAAGATCCAAGATGTTGTCGTGTTCTGTAAGGATCTTGGTGTTGCCTACATAAGGTGCACCTTCCAGCACACTGCCGTTGCCTATGAATAATTCTTGTGAATCTATAGCCCACGCAAACTCAGCTGAACTCAGTTGAGGTATTCCACTGTTTGAGTTTTTTTGCCCTCTGCGGACTTGAATTTTCGATATTTGGACAACGGCCACGGTATTCTCCTAGAAACTTCTATTCCTAGTATTTAGCTTATCGTAGGCTGTAATACTCTTCTACTTTGTTCAACCAGGCGTCCTGCCACTTATTAAAGTCTTTGGGTTCTAATGTGAACTGTTGATATTCAAAAGCACGGCTGCACATAAAAATAACGCCCTTGCGTATGTCTGTGCCGTAGACTTCATTATGTGCTAGTATATAGGCCATCAGTTGTAGATAATAATCTTCTACCCATTCTGCTTTTTTTGGCTTGTTGGTCTGCTTGTGATCCATTACTGCAGGTTCGCCATCATGCACACCTACAAGATCAGTGGTGCCTGAGAACAATCCCGGAAAGTATAGACTCTGCTCCATGGCCCACACTTCGTTGACTTTGCTGAGACCGTTTTCAATTATTACATCAGCCATTTTGTTGGCCTGCACATGCACAGGATTGTTACCGGGTTGCCGCTGTTCGCCAACGATAAATCGTTCGAGGTTAGCATGCATGGCTGTGCCCACGCCAGCAGCTTCTGTGGTTATCTGCTGAGCCTTGGCATGACCTATGCGATTTTTCCATTCATTGAGATGCGTCATGTCTTTGGTAGCACTCAATATAGTTGTCACTGACGGAAGGCTTTCTCCATCAGGAGTTAGATACACACGTTTCCGTGTAATAGGATCATTGACCTGGATACAGTTTTTATATTGATATCGTTCGACGAACGGTGGTGGTGTGTAAGATGTAGTCATATCCTGTATATATTAACAGAATACGTTGATTATGTCAAACTTTGCGTTAGATTTTGAGCAGCCGCACCCGCTGCGATCTTATCTACAGCGTCCTGACTGGTTTGTCCTTGACTCACTGGAGTTTCGGTATCCTTGTCAGTACCTGGTACATTGAGTTCTATGCCGTCGGCATTGAAGTTCTTTACCAAACCCTGTATCACTGGACTAGAATCATACATGCTCTTAAAAGTTTCGTAGTCTGCGCCCATTTCAAATCCGCTGTCTGTGGCGATTTTCTGCAGAGCTGACCAATTCAATTTGGCAGCTTGTTTTTTGCTGGCGGCACGACCGATGAAGTTTTTTAGGATCATGACAAATTTGTCTAGTCCTAGGTCAGTGTCTACGAATTCAAAGAATCTCATTTTATTTGTGTTAGCTGTTGTTGTAGAGCCTGTAGCTCTGCCTGTTTCTGTTTGATCTGATCCTGGACTTCTTTCTTGGCAACGGCCACTTGTTGAGCCTGTGCTGCAGGATCCGTAGCGCCACCTTCTAATCCGCCTAAATTTGCTGCTCTTCCTATTTGTCCTGCTACATTTGCTGCTCTTCCTATTTGTCCTGCTACATTTGCACCTTTTGAAACGACATTGCCTACAGCCTTGGCTCCTTGCGATGCTACATTGCTCACAGCTTTTGCACCTTGAGACACTGCACTGCCAACACCTTTGGCAAGAGCGGCACCACCCCTTACAGCCGCATTACCCAATGCAGCTGCACCTCGCGCCACACCTCCCGCGACTGCGCCCAGTGCAGGCAAGATTTCGTCTAGCTGTTTGTCGTTGCTGGCTATTTCGTTGAGTCTCATTATCCTGCCAACACTCTTAGTAGGTTGCTGCTGCGGTCAATGCTTTCACGCTGTTCACGACCTGCATCGCCCATACCGGCTGCTGGTTCTGCGGCAGCAAACTCATCATCACCACCTAGTTCTTCACCACCTGCATTCATTGCGTCTGGTTCAACCGGTCCCATTTCGTCACTACCAGCCATGTCTGCGCCTGGTTCCATACCCAGCATTTCTGCACCTTGTTCTTCGCCAGTGAGCATACGCACACCTGTGGCTAGAGTTTCACGTGTGGTCTTGAGATTTTCTAAGGCCTGTTGAATAGCTGGTGCCACTGAACTGATAAATGTCTTGGCCTGTTCTTGACTCATCTCATCACGGATTGAATCACCTAGTTGCAGCAGTGTGTCGTTTTCCATGCCTGATAGTTCTTCAATCCAACGGCTCACTCTGTCAACCATGGTCTTTGCTGTAACGATAGCGGAAGCTTGTTGTACTTCGCCTTCTCTTAAATTACTCATACTTTCTCCTTGTGTTCTTTGTATGCTTTCTGTGGCAGGTGCCCCAGTTACATTTACTTCCCATTTCTTGCCAGTGGACTCGCTCTTTTTAGCCGCCCAGTCCTTGAGTTGGTAATAATGTTTTCTTTCAGCTGAGTCGTCGGCATACTGGCCGCGACCCTTGAATACTTTCCACTGCTTGCCGTTGATACTAACAGCAAAGTTGTTTGGTGGTTCTGTGTTGCCTTCGTCGTTTTCTCTTTCTCTGCGGCCCATGCCACTGACACTGCTGTCATAATCTCGTTGGTAGGCATCTCGTCCACCTTCGTTATTAACACTTTCGTAGTCTTCATCGCTACCAAAGCCAGCTGATGAAAGAGCGTAGGCATCATCAGTTTCGCCACCTTCGTCATCGTCCCCGCCTTGGGCAAGTTCTTGAAACTCTGCCTCTAGATCATCCATGTAGTCGTCCATGTTACGGAGTTCGCCACCGTCTTGATCAGAGTATGAACCATATACCTCATCTAATGCACCTTCCACATCACCCTGTCGCAGCAATGACGCAATACCTTCTATGTCTGGATCTCCGTAGCCGCCAATTTCAAGCATGTCTTCGTCGAACTGTTTCATAATTTTTACGACTTCTTCTTCGATCGACCCAAACCCCTCTTCAACTTCTGCAGGACCTGCATCTGCTATGAATTCCTCACGTTCTGCGATTTCAGCATTGATAGCATCCAACATCCACTGTGCCTTAGTCATTGCTTCGTTTTCGATGTTTTCATTGAATCCGCTTTGGCTGCGGGCATCGTGAATCTGTGTACGCAGTTTGTTGCGGGCATCTTCCAGCTTGGGTAGATCAAAAGATTCAAGATTTAATCTTTGGCCAAAGGTCTTTTCAATGCTTTCATTGATGCGTTCAGCTGATCTATTGAATCTAAAAAGGTCTGTGGTTTTCATAGTTTTAAGGGTCCAGATTTTATAGTGTATTTATTCAGAATTTGGTCAAAGAGTCTGCGAGATTTTTAGCAGCCACGGTGCGATCTCGACTTGCTGTGTACCGAGCCCACAGTATGTCTGCACGGTCATGATCTCCGGAATCTTTGGCCTTTTGATATTGGCTACGCAGCAGTTGGCTGTCCACAAACCAACGACCGTAGTCTTGATCTGCGGCATAGATGCGATCTATAATCAGAGAGCTTTGTCGCAGGCACAAGAGATTGGCCATGCGAATAGCCACTGCATTGAGGTGTATTTCTCTGTAGACGATCTCTCCACCACGCAGGAGATTTTTCATATGACCCTGACTCTGTATCAGTATATCACCTACGAGAATGCCTTCCGTGGTTCGAACTGGTATGGGATTTTGCAGCAGCTCTTTGCGGACTATGTGTTCTAGCCGCTGGCTTATTCTTGTCATAAAAGGACCTCTGGTCCTTTATTTAAATGCTGTTATTTCATGCTCCGAAGAACTTGAGTATGGTCTGTAGATTCAGCTGTCCAGTCCAACCTAGCCCAGCTATAAACGCCATGCCTACCATGCCATACATCATCATCTTGTTCTTGCTTTTTTCTAGCTCGTTGAGTTTTTTGCCTAGTTCTGCATGCTGTGTGCAAGAGGCGTCGTACATGTGATTTAATTTCTCAGTGAGTCCGTCACGAGTTTTATCCAGACAGTCGTGGAGATCTTTGACATCAACTTTTAGTTCATCTAGTTTTTCGTCAAGATTCGCAACCTGCGTTTCTACTATTCCAACACGTTCTGCTACCGTAGGCATTAGGGCCGTCTCCAATGTAATAAGTCAAGTGCTCGCTCCGAGCCATGTGCCTATGATATGATTGAATGCCTAATGGTTTGCCTTGATAATATATTTATGTTCAGGGGCTAATTTTAGTTACCCAAATATTAGTGTTATCACCTCGGCTTCTAAACACAGCAGGGGTTAGTTCCACGGTGTTATTTAGCTGATCAACTATGGGCACACCATCAAGATCATCAACTAACAGAGCTACAGGATCGCCTTGGGCTAGAAACACGTCTTCACGTTCTGCGTCGAACTGCCAGATCCAATGTGTGGCCTTGCCTGGTCCTATAGGCAGCCTACCGTCATGCAGTTCAGGGTCTCGGAGCCAAGTGACATTCGAGCGCATGCCGATGGCCTGCACGAGACTATTAAAATTAGCCTGTTGTCCTAGTTTGACTCGGTCAGTTTCATCTCGTACTGGATTAGTTCGAGTTATATCGACCACTGTAATGATTTGATAGCGTGCCATAATATGCTAGTATTTACATTCTAAATCTCCAGCCAACAAAAAAGGACCTTTCGGTCCTTTTATGCTTCCCATCCCTGAGAATTAACTAATTACAGTGCTGGTGCAAAGTGTGCTTCAACAGATACAGTAAATGTACCTGAACCACCGCCTGTAGCACCTTCTGCTGCTGACTTGATATCAGCTACTGTAAGGTTACCAGTACCTTGGCAACGTAGGAATACTGTTGCTGTTGTACCGCTAACAAAAGCTGCACCTGCTGCTGTTCCAACTGCTGCTACTGTGAAAGCAGAATCACCTGTACCAGCAGAACCTTGACTTCTTGTGATTTCGCTGATAGCTGCACTTAATTCTGCATCGTTAATTGTACTGTCTGATGCAATTTTAACAATCAGCTCACGTCCAGCATCGGACTGGCTGATTCTGTGTTTATATGCGTTTGCACCAAATGTTGCTACTGTTGCACCTGCGTTGTCGACTGTTTCTACTCTACTTAATACGTCTGCCATGATATGTTCTCCTTAATCAATGACCTCGCTCAGAGGCCGGCAATAATAAAGAATCACCTGATTCTTGTATAGTATTTAGTCATTTTGGCAAAAACCGTGGTTAATCGGCTCTAAACGGAGTCCAACGATCTCTAGGCACTAGTTTTGAACCGCCTGCCACATAGCCTTCACCGCCTGGTTTGCCGCCTGTGGTGGCTGTGATTTCACCTTCGGCAGCATCCAGCTCACGGATCACTTCATCTTTGGCTGACATGATTTCTCTCACTAACTGGAACAGCAGATCCATGACTCCTGGATGACGTTCGCTGTGCGCTGCGATCTTCTGAGCTTTGGCAGGAGTTTTACCCACAAAGTTCATGAACGCTTCTGTGTTTATGTTGTCTAACTGTTTGGCCTTGCTCTGAGTATTCACGAAAGTATAGATTTCTGACTGTAGATAGCCCATGCCTGTGACAGGAGCCAGGAGGCTGTTGATCTTTGGTTGGTTCTTGGCCAAAGCTTCTATCTTGGCTAGATTAGCTGCACCTACAGCTGGTCTATGGCTGACTGCTGTGAGTCCAAACACCTGCAGTGCAGGAGTGTTATTAAACAGTTCTGCATCATCAAAGTCTTCACCACTCTTGTCTCCGAAATAACTGAATACCTTATGTGCGGCCACAGCCACCTTGGCATCTGCCAGTGCTCGCCCTGTGTCGCTGTTGATCATAACAGAGTAAGTGGTTTGATTAGGAGTAAATGAAATGCGACCATCTGCACCTGTGTAGGACTTGCCTGGGTGGAACAGGATGTCTCCGTAGACATAACCACGCCAATCTTGAGGAGTTGCTGCTTCAAATATGGGCCACAGTGCTGCCATGTCTGAGGCAAATCGTTCACGCCAGTCTTCACCCTTGCCGCGACTCATGATAAACTGTTTGAGTTCTTCTGGACTCGAGCTCTTGCCTTCTTCACGACCCCAGTTGTTTTTACCTACCAACCTAAATTCACCATCGTCTTCACGACCCCAATACACTGTGGGATTACCGTCCCATTTAATGGTGATGCTGGTTTCGGGTTTAGCTAGATCTTTCAGTATCTGTATGGCCTTGACTGCGCCATTGGATTCAGTGAACACCAGATCCTCAAGGTGGTTGAATTCTCTGCCCACCTTTTTAGGAGCAGGTGCTTCATCTTCTAATAAAAGTTCCCAGAATCTCATCGTACTATGTCAATCATTCTGCGCATCCAACCAATTGTTCCTGGTTGATAGCTTTCTACCGCGGCTTTGGCAGGTAGCTCAATGCCCTGTTTGCCCAAGGTTTCTCTGGCACCTGAGACCAATTCATCGTAGTTCGGTAGTTTGATTATGTAGTCTAGAATGTTGTCCACACTGCGTATATCTTTGACTGTGGCTGTCTGCCCTAGCAACTGTTTGGCTATAGTATTCCAATCATCCCCGCCTGGTAGAGGTTCGTTAGTGTCCGCGTGTAATAGTCCAAACTTAGGTGAGTATTTTAGATCTCTGGCTCGGGCAATAGAACTCAGCACAATATGCCGATGCTCGCCCTTATACTGTCCTCGACCGCCTATCAACGATCCCTGTTGGAACTTAGGATTTACACTAAACATAAAGTCTGACTGTACAAAGCCGTTGACCTGATCACCTGCGATAGGAGTTTTTAAATGCACACTATCTCCGCTGAGTTTGACATTTTCTTTGCCAAACTGTGCTATTAATTTAGCTGCGAATTCTTTTTTGTCCACTTCATTAGCATCCACTGATAGATCTAGATCACCCGAGCTGTTTAGCTCAAAGGTACCATCTGGATCTTCTTTGCGACCTGTGGTGCCCAGCCATTTCACTGGCTTTTTGTCATCTGGGTCTAATTCTTTGGTGAAATCTAGACCAGTGATCTTTTCTATGTAGTCTATGGTAGCAGGCACATCTTTGGTAGCGATACGCTGGGTCAGTGATTGTTTGTTGGCATCTTTGAATACGTTGCCACCTTCAAATAGTTTATTCATCGTTGATAATTCTCTGAGCTCTACGAGATTCTGTTATTTTACGGATACCACGGGTAAATTTAGCAGCGTCCTGTCCGCGGATAGCATTGACAAATCTGCGCTCAAGCTCATCTGCCTGGTCTGGTGTATACTGCTTGTGCAGGCTTTCCAGTAGATTTATGGCTGAATTGATGATGTTAGTGGCTCTGCTTTCAAACAGCGCATCCTTGTTGCGTACTTCAGCTATTTCATTCAGCTCTTGTAGTATTGAACGAGTTCTAAGTTTCATGAGTGGTTCCGTTGATATTATATTTAACCTAAACTCGAGATTGTTAAAATGATATTATTCAGCAGAAATAGTGCAGTCGCACATAAGTGGACTAAATAACTCAGTAGAAACCATAAGAACCTGCACACACTTACAGAGGAAAAAATGAAATACCTATCAAACAAGATGCTGATGATCTTGGAACGCTTGAGTGAGATGTTTCCGGACAGCACGTATCAAACTCGTTTAGAGCAGTATCTAAACTCCAAAGGCATCACTGATGCCGCACAATTAGAAAATTACATCAAAGAATTCAACTACAACAAGGAAAAATACATATGAAAACTATTTTTAACTACATTTGGTCAGTGTTTGATTCATTTGGCCGAGCTCGTGCCGCCAGTCATTTGGCTCGTATCGGACAGTACGAAGCGGCCAAGCGTGTGATGGCAGAATAATTTTCTATGTAAATAAACCATGCAGTTGGTTTATATACACGGTGCAAATGCCACCAGCGAAAGTTTTAATCATATCAGAACTAGGTTAGGCACAGGTCTGGACCTAAACTACGACAGTCGTGATGGGTTTGAACATAATCTTGATGTTATGCGGCAGAGTTTGGCTAATGTTAATAAGTGTTTTTTCATAGCGCACAGTCTAGGTGGTATATATGCTCTTCATCTCAGCCATCATTTGCCCATGCATATACTTGGAGCTGTCACACTGAGTACACCTTATGGTGGAGCAGAAGTAGCAGACTATGCACAGTATTTCTTACCATTCAGCAGGCTCATGCGTGATATTGGACCCAGCAGCTGGGCCATGCGTGAAGCTGCTAAGATTAAAATACAGCACCCGTGGACTAACATAGTCACGATACAAGGGCGCAGTCCTTTTTTAGCCGTACCCAATGATGGAGTGGTTAGTATTCAAAGCCAGCGGCACCATGCAGATATGGAACTGATTGATGTCAACTATAACCACTATGAAGTGGTGTTGGCAGAACCTGTGATAGAGATTATTCGTGAACGGATAAACAAAATCACAAAATAGCTTGTTTTTTTAAATTGAGGCTATATAATACACTAACAGCGAAATAGAAGTAGCTGTTAGACACAGACATTACACACAGGAGATACAAAATGTCAGACACTTTTACAGCACCAAAACTACCAGAAGTAAAATTCAGCAAAAACGGCTACGAAATCCGTACAGACATCTTGGACATGGCCAAGGGCTTGGTAAGCGAAGACTTTCACGCTAAATTCCGTGGTTGGGAAATGACCGCTGCTCGCGATGAAAAGACTGGTCAGTTTATAACCAAAGTTGGTATGCCTGAGTTTCCAGGCTTAGACAAAGTGCTAGAAACCGCCGAAAAAATGTATTCATTTGTTAACAGCGGCGTGAAGAAATAATATTACGCTCATAGAGCAATATATCAATATATATAGCAGTAAATGAAACCCCCTTTCGGGGGTTTCTATTGAATAGATACACTATGCTTGAACTAATTAAAAATTTTTTCACAGAAGAAGAATGTGCAGATGCCCTAAAAGAAATAAATCTTTCTCAACCTCTGTGGAAAAAATGTGTAGATACTGACATGTATGTGTTAGGCAACAGTTTTTTAAGAAACCAAACACAGGAATATTTCAACAAACATACTGTAGATTCTGCAACTGTGGAATTATTTCGTAAAAAAATAAGTAGTTTATTCCAACAAGAAGTAAAATTTTGTCAAACTTTATCTAGACCTGGATTTCAAATTATAAAACGCAATGAGTCTAATAAACCATGTGTTTGGCATTACGATACTATATTAGTTCGATTTCCGTATAACCGTGATTTTTTAGACTATGAGAATTTTGACAATTATTTCGAAAATTATTATGTGTTCGGGCTGATGTTGTCCACAGGATTATCTAGTTTCGATTATTTTCCAGAAACTCAATCAAACTTCAGTTCTATTAAAAGTGGAACGCCCTTGTGTGAAAATCATCATGACTTAGTAGGTGATGAATGTGGAAATCCTAACTGCAAACTTATAAAGTTTAACACCGTAGAATACACTCAAGGATCGTTATTGATTCAGAGTAAGAAGATACTGCATAGAGTGGGTATTAAAGATATCGACGGTACAAAAGAACAAAGGATGACTCTACAAGCATATGGGGTTGTTAAGAATGATATAATGTATCTGATTTGGTAGCTACGGTGAATTTACTAAATCCATGTCCCAGCAATTTCGTTGATATACGGTAATTGTAGTTTTTAATTTGATCTTTAACCTCTTCTATTGTGTAAGCGGAACGAAATGAATTTATAGCATCAGTTGTTAGAGATATATGTGTAAAATTAGTATCGTTAGGTCTAGACAAATCGCATACCAAAATATTGTTGCTCAATGTTTCTATAATGTTCCAAAATTTTACAGTATTGCTGACATGATGTAAAACTCTGTTTGCTATAACCAAATCAAATTTACCAGTGGCGTTTAAAAAATCATCTTGTATGATCTCAATCCTATTATTGAGATTTTCTTTGATTATATTTTTTTTAGAAATTTTAATCATTTCTTCGCTGAGCTCATAGCAGGTAAATTTTAATCTTGGATATTTTTTACACAATGCTATTACAAAATTACATGATCCTGACCCTAGATCGACAACAGTTCCTTCGGTCAACCCGCAAAATTCAGTGTAGGTGTCCATAAAATCTAAAATTATGTCGGGACAATCAAGAAATTCCTGATTATAAAGCTCACACTGATCTTTATTTTGCATTATTTCTGGTTCAGGTATTCTTTCAAACATGAGGTATTATCTAACTGTGGCTAACTTAAAGAACCGCAGTATTGAAATATACATCCATCCTATATCAAACTCCCACCAACGTTGACTGAATTTCGCCGATGCTCCGTTGTCGTGGTGATTGGCATGTAATTCCTCGCCGCCGATCCAGATTGCCCACGGTACGAGATTACGGCTGGTATCCTCAGCGGGTCTGTTGCGATAGCCCCACCAGTGGCATAGACCGTTAATCACTCCTGCGGCAAAAAATGGTATCCAAAGCATCTGTACACCCCATACCAGTAGTCCCCACGGGCCAAAAAGCCAAAGGTCTATGACCAACAATATAAGAATCCCCAAGCGACTGTGCGGGGTGTACAGATTTTCTTCTATCCAATCGTTAGGGGTGCCTTGACCCAGCTGTTCTACCATCAGTTTGTTCTTGCTGGCAGTGTTATATAACAGTGCGCCTCCGAACAGCACACGCCAAATGCCATATACTTTGGGACTGTGTGGATCTGCGGCTTTGTCAGCAGCTTGATGATGTTTGCGATGTATGGCCACCCACTGCTTGGTTACCATTCCTGTGGTCATCCACAACCAAAATCTCATAAAATGATTGACCACAGGGTGAAACGACACGGCTCTGTGTGTTTGACTACGATGTAGGTACAGTGTTACACACATAATAGTGATTTGCACCATCACCAAGGTATAGATTATTATATTCATCTTTTACTTATGTTTTTTAAAATAATAATCTCCATCTGGTCCGTTGGTGCTAAACATACCCATGTTCTGGAATCCTAGATTCTGCATGTATTCTATCACGGTATCCTGCAGTGGAGCTCCTTTGTTATATTCTACACTTTGTAATTCCAGTATCACATGATCACACTGTGACAGTGTATCATGAGCTCCCTTTAGCACATCTAGTTCGGCGCCTTGTACGTCCATTTTAATCAAATCAGGCATGGGTAATTTTTTTAGATTAACCACGGCATCCAAAGTCACTGTGGTGTACGATTTTCGGTGACTGTCATTGAAATACTCATGCGCTTGGGCATTGACTTCTATGTTTTCACGGTAATAGCTGTTGCCGCCAGGATGATAGGTGTTCTGATAAAAATCCACGGTTTTACCAGTGGCGTCGCTGAGCACACCAATGTGATATTGTAAGTTCTGTTCTTGATAAAGAAATTCACATTCTGGCATGGCTTCAAATACCACATACTCTGATGCAGGCCAGATGCGTTTGGCTTCATTGGTCCAATGCAACACACAGGCTCCTATGTCATAGATCACCCTAGGCATAATTCCTAATTTTGCTATGTAATCCACATGCTGTTGTGGTATTAACCGCTGACTGCCTAGTTCTCGCAACCGTTGAGAAAAATCTGATAGATCAATGGTTGGGGCTATTTCGGGATGAATAACAAATTCTGTAGATCCTATGTGTTTGCAAAGGATCGTGGCATCTGCAAAAATTTTAAATCCGTGATTCCTAGCCTTGGTGCAGAAGTCTATGTCTTCACTGACAGTGTTGTTGTGATTCAATGCAGAATGATATTGAAACTGAGGATATCCTATGCTTTTCAATACCTGAGATTTGACCAACACACAACCAAACCCACAACCTGCTATTTCTAATAACCGTTGATTCTGTAGTTTCCAGTAAGGCATGTGACTGACACCGCCCCTGTCTGTGTGTTCGTAGATTTCTATTATCTGCTGCTGTTTGCGCTGTCTATACACTGCAGAAACTATGTCAACATCGTGCGCCAGTAATTTACTTAATGTGTCTGTGGCGAATACCATATCGGAATCCACAGCCCATAGATAATCATAGCCATTCACGGCCCAATCTGCTATGAGATTACGCACCTGATCTACATTATATCCATAAAAGTATTGAAATGTGGTCTGGTATCCCTCGGGTATGATCTGATCGTAGATGCTCTTGAAGGTCTCCGCTTCTATGTTGCGAGCTGTGGGAATTGCTATGAGTATCTTTTTTTTTATCATTGTGGATTTACCTATTATCTGTCTTGCTGTGGCATTTTGTTCAACAGCATTGACCTTGTAGTCGTTTAATGGATTTATATCATTGTAATTGTATACCACATCTTGCACACACAGAACTTTTTGATGATCAGCCTGCTCGATCAACGCATAGAATACAGCACCATCGCCTCCGGCTTTGTACCATTCATGATTCTCGTTTTGAAATAAACTGTCATCACAGCCGTTGATAAGGTATTTCTTGAATGTTCTAAGATGTGTGTAAGGCAGTATCCAATTGAAATGATGTTGTCTATAGCTGCGATCTTGTCGTACCTGCAAGGGATATGGTTGGCTGATTAATGGTATTTTATCAGCCATGCTCCAACAACTACCATAGGTGAATTCCACACTGTTACTGTAAATGCCGTTGAAATAGGCCAACACTGTGTTGTCATTGATCAGGCTGTCATCACCATCTAAAATCATTACAATGCTGTGATCATCAAATGTTCTAAACATATCCACTTGATTTTTTACAGCCCCTTGGTTGGCTGTGTTCTGTATTAGGGTGAATTTGGATCTTAGAGTTTCGGGCAGTGCCTCTAACTCAGTGTTGATGATCTCTACAGTGTTGTCTGTGCTGGCATCATCAATCAACCAATGATGATAATTGTCGTAGTCTTGACTGGCAACACTTTTTACACAGTCGGCGATATAGTCTGCACAGTTATAGAAAGTTGAAACTATATTGATGGTAGATTCTTGATTGACTCGGTGATTTTCTAATTCCACAAGATTATGGTATCTTCTACGCCATATTTTGTGTATGCGATGATTGATCTCAGTTACTCTGCGATATTCATCTAGTGCCAGATAGCGGCCACAGGTTCGATAAAAGTGCTGTTTCCATTGCAGGGCCACAGAATCCCAACCGGCCACTGTTTTGACTATGTTACAATAGTACTGTTTCTGTTGATGCAGATATCTGTTGTTAAAAGCACTTACTGTGAGATCAACAAATTTATTCACCTGATTTTGAGTGTTGATATCAGGGAACAGCACATTGGGCTCTATGGCATAATCCATGAGATAGCAGGCACCTTCTAGAGCGATTTCTTCCAGTGCGCCAAATCTACAGGTTATTACAGGGGTATTATAGCACAGACTTTCTAGAGTGCTGATACCAAATGTTTCTGGAAAAGCTGCAGGATATATCATGAAATTGGCTTTCACCAATCTATCTGCTATTTCACTCTGAGGTATCACCCCAGTGAATTCTATATCCAATTGCTGATTTACCGGATCGTTGGCCATTCTACGCCAATCTTGTTCTTGTTGATCTGGCTGACCATTCACGGTGAATCTGTAATAACCGCCTATGACCGTGAGTTTGGCCTGAGGAATCTGCTGTTTGATCCTAGGCCAAATCTGTTGAACCAAGGGTATCATGCCTTTGGTTACAGATGCATTATAGACGAATCGATTGGGGTCTTTGGCAGCAATATCCACTTCGGCATGATAGAGTCTAACACCATTGCGGGTGATAAACATCTTGCGTTTCAAAACTTCAAAATTACGTCTGCGGCCATGATGACAGTTGGTGACATAGGACAAGTGCCAATCGCTAAGTGTGAATATGTCTGTGATATGATCAGTGACAGCCAGCTCTTCTATGAGATTATCACCTAGACAGAAAGTGTCATGCATCCAAAGCACTCGCTGTTTGGCTTTGCTGAGTATCCTCGCATAGAGATTCATACTGGCAAATGGCTGTGCTCTAGTATCACCAACTTTGTTGAATTGATCGCCCTCTAGAAAAGGTATAATGGTTCTACTGCTGATCACGATATCAAATTCGTGATCATCTGCGAGATCACGCAGAGGACGATAGGTCACTGAGTCATAGACTCCTGGCCTAGCATGATCTAGATCACAGTTGTTGAACACAGTGACTTGGAAATTTAAACGAGATAATTCCAATGATATCAGTGTCACAGCACTTTCCGAACCACCTAGACCTTGTTTGAACACAGTGGTTCCATCATATGGTATGCCTATGATGTCTATAATAGCTATTTTCATGTTTTTATATATCGTTTAATCTTGAATTTGTATGTGGTCATGACAGGTTAAACAAACCAAGTAATGATTGAATACCTATTACCCGATATTACCGGCATCACTTCGTGCGGATACATAAAATTGCTTGGAAACATCAGCGCGGATCCCGCTGATGGTTTTATTTGTATATCACGATTAAAAAAAGCAAATTCGCCCCCCTCGTAATCATCATTGAGAATAAAACTGCAGCTGACCGTTCTTGGCCTTTGTAAAAAACTATCAACGTGCTCTCTATAAAAACAACCTTGGGAATACCTAAGCAAATCGTAGCCAGTGTCATTGCTGATTTCTAACTGTTTAAAATTTGATTTATAGTGTTTGATAGCAGATAAACTGCATTTGAATAATTCTTCATCTAACTCTTTTAATATCGGATGTTGATTCTGTAACTGTTTTTTTGAAATAGATATAATATCTACGTTACGCACAGATTTATCTATGATTCCTCTTTTTCCCACGACTGTAGGAGTCCATATCTTACTGTTCTTCGTGGTAGATATTATCTTGTCACAGAGTTTTTTTGGGATAACGTTATCAAAAACTTTGATATAATCTTGCAAGGTATTCATCTAAAATCTTTTTCTTTTGTCAAACACTGCCCAAGAGTTTGGTCCTCTGGATCTCACGTAATGTAAGAAGACCTGTCCGTATTTTTCACCGCTGAACTTAGGCCTCCAATGCTCTGCTCTGCAGCCCAGGTAGATGACAGCCTGACCAGGCTCTAACCATAGTTCTCGGGTCTCACCTTGGCTGGTTTTTATACAAAACGGCCATGCTTTGTCTCCCCATAAATGTATGCTTGCACTAATTTCGCAGGCTTCTCGGTCAGTGTGTATCTTTAATTCTTCTTGTTTCTGATAAACTCTGCCATAACAATAGGTAGGAAACACTGTTTCGTGACACTGCTCCTTGATCGTTGGGATCTTATCAACTAATATTTCTAGAAACGGAAGATAATTATAGATAAACGGGCTGTTTGGAGCCTGGCTATCCCCTGGCATGTTATATAGTAAGCCTGAACAAAACTTATTAAATTCTTTATAGAGAGAAAGTGCTGTTTCTTTTGCTATGAAGTTTTCTACTAATAAGTAATTGTCTTCTAATAGTTTAGGATTGAGAGGCATTTAGATCGATTGAGTGATCTCCTTCGGTGTCCTGTTTTAATTCCATACTGAGAAAATCAATGATTCCCTGCAGTTTCAGCGCAGTTTCTTTGAGCTGCATGACTTCTCTTTCTTTGTTTGATAACGCTTTGAGCGTTTCATCTTGCTGTAGTTGCATGTTTGTTAGACGACTTTGCATTTGGTGTTGATTCATATAAAATCTCCTGTGTAACTAATTTATTTCAAATAGATTAGACTACCATCAGTTCTGAAATGAAAAAGTCCTAGGACCAGCAGAGTCAATCATATTTTGAATCCTTGTCTCTAACAACTGTTTCCAACCATTTTTGACCAGAGAATCTCTCAACATCGTGTCAATCTGCGATTCTGTAAAGTTTTCAAAAAGAACAAATGGCTCAGCATCGTTGTATTCTCTATCGATATCTAACCGATATGTTCTCACTACTCCTGCTGATATACCGCTGTCGGAATCTGTTGCGATCACTGTAAATGTGATTTCTTTCAATACATCCTGGCGACCTTTGTATTCTGACAGAACCACCGGTTTTATTTCATTTAACTCATAGCTTATGTTCATAGTATTTCTCCTTGACTATTTATTTTCTAGGACAGATAACCTAGCAGTTATCTGCTGTATGGCCTTGATCAATGGTGCTACTATTTTAGGATAATCTAGGCTCTTGGTTCCATCTTTGTTGATAGACACTAGCTCTGGCATAATCAATTCAACATCATTGGCTATTAGTCCTATTTCATCCTGGCTGCCGAGGCGCTCTACATCTATCCAATTGTATATCACAGGCACTAACTGTAATATTTCTTCTAGTCCATAGGTGACAGATCTAATATTAGTTTTCACAGTTCTATCAGACGACGAATTAGTTAATACTCCGCTGGCGTCACTGTATACTGCTCTGTTGCCAACACCACCCAATGGAGCTACCGTACCGAACCCTCTGAGGAAGATTCGTGAGTTGTTGCTGCCACCACCTATGTAGATATTGGCCTGGGCAGCTCCAGGACCACTGAGATTCATGTTATCGCCGATCCACATATTGGCTGCAGTACTAGGGCTGGGTGCAAATCCAGCTCCAAAGTATAGGTTACCACTAGTGGCACCAAAATTGCTTTCGAACACACCACTGGCATCACAGAACGTGGATCTGTAGGCACCTGGATATGAAGCAGGTGCGGCTTCGTTGGGGAAATTAGTAATTCCCCTGAGATAGATCTGTGAGTCGTTGTTGGCGCCACCTATATAGATATTGGCCTGTCTGCCGCCAGGAACATTATAGTTCATTGCATCGCCGATATACATGTTGGCTACAGTACCAGGGCTGGATCCAAATCCAGCTCCAAAGTATAGGGTACCTCCAGTGGCACCGAAGATGCTTTCTGCTACTCCATCAGTTCCGGAGGCATGCATGGACTTCCAAATGCCTGGGTAAGAGGCACTGACTTCGTTGGGGAAGTAGATATTGCCCCTGAGATAGATCAGTGAGTTGTTGCTGGCACCACCTATGTAGATATTGGCTTGAACACCATTAGGATGAAGGTTCATTTCTGAACCTAGATAGATCGAAGAAGCAGCACTTGGTCCTGGAGCAAATCCTTGGGCAATATAAAAGTTTTGGCTGTTCGCAGCACTGAAGAAAGATTGCAAAGTGCCATCTGAGTAAAATGCCCCGGCTCGATATGTGGCTCCGGTATAACCAGTAGGGGCGCCGGTAACAGCTGGATTATAAGTCATCACGTTTTGTAGATAACTTCTTCCCCTGAGATAGATCAGTGAGTTGTTGCTGGCACCACCTATGTAGATATTGGCCTGGGCAACTCCAGGACCACTGAGATTCATGTTATCGCCGATATACATATTGGCTGCAGTACTAGGGCCGGGTGCAAATCCAGCTCCAAAATATAGGGTACCACCAGCGGCACCAAATGTGCTTTCAAATACACCAGTTGAATCAAAGAACGTGGATCTGTAGGCACCCGGATATGCAGGATTGGCTTCGTTGGGGAAATTAGTAATTCCCCTGAGATAGATCTGTGAGTTGTTGCTGGCACCACCTATGTAGATATTGGCCAGGCCAGCTCCAGGAGGACTGAGATTCATGTTATCGCCGATATACATGTTGGCTGCAGTACTAGTAGGGCTAGGTGCAAATCCAGCTCCAAAGTATAGGGTACCTCCAGTGGCACCAAAATTGCTTTCGAACACACCACTGGCATCAAAGAACGTGGATCTGTAGACACCTAGATATGAAGCAGGTGCGGCTTCGTTGGGGAAATTAGTAGTTCCCCTGAGATAGATCTGTGAGTTGTTGCTGGCACCACCTATGTAGATATTGGCCAGGCCAGCTCCAGGAGGACTGAGATTCATGTTATCGCCGATATACATGTTGGCCGCAGTACTAGTAGGGCTAGGTGCAAATCCAGCTCCAAAATATAGGGTACCACCAGCGGCACCAAATGTGCTTTCAAATACACCAGTTGAATCAAAGAACGTGGATCTGTAGGCACCCGGATATGCAGGATTGGCTTCGTTGGGGAAATTAGTAATTCCCCTGAGATAGATCTGTGAGTTGTTGCTGGCACCACCTATGTAGATATTGGCCAGGCCAGCTCCAGGAGGACTGAGATTCATGTTATCGCCGATATACATGTTGGCTGCAGTACTAGTAGGGCTAGGTGCAAATCCAGCACCAAAGTATAGGTTACCTCCAGTGGCAGTGAAGTTGCTTTCTAGGAACCCATCACTGAGGGTGAATGCGGACTTGTACCCACCTGGATACGAAGCACTGGCTTCGTTGGGAAAGTAGATATTTCCAGTTACAGTCAAGGTAGTCGTAGGTTGGCTCCAGGTTAGATTGGCGCTGCCACCGAACACACCGTTGTTGTTGTACTGTATCTGTGTGTTTGATCCGCCCGCAGACGACCCACTGCCTGTATAACCCTGACTACCTGTAAATCCTGCACTACCTGTAAATCCTCCGGCAGGTCCTTGACTACCTACGAATCCAGTACTTCCAGCACTACCTGTGTACCCAAAGTCTCCTTTACTACCTGTGAATCCTACGGCGGCAAATGCTCCGGAACTACCTGTGAATCCTTGGCTACCTGTATAACCTATTTCTCCCACAGCTCCTTCGAGATTAACAATCCAGGAGGAGTATGCACCTGATCCTACAGAACTTAGTACATCGGCCTGCATCACTCCAGTGTTAGAATTGTAGGAGGTTATATTCATGATCATATAATTGCCAGTGTCATAACTGACTTTTATAGTTTGATTAATACTATAACCTAACTCGGTTTCTATAGTAAAGGTCTTAGTGCCGGAAGAAGAGATAGTAAGTGTAGTAGAACTGGTAGTTTTATATCTATCTCCTTTTTCACCTTGACTACCGGTGAATCCCTGACTACCAGTGTAGCCTATACTACCAGTAAATCCTAGGGGAAGATTACTTGATAAAAGGGTTTGTATATCAACAGTAGCCATATGAAATATCCTGTTTTAGAAACTATTTAACCTGGGGGTCTTTGTCGTAAACAACGTTAAAACTAATACTAATTCTCTGAGACTTAGCAGGCAGGGTTCGATGCATAAGATGACTCATAAAAACATAACATCTACCAGGCAGAGAGCAATACTCTACATTGTGACAATTTGTTGTATTAGGTTCTGTAACTTCTGCCTCAATAGATTGGAAAAAATGCCAAGGAGCTTGAAAAATGAGATCTTTGTTTCCATCACTGTCTAAATAATAAACTCCACTCATAGTGCTGTGGGAATGATGATGAAGATCTTGATAGCCACCTATATCATAGAAATTAAGCCAAGATCCAGTAAATTTTAAAGATTTTCTACTTAACTTAGTAGATTCACAAAATGCTCCAATCGTTTCTACTATTTGAGATCTTATTTCAGAAAATTCCGCCATATCCAATATATCAACCTTAGTGTTTACTGTAGTAGAACAAGAACTGTAAAAAGACAATCTTCCGTGTTCTTCTATTATTTTTTTTGATAGGTCAATGAGAACAGATTTATTCTCGATTTCGTGATCTTTGTACACCACCGTGCTAGGAAATAACGTGTCATAATAATAATGTTCAGTCATACTTTATAATCTTTTCTAAAAATATCAATCTATTATTGTAGGTTTTGGAAACTGATCTTTGACCGCTTGTATCTTAGCAGCCATTTCTACAGGAAATGCTCCTGAATGAAATAAGGCATCCAGTTGATCTCCTATTGACGGATAAGCATCAGCTCGATCTACGCGGTACTGTGTATTGTTCTTTAATTCCCAAAGTCTAAACATTTCTTCTTGACATTCTTGTTCTGTGGGTTTGGTTTGATTTTCGTCCTTCCAGATTATTTTATCGTAGGTATCACCTTCTAATACCCAACTAGCTCCTGGACGGAGATTTACCAATGCGGCAGGAAGATCAAATAATATATTATTGGTCATTGTGCTACCTCCATAAGGGTAAGTGTGCTGGCTGATCTTGCGCCGTCCGTAGTATTATCAGTGTCATTTATAGTCCTGTTTACTACCACTGAGCCAGACGCCGTTTGTGTACCTATATAGACATTATATGTTGTTGTTGAGATAGTAGCAGGCGAGTCTAAAAAAGTCATGTTGATCATCCCAGATACATTATTATCTGCAAGATAAAATCTACCTCCTACAGTCACCCTACTTCCAGCAGCAGCTCCAACTCCTATCTTGGTAGATCCTCGGGCCAGCCACGAGTAAACCTGTGTCGTGGTGCTGGTTCCGGCGACATTTACCATGGCCATGACTAGAATTTTACTGGTAGTTTTTTTTGGAGTTATTGAAGCACTGAGTCCTGTGACCACGACTCCTCCTGATGCTGCCGTGGTAGTAGTAGTGAACGTGTCAGTTTTAACAACACTTACTACCTGTACGATGGATCCCGGTGAGTAGATGACATGTCCGGCAGTTAAAGAAACCACGTTACTGTTTTCTGCAAATCCTTCTATTGTTTTAACGGTTAATGTGCTCATTTTATCGCGATAATAGTTAGTACAGGCATGCTAAATTGTGCCGAGTCAGCTCCATTCCAATATCTAGTACCATGTATATTCACTGGATTGCTCGCGCCGTAGAATCTAGCCTGTAATTTTAAAGTTTTAGCTGCGGTCCATACCGCCTGTCTTCCGGTATTCGCATCTGCGCTGCCTCCGATGGCTATTACCCATTCGAACGACGTCCTCCCTTCGGGATAATAACCAGATGTGTTAAATCTTGCTCTAACAACTTCTGAACTATCTATATAAAAATTATAGTGTGCTATACAGTGCGTGCCTGAAGGCCAGTAATATGCCCAATTAAAAATATATTTGACTCTAGTGGTTCCCGTCGGAGGAGTATATGAAATAGAAGACCCATTGACATCAGCATAGGTCGCAGTCAAAGTCTGGACAGCTGTGACATTTTGGAATGTGTATGTTCCTGAGCGAACAGACACAGAACTTCCGTCGCACGGCCCTGAGACATATTCTAAAACGGATCCAGCAGTCCCAATATTTGCAACATCGAACGAACTTGTTCCTGCTAGATTCTGTATCTGGTCAACTATCAGTACTCCTGGCACTATTCGGTCTCCGGTTTAGGATATTGCAATTTAACAGCCATTATATTCTCCTTCCAACCGTCTATTCCTTGATGATAGATTTGATCTAGTTGATCTTCTATGTCGGGATACGCGGCCATACGTTGTCTTTGATAGCTTGTAGAATCCCATTGGGTCTGTAATCTCTGTATCTCATCGTTAATTTCTTCTTCAGTGGGTAGAGGTATAGACTGATCTTGCCATCTAATATCGTCGTAGGTACCTGAACTACCTAGCCCCCAAGATGCCTGGGGGCATAAGGAAACGAGTGCATCTGCAACTCCAAAAACTTTTTCTCTTATGATTTTAGGCATTATTGTTTAATTTCCATTAATATAACTGTGCTTACTGCAAATTCATAATTAGTACCTGCATTTACAGTGTACGCTCTATTTAGTGTAAAGGTTCCTGCCGAGGTTGTAGAACTTCTTATAGCGAGACCTATGTCCATTCGAGCACACTGTCCAACAGGTACATGATATTCTATGAAATAATTACTTGGTGTACTATTAATATCATTGTCATAGAATGCAGCTACGTATCCTACCCAATTACTACTTCCTACTGTATTTTTTCCTTCGTATCCTACATCTGACGCTAATGTTAGAGAATTTTGACTATATGATGCAGGAGTTGCGGAACCAGATATCAAGATTTTTCCGGATGTGCCTGCGGCCGCGGCCTCTGTGGTTCCTACTCCAGGATTTCCAGCAGTTCCTCGCGCCGCGTCGCCAGAATTTCCTGGTACTTCATAATTTCCTTGATATAAAGTCGCACTGCTTACCAAACTTGAATCAAAGTATCCGGAACCGCCACCACCACCGAATCCGCCGGCGTCGCCTCCACCTTCTGCTCCACCCCAATATCCAGCACCACCACCACCAGAACCTGCGTCACCTCCATTAAATGCACCGGCACCACCTGTACCAAATCCTGTGGCTGTTCTCGTGGCTGCACTGCCCGTTCCTAATTGTCCACCATTTCTGCCACTACCGCTAGCACCTGTTCGTCTTCCACCAGATAATCCAACACCCGCCGCAGATTGTGTTCCACCTGGACCACCTGCTGCGCCATCACCTGCTTGACCGGTGGTTCCGCCACCTGCGCCCCCTCGACGACCTGTAGTACTATAACTACCGCCGCCACCACCGGCGACTAAAATTGGATTAGAGTTAGATGTAAACTGTATTCCTGTACCTCCAGCGCCACCACCGGCATTTCTATTGGAAGCGACACCGCCTCCTCCCTGCCCTACGATCAAATCATAGCTAGTGCCAGAAGAAAACGATATTGTCCCGGTCGCTGCACCGCCTGCGCCACCATAGGCCGTTGCACTAATCGTTGTAACACCGCCGCCGCCACCCCACATTTTCACTGTGGTACTGAAATTATTAGTTGGAGTCATAGTCCAAGTGCCAGCTGACGATAAAATCAAAGATCCGTCAACTTCAGTGTCCCAAGAGGTTTTTCCATCTACTGCTGGAGAAATACTAAAAGTTTTAACTCCTGCTGTACCACCACCACTCACAGCTGGGGTGAAGGTTTGCCTTGCAAGATGCACAAGAAATACACAGTCTTGTTGGGATTCTCCGTTCATCATAAATTTAGCCACAATAAGATTATTTGGATCTGTAGGAAATATAGATGTAGTCAAGAGATCAATTAATGTACCGTTACCTGTAGTAGGAGCAGAATAGCTAGCATCTGTATCAACTCTTTTAGTTACTACTTGTACAATTTTTCCTGAATATTGTAACTTAGAACCCGATGCTATTTCTATAGTAGCAGCATCTTTAGAACAATGGTTAATCGTATTAACTACAATTTTACTCACTACCGATCTCCATGATTTTACCTGTACTGACCATATTTTCAAATGTACTGGCGCCTGCACTACTAAAGCTTCTATTAAGAAACAAAGTAGAAGCACTCGCAGATGATGATCTAGTTGCTGGTGCAAAAGTCTGTTGGCTAGTTGATCCGGCTGGTATTGCATACTGTATAAAATAACAGGCAGGAGTGCTGTCAGTATTGGCTTCATAGTTAGCAGGAACATATCCCACCCACTGATTGTTTCCTATGTTATTCCTTCCTTCATATCCAACATCAGTTATCAAAGATCCGTTTTTATGTATGAGAAAAACAGTATCGTGATTTACTTCACAATTCAACATCCATTGCATGACTAACATGCTATTTGCTTTTTTAGGCGTAATTACGAGGTTAAGATCAGTGATAGTGGTTCCGTTGCCTGTAGTTGGAGAACTATATGAGGTAAAAGCATTGGTTCTAACAACCAATAATTGTGCGACTGATCCTGGATTGATAACTGACGTACCTGGAGAAATTATAATCGATCCTGCTGATCTAGATTTGATCGATCTACAACTGATTTGGCTCATTGTTTAATTTCCATAATTAAAACACTGCTGACCAAATTTTCGTAACTAGCTGCTCCTGCACTGCCAAAGGTTCTGTTTAGCCAAAAAGTTGTAGCAGAGGATGTAGCTCTCACAGCAATATTGTAACTCCGAGATTGAGTAGAACCCGATATCGTGTTATATTGTAGATAATAGTTCATAGGTGTGCTGCTATTCTCGTTAGCTCCATCATATCTACCTACAACGTAATTGTATTTTGTAGAATTTAAATCCGTATTGTTCTGCCCTTGGTATCCGGTAGTGGTTATAGGTAACTCGTTTTGATAGATAAGAAATCCAAAATCATGGTAAGTTTCACCATTGATCATCCATTCTATCGTCAATAAACTATTACTGTATTTAGGCGTGATATCAATGCTAAGAGGAGTTACCACAGTGCCTGCAACTGAGAGTGGACAACTCCAACTAGACATGTTGTCCGTGCGTGAATATCTAGTTTGTATTATTGATCCTGTTTCGTGAAATGGTTTTTGAAAAGTCAATAAGCCACTGAGACTCTGGATCTCATCTACAATTAATTCTCCTGAACTCATATTATGGTCAAAGCTCCTCCGTCCTGTACGGTCACAGTATATCCGTCACCGATAGTTACAGGCCCTGATGCCCAAGCGTTCTGAGAGCCGGTTATTGTAAGATTTTCGTTAATGGTTTTACCGTTATATTGTAAGACTGCTGGATCTTGGGTTCCTAAAAATTGATGACCACCTTTGCTGCCGGTAAATCCAACACTTCCTGTGTACCCAACACTTCCTGTGTACCCAACACTTCCTGTAAAGCCTGCGCCTTGACTACCTGTATAACCTCTAGCACCAGTAGTGGCAGTAACTTCCCAAGTTGTTGCTCCATATATGAATTCTATTGTAACTCCTTTTAGAGTAACAAGAACGTCATCGCCTAAAGTTTCTATCGTGCTGCCATTTCTCAATACAGTTAAATTGTTTATGCTAAAGTTACTGCCGTCGGTTATCTGAACATAGGTTCCTGTAGTTGGACTAATAGGCAATGTTATTGAAAAAGATCCGGAAGATGTATCTGCGATTATTCGATCTCCATCAACAGCAGTATAATTTGAAACTTTCCTTTCCCATCTTTGTAATGCACCTTTAGAACCAGTATACCCTTCAGTACCTGCTGAACCAGTATATCCTCCAGCTGGACCTTGACTACCTGTATAACCTCTCACTTGACCGGCGTTTGCCCAAGAAGATCCAGTCCAAGTCCATAAATTGCCTGTATCTGCCGTGATATATCCGTCGCCTATATCACCGTTATAACTACTTGGATAACCAGGCAAATTAGCACTGGTCGCAACGGTTCCAAGGATTTTAACACTGGTTCCATCAGCTCCTTCACTACCTGTATATCCTTGGCTACCAGTGAAACCTAAATCACCGACACTGCCAGTAAAACCTGCACCTTGACTACCAGTGAAACCTAAATCACCTTTACTACCTGTATAACCAATAGCTGCTGCTTCTCCAGCAATACCTTGACTACCTGTAAATCCGATATCTCCTTTGCTGCCAACAAATCCAGTATCTCCAGTCCTTGAAAAAGTAAGAAACATGTCTTCATTATTTGCATATGCAACAGTGTCTCCTGCTACATAGGTAATTGTCAAGTTTACCCACGAAGAATTATCTACAACAGATCCTGTGATTGCATAAAACGTGAAATTTTCTGGACTTGCTTGACTAGTGAATTTCAAATAGCCTTTGATTGTAGAAGTGCTATCCGCTATTGTTAGTAGATATGGCTTGATATCATTTGTATAGTAATCAAATTGGCTTATAGCTATAATTGTAGCTGATGATAAATTAGAATTATTGACTGCAAACTTACCCGACCCTGGACTAACATTGAGTATCGTCGTTGTATTAAAGGTATATCCAAAAGTGGCGCCACCGAAGTTACCTGCTAATCCTTTTGAACCAGTATAACCAATACTACCAGTATAACCAATTTCTGTACTTGCCGATCCGGTATAACCGATGTCTCCTTGCGATCCAGTATAACCAATATCACCTTTACTACCTATGAACCCAGTATCTCCTCGTGAGCCAGTGAATCCGAAACTTCCTGTATAACCGATATCTCCTTGGCTTCCGGTGAAACCAGTGCTACCTACGAAACCAATATCTCCCTGTGAGCCAGTGAAGCCGGTATCGCCTTGACTGCCTGTATAACCAATATCTCCCTGTGAGCCAGTGAAGCCGATATCGCCTTGACTGCCTGTATAACCAATATCACCTTTGCTGCCGGTGAAACCAGGTGTACCGTTAGTGCCTGAGGTACCGTCTGCTCCTTGGCTGCCTGTATAACCAATATCCCCTTTACTACCAGTGAATCCGAAACTTCCTGTATAACCGATATCTCCTTGGCTTCCGGTGAATCCAAAACTTCCCGTATAACCGATATCTCCTTTACTACCAGTGAATCCGATATCACCTTTATCTCCTGTGCGAGCAAAGGTAATAATGATATCTTCATTGTTTGAAAAACCATTAGCAGTGCCAGAAATATAACTCACTGGTACAGAAAAGTATGTGCCATTATTTGTGCTATTATTAGTGATAGCAAAGATTGCAAAATCGTCACTGTTAGACTTATTACTGATTCTTATATGACCTTTTAACTGACTAGTGCTTGCGTCAATTGTGGTTAGATAAGAATCTAAATTAGCATTGTTATCGTCTGTGTCTTGAATGTAAAGAACACTGGCTGTAGATATATTGTTCTGATTAAGTTTTAATTTACCTGTTCCTGGAGCCGAATCAGTTATGGCACTATCGAAGGTATAGTCAAAAGTTACTCCACCAAAATTTCCTTGAGGTCCTTGACTTCCAACAAATCCCACTTCACCTCGACTTCCAACAAATCCTTGACTACCTGTGTATCCTTTGAAATCATTAGCGTAGGTAGTGATATTCACCCATGCTCTGGTACCGTCAGTGTCGCCAATCAACACACTGTCATCGACTGGGGGGATCCCTAGATCTGGTTCTGCATTACTGACATCTAGGTAGTCGTAGCGATCTTGATCAAGACCAGCTCCTGATTTTTTTTTCTGTTTGCCGCTGATTAACCGACTTTTACTCATTTGAAGTTTCTAATATACTTAAGATTAAATTTATGCTGCTGTTAGCACTAACTACAGCTTTAACGCTACTGCCTTCTTCTATAACTAATTTTCCTGTGGTTACTTCTGCAGAATCATTAGGTGGAATTTCAAATGCGTTCAGCATCACGTAATCAACACTGTTTTTTCGCAGAGTAAAAGTTATAGTGGCTGCTGTGTTACTGATATTGCTGGCCTGCGCTCCTAACACGATTGTTGTTAGTCCTGCAGGTGTGGTGTAAATAGTCTGTGATGCTGTGGTCAGTTCAAATGCTTTGGTTCTAAATGTATTTAGAGGCAGTGTTGCCATGTTAATCTCCGATCGCTAGTATATAAGGTGTCATAACAGCAAATAAACTTTTGGTAAATGTTCTGCCGGTGATGGTACCTGTGTTTCTGTTGATTATAAAATCATTACCGATTCTAAAATCGCCTTGTTGGTCAGTAGCAGTGTAGTATATTCTACCTTGATTTATAGTTACCACTTGGTTTTCTGATAAAGGAATACCTCCAAGATAAGGCAGTGCAGTATTAACGTTTGTACCTGAACCGACCCATTCAAAAGTGTGACCTGATGCTGTAATTAAACTGAATTGATGAAAGGTTACTGAGGTATTATCTGCTATTTGAGTTACAACAGTTTCCTCTAATGTTACGGTACTAGAGTATGCATTGTCTATGAGGTTTATCACGATATCAAATAGCCCGTTTACAACTGTTACTTCAGTTGCGCTAGCTGGAGGATTAGCTGTGTTTTGAGCTACAGCTCCATTTAAAGCATTGATTGCGGTGTTGGTTAAACAACTGGCAGCTGCGGTTTTTAAATATGTAAAAGTAGCTATAGTGGCTGCTTTAGTTCCGGCAGGAACCTGCAGCGTGCCTGTGCTATAATATTCATCAGCCGCATCTGCGGTTTGACTATTACCTCCGTACAAAATATCATACGATACAGCATCAACGATGTATCCTATATCTCTTTTGCAGGTTTCAGCACTGTAGTTTAAATTTGGATAATTTGCTGTTATGTAAGCAATTCCTTCTTCCCGAAGAAAATTTCTGTTAGCCTGTAATATGGTTTTGCTTCTGGATCGATTGACATCTACACCGGTAGGGTCAGGATATGAATAACCTGGAGCTGAATTAATTCCTGAATTAATAATGGTTGTAATGGTATTGAAGTTGGTTTCAACTCGAGTATATTCTGGACCTTGTGTGCTGTCATTCGATAATATTGCTAACACCGCGGCTTTGGCAAAATTAATACCTGCGATAGTTTCAGTTTTTTGATTGGCAACAACATTATTCGCAGTTGCTCTATAATAGCTGATACCGGCCTGCACACTTTTGTAGTTGGTATTAAAAACCATATCATCTACCACAGCATCTATTATTAAACCAACATCTCTGCTGCATTTAAATTGATTAAAATCCAAGTTGGGATACGTCTCATTTAGGTAATCAATAACATCGACTTGTATTTTACTCTTACCATCTAAGACGTTCTGTCTAAGGTTCCTAGCGTCTGCTGGCTCAGCTGCATAGCTTGGTGCTGATATCACTGTACTGCCGCTAGAAAACACTGTGCTAGCTGATACGGTATAATATGTACTGTCACTGCTAAATTTCACAGCATCGCCTACATTTGGTCTGGTAGTGAGATTATCTATGATAAAAGTTGATCCAGAAGCTGCTCCGTTTATGTTACCTGAATAAAGAGAACTGCTGACCCCGTCGGCTTTCAATCCGTAATTACCAAAACTACTGTTGCTGTTAGTGATGCTACAGAATCCTCCACTTTCACATAAAATTGCCACATCACAACAAATAGTAAAGACAGACACCAGCTGTGAATTTCCTCTGTTCAAGTGGTGGATGCCAATGCCTCCTTGATTGTACTGTGTGTAAGCATCGACAACCATGCTGCGCAATCCGTAGGCATGAGCTCCATCGACTCTCATACCCGTACCAGTAGTCGTCATACTGGTACAGTTCTGGACATATGGACTGGTGTGGATCACTCCTGCAGATCCGTTAGGATTGAACGCTACCGCAGCACTAGGACTTTCGTGGTCTTTGAAGGTCATGTTAGCTATATAAACAGCACTGTTTACATAAAATAAATCCTGTGTTTTATTTTGCGGTCTCACAGTTACAGTACGAAGATTATCTCCTACGATAGCTACACCTTCTGGAACTGTCAAAGGATTAACTTCTGTATAGTCTCCGCTCTTAACGAAGATAGTTGTGCCTAGAGTCGCAATCTGTAGGGCTGATTTAATTGTTAATTTGCTGGTATTTAATGAATTTCCTGAGTAGCTGTCGTTGCCACTCTTGCTAACATATAATACATTTTGCACTGCTGTATTGCCAACACTACCAGTGAACCCGCTGGACCCAGAAAATCCACGCAATCCACCATAGGCTAAACTTGTCCAAGTGCTGTTGCCGTTGCCGATTTTAAACAAATTGGTATCGGTTTCAATACCCATTTCTCCTTCCGCGAGGATGGGATTCACCGAAGTCCATTCTTGGGCAGTGCCCCGTCTAAATTGTATTTGTATAGCCATAATATTATTTTATATATTTATGCGGTTACGCCACCGGCATCTATACTCGATATTCCACCATAATTACTGTCGGGTTGTCCACCGTCAAAATTTCCAAACGCACCACCTGCGCCGCCGCCACCACTTCCGGTGTACCCAACAAGTCCTCGACTTCCGGTAAATCCCGCACCAGCACTACCAGTGTATCCCACACCCTCACTACCAGTGTATCCTGTATTGCCTGCAATACCTCTACTTCCAGTGAATCCTGCTCCTTGACTACCTGTGAAACCCTGTGATCCAGTGTAACCATCTGCTCCTATTACACCGTCAATACCTCTGCTACCAGTAAACCCTGCACCTTGACTACCCGTAAACCCTGTTGATCCTGCAGTTCCTTGGCTACCAGTAAATCCCGCTCCTTGACTACCGGTGAAACCCCGTGATCCAGTGTAACCATCTCCTCCTAATATACCGTCACTACCTCTGCTACCAGTAAAACCAACTGCAGCAAATTCACCTGGTATTCCCTGACTACCCGTGAACCCTGTTGATCCTGCAATTCCTTGGCTACCAGTAAAACCAACTGCAGCAAATTCACCTGGTACTCCTTGACTGCCGGTGTAACCAATTACTGTACTAGCCGATCCGGTGTATCCTGTTATACCTTGGCTACCTGTAAAGCCGATGCTACCAGTAAAACCAAGGTTACCAGTGTCGCCTTTGCTACCAGTGAACCCTGCTCCTTGACTACCGGTGTACCCCTGTGATCCAGTGTAACCATCTCCTCCTAATATACCGTCAATACCTCTGCTACCAGTAAAGCCGATACTTCCAGTAAATCCTACTCCTTGACTACCGGTGTACCCCTGTGATCCAGTGTAACCATCTACTCCTATAATACCGTCAATACCTCTGCTACCAGTAAAGCCGGCACTACCAGTGAATCCTGCACCTTGGCTACCTGTGTACCCAATATTTCCCTGTGATCCTGCGTAACCATCTGCTCCTATTACACCGTCAATACCTCTGCTACCGGTAAAGCCGATGCTACCAGTAAAACCAAGATTACCAGTGTCGCCTTTACTACCAGTAAATCCCGCTCCTTGACTACCTGTAAATCCTAAACTACCTGTATAGCCGATGCTACCGGCAAAACCAACATCACCAATGTCGCCTTTACTACCAGTAAATCCCGCTCCTTGACTACCTGTAAATCCTAAACTACCTGTATAGCCTATCACTGTGCTTGCAGATCCAGTATAACCAATACTACCAGTGTAGCCTATATCGCCTTGACTACCTACAAAGCCAGTTTCCCCTTGAATACCTTGATCACCTTTACTGCCAGTAAATCCTCTGCTGCCAGAAAATCCTTTTAAGCCTTGATTTCCTGTAAAACCTTGACTACCTGTAAATCCTCTAGAGCCGCTGAAACCTTGATCACCTTGATCACCTTGATTTCCAGTGTCGCCTTTGCTACCGGTAAATCCTCTGAACCCCTGTTCACCTTGAACTCCTGTTATACCCTGACTTCCTGTATATCCTTTCCTGTCATCGATTTTGATAATACCAATCATTCCGCTGTGATTCACGCACTGATAAACAATTTGACTAGGTGCATCATACGGAACCCTGTAACTGATCAACGTAGATGTGGAATAATTGCCTGCTGTGGTGTTATTATTAAACATTCCTGGAACAGCGTCGGTGTTCCCAGAACTTAACCTAAATGCTAAAGGATGAGAATTAGTGATATTTTGTAAGTCAAAATATACCAAGTCTCCTTTGAAAACAGTAATAGTAGGATAATTTTCATTGTAACCATCTACAGTATAAACAAAGGCGCCATCAGGATTATTAAATTTAAATAATTGTCCTCCTTGGCTACCAGTAAACCCAACTGCAGCATACTCACCTGAAATACCTTGACTACCTGTAAATCCAGTGCTTCCTGTAAATCCAGATTGACCTCTGCTTCCGACAAAACCAGTGTTACCGTTATCACCTTTACTGCCAGTAAATCCACGACTACCAGTATAACCTAAGTCTCCACTACTACCAACGAACCCAATATCTCCTTTGCTACCGGTATATCCGAAGTCTCCTTTACTGCCTGTGTAACCTAGAGATCCTGTATATCCAAAATCTCCTCGACTGCCTACAAAACCAGTGACACCTTGACTACCTTGATCGCCTTGACTGCCTGTGTAACCCAAATCACCTTGACTGCCAGTAAATCCTAGCGCAGCAAATTCTCCTGGAATACCTTGACTACCTGTGAATCCTCTAGAACCGGTTACTCCAATCGATCCAGTAAATCCAGTATTACCTTGTATTCCTTGACTACCTATAAATCCTCTGCTACCAGTGTATCCCAAGTTTCCTTGCGGTCCTTGTACGCCTTGTATGCCTTGACTGCCTGTGAAGCCTCTGAATCCCTGTTCTCCTATATCGCCTTGACTGCCTACAAAACCAGTATCGCCACGACTGCCAGTAAATCCTAGTGCGGCGAATTCTCCTGGAATACCTTGACTACCTGTGAATCCAGTTACACCTTGACTACCTGTGAATCCAGTACTACCAACAAACCCAATATCGCCTCGTGAGCCAGTAAATCCAAAACTACCAGTGAAACCAGCACTGCCTACAAAACCAGTACTACCAACAAACCCAATATCGCCTCGTGAGCCAGTAAATCCAAAACTACCAGTGAAACCAGCACTGCCTACAAAACCAGTATTGCCACGACTGCCAGTAAATCCTAGTGCAGCAAATTCTCCTGGAATACCTTGACTACCTGTGAATCCTTTTGATCCTGTATATCCAATACTTCCAGTAAAACCAAGGTCCCCCTGAATACCTTGATCACCTTGATCACCTTGACTACCAGTGTAACCAAGAGGGCCTATTTCTCCTTGATCTCCTATATCGCCTTTACTGCCTGTAAATCCAATTGATCCAGTAAATCCAATATTTCCCTGTAGGCCTTGACTGCCTACAAAACCTAATGTTCCTTGACTGCCTGTGAACCCTTGACTACCCGTAACACCTTGACTACCTGTGTAACCAGAACTTCCAATGTAGCCCTGACTACCAGTGAACCCTAACCCAGCATATTCACCTGCAATACCTTGACTACCGGTAAAACCTTGGTCACCTTGGTCACCTTGATTACCTTGGTTACCTTTACTGCCGGTGAAACCTTGTAGCCCATCTGTGCCTTTACTACCAGTGAAACCAAAACTACCAATAAATCCCGTGCTGCCAGTGAATCCAATATCGCCCTGTGACCCCACGTAACCTATTTCGCCCTGTGACCCTACAAAGCCCACACTGCCAGTAAATCCACGACTGCCAGTAAACCCTAAAGCTGCATATTCTCCTGGAATACCTTGACTACCACTGTAACCAATACTACCTACAAATCCTCTACTACCAGTAAATCCTTTATCACCTCGATCACCTTGATCACCTTGATTACCTTGGTCACCTTGCAAGCCCTGACTACCAGTAAATCCAACGTTACCTTGATCTCCTTGATCTCCTATATCACCTTTACTGCCTGTAAATCCTCGACTACCAGTAAATCCAATATCTCCTTCTACACCTTCTTGACCTCTTAGACCTTGACTGCCCACAAATCCAGTAATACCTTGTGATCCCACAAATCCAGTAATACCTTGTGATCCCACAAAGCCCACACTGCCAGTAAATCCACGACTACCAGTAAATCCACGACTACCGGTAAATCCTAAAGCTGCATATTCCCCTGAAATACCTTGTGATCCCACATAACCTATGTCGCCTTGTGATCCCACAAAACCTCTACTGCCAGTGAAGCCAATGACGCCCTGTGATCCCACATAACCTATGTCGCCTTGTGATCCCACAAAACCTCTACTGCCAGTGAAGCCAATGACGCCCTGTGATCCCACATAACCTATGTCGCCTTGTGATCCCACAAAGCCTCTACTGCCAGTGAATCCAATAACGCCCTGTGATCCCACATAACCTATGTCACCCTGTGATCCC